>VOFB01004600.1_pt1 | contig 21205 bp, 34 predicted proteins | sample 5384141 | NCBI WGS metagenome assembly VOFB01 (sample SAMN12384721, study PRJNA508395) | human gut metagenome | isolation source: healthy gut A | host: Homo sapiens | reverse complement strand
TTATCCTTTTTAGATATTTTTACCACTCGTACATTTTTCAGGATTCCTGACGGTTTTCTTTATCTTTCTCCAGATACTTCTTCACATAATAACCCGTATAAGATTCCGGCACTTCTGCCACTTCCTCCGGTGTTCCCTGTGCGATCACGGTTCCACCGCCGTCTCCGCCTTCCGGTCCCATGTCGATGATGTAATCCGCCGTCTTGATCACATCCAGATTATGTTCGATCACGATTACAGTGTTTCCCCCATCTGAGAGTCTTCGCAGGATCTCGATCAGTTTATGGACATCCGCAAAATGAAGTCCCGTCGTCGGCTCATCCAGAATGTAAAATGGTCTTGCCTGTGCTGCGTTTTGACAGTTCTGTTGCCAGTTTGATACGCTGTGCCTCCCCACCGGACAGCTCCGTTGACGGCTGTCCAAGCTTGACATAAGAAAGTCCCACGTCATAAAGTGTCTGTATCTTTCTTGCGATCGCAGGCACGTTTTCAAAGAATTTCAATGCTTCTTCCACCGTCATATCAAGCACATCATAAATGCTCTTGCCCTTGTATTTGACCTCTAACGTATCGCGGTTATAACGTTTTCCTCCACAGACTTCACACGGGACGTACACGTCCGGCAAAAAGTGCATCTCAATCTTTACGATACCATCACCGGAACATGCCTCACAGCGTCCACCCTTTACATTGAAACTGAATCTGCCCTTCTTGTATCCCTTCGCCTTCGCATCCGGCGTCGCCGCAAAGATCACGGATCATGTCGAATACACCGGTATATGTCGCCGGATTCGAACGCGGCGTCCTTCCGATCGGGGGACTGGTCGATATCGATCACCTTGTCTAACTGGTCAATGCCGATGATATCGTCATGCTTCCCTGGAATGCATCTCGCACGGTTCAGATCTCTTGCAAGTCTCTTATATAAAATCTCATTGGTCAGTGAGCTCTTTCCCGATCCTGACACACCGGTGATACAGGTCATAATGCCAAGTGGAATCTTCACATCGATATTCTTAAGATTATTCTCCCTTGCACCTTTGACAGTCAGGAAACCTGTCGGCTTTCTGCGCTCTGTGGGAACCGGTATTTTGATTCTGCCGCTCAGATAAGCACCTGTCACAGAATTTTTATTTTTCATGATTTCTTCTGCTGTTCCGCATGCCACCACTTGTCCACCATGCGCACCTGCTCCGGGACCGATATCCACAATATAATCCGCAGCCAGCATTGTATCCTCATCATGCTCCACAACAATCAGCGTATTTCCAAGGTCTTTTAAGTTCTTTAATGCACCGAGCAGTTTATCGTTGTCTCTCTGATGCAGACCGATCGATGGCTCATCTAAGATATATGCCACACCAACCAGTCCGGAACCGATCTGTGTTGCCAGACGGATACGCTGTGCCTCTCCACCGGAAAGTGTTCCGGTTGCGCGGGACAGTGACAGATAATCCAGTCCGACTTCATTTAAAAATCCGACTCTCGCACGGATCTCCTTTAAGATCTGATCACCGATCAGATGCTGCTGATGGCTCAGCTCCATATCATTTAGAAAACTTCCAAGATTCTTAACGGACATGGATGTGATCTCATAAATATTCTTGTCCGCAACTGTGACCGCTAAGATTCCGCCTTCAGACGCTGTCCCTTACAGGTTTCACACGGCGTGATCCGCATGAACTGCTCATATTCCTGCTTCATCGTATCAGATCCTGTCTCACGGTATTTACGCTGTACATTCCGGATCAGTCCCTCAAACGCCACATCATAAACACCCTCGCCGCGCATGCCTTTGTAATGTACCTTTAACTCCCTGCCATCTGTTCCGTGCAGGATCACATATTTTATCTCGTCCGGATAATCCTGGAATGGTGTCTCCAGTGAAAAATGATATTCTTCTGTCAATGCTTTTAACACCGCGTAGGTAAAACTGGAAGGATCTGTGCAGGACTGCCAGCCCATAACCTGAATTGCCCCCTCCGCAATGGAAAGGTGCTTATCCGGGATCATCAGATCCACATCAAACTCCATCTTGTATCCCAGTCCAAAGCAGGTCGGACAGGCGCCAAACGGATTGTTGAAAGAAAAACTTCTCGGTTCGATCTCCCCGATACTGATTCCACAGTCCGGGCAGGAGAAACTCTCCGAAAACTGGATCGGTTCCCCGTCGATCACATCCACGGTCATCAGCCCTTTAGATAATTCCAGTACATTTTCGATAGAATCAGACAAACGCTTCTCGATCCCCGGCTTGACCATCAGACGGTCTACCACGATCTCGATATTGTGTTTTTTATTTTTGTCAAGTTTGATCTCCTCCGTCAGCTCATACATGCTGCCGTCTACAATCACACGCACATAACCACTTCGCTTCGCCTGCTCAAACAGCTTCTGATGCTCGCCCTTTCTGCCGCGCACAACCGGCGCCAGCAGCTGGATCTTCGTGCGCTCCGGGAGTGTCATGATCTGATCTACCATCTGATCTACCGTCTGTTTTTGATCTCCTGCCACATTTCGGACAATGTGGGATACCGACTCTCGCGTACAAAAGGCGGAAATAATCATAAATCTCCGTAACCGTACCAACGGTAGATCTTGGATTGCGGTTCGTGGACTTCTGGTCAATGGAGATCGCCGGGGACAGCCCCTCGATCTTCTCCACATTCGGCTTTTCCATCTGCCCTAAGAATTGTCTTGCATAGGAGGAAAGTGACTCCATATAGCGCCTCTGTCCCTCCGCATAGATCGTATCAAACGCAAGCGATGATTTTCCGGAACCGGAAAGTCCGGTCAGCACAACAAATTCATCTCTTGGAATATCTAAATCAATCTTTTTAAGTTGTGCTCATTTGCCCCCGGATCTTAATGTATTTTCTTTCACTTTTTTTCTTCATGATTTACTGTCCTTTTTCTTTTCCCCAAAAACACTTCTTACTGACGACTATTTCGTCACTCTTCACAATACAATGCTTCCTCACATATCACGCAGCATGCCCTTTAACTCCACCATCTTGTCGCGGTACTCTGCAGCAGCCTCGAAGTTTAAGTCTGCTGCCGCTTTCTGCATCTTCTTCTGGATGTCTGCGATCAGCTTTGTGAGTTCGTCCCGGTTCATGGATTCCGGGTCTTTTTTGAAGTTCATTTCTTCCTTTGCGACCTTCTTTGACACGCTGATCAGTTCCCGCACAGATTTCTGGATCGTTGTCGGTGTAATGCCGTGTTCCTCATTGTATGCCTGCTGCTATCTCACGGCGGCGCTTCGTCTCCTCCATCGCAACACGCATGGAGTCTGTGATCTTGTCCGCATACATAATAACATGTCCTTCACTGTTACGTGCTGCACGCCCGATCGTCTGTATCAGTGATGTCTCCGACCGCAGGAATCCCTCTTTATCTGCATCTAAAATTGCCACCAGCGTGATCTCCGGAATATCCAGTCCCTCCCGGAGCAGGTTGATGCCGACCAGCACATCGAACACATCCAGACGCAGATCTCTTTATGATCTCCGCTCGCTCTAACGTATCGATATCCGAATGGAGATATTTCACGCGGATACCGATCTCACGCATATAATCCGTCAGATCCTCCGCCATCTTCTTCGTCAGTGTCGTAATCAGCACCTTATGATGGTCTTTGATTTCCTTATTGACCTCACCGATCAGATCATCGATCTGTCCCTCCACCGGGCGCACCACGACCTCCGGATCGAGCAGTCCGGTCGGCCGGATAATCTGCTCTGCGCTAAGCAGCTCGTGCTCATCCTCATATACATTCGGTGTTGCCGAAACGAACAGCATCTGATCGATCTTGCTCTCAAATTCCTCAAAATTAAGCGGCCGGTTGTCTTTCGCCGACGGCAGACGGAATCCGTAGTCCACCAGCGTTGACTTTCTCGACTGGTCTCCCGCATACATGCCGCGGATCTGTGGAATTGTGATATGGGACTCATCCACGATAATCAGATAATCATCCTTGAAGTAGTCCATCAGGGTATGCGGCGTTGCACCCGCCGGAAGTCCTGCAAGATGTCTCGAATAATTTTCAATACCACTGCAGAAACCTGTTTCTTTTAACATCTCGATATCAAAATTCGTCCGCTCGGAAATGCGCTGCGCCTCAAGCAGCTTGTCCTCGCCCTTAAAATACCGGATGCGCTCATCTAGTTCTTGTTCGATGGCATCGCATGCCTTTAAGATTTTCTCCTGCGGCACAACATAATGGGATGCCGGGAACACCGCAAAATGCTCCAGCTCGCATTTGATCTCCCCTGTCAGCACATCCACCTCCGTGATACGGTCGATCTCATCTCCGAAGAATTCGACCCTTACCGCCGTATCTCCGTAGTTTGCCGGAAAGATCTCTAGGGTATCTCCCCGGACACGGAACGTACCTCGGTGAAAATCCATATCATTTCTCGTGTACTGAATATCGACCAGCGCACGGATCACGTCATCTCTGTCCTTCTCCATCCCGGGTCTTAGCGATACCATCATGCCAAGATAATCTTCGGGGCTGCCTAAACCATAAATACAGGAAACCGATGCCACCACGATCACATCTCTGCGCTCCACAAGCGCAGCCGTCGCAGACAGACGCAGTTTATCTATCTCCTCATTGATCGCCGAGTCCTTTGCGATATAGGTATCCGTCTGCGGCACATACGCTTCGGCTGATAATAATCATAGTATGACACAAAATACTCGACTGCATTCTCCGGGAAAAATTCTTTCATCTCCCCGTATAACTGCGCTGCCAGCGTTTTATTATGCGATATGATCAGTGTCGGCTTATTCAATGCCTGGATCACATTTGCCATTGTAAAAGTCTTACCGAACCAGTCACTCCAAGCAGCGTCTGAAACTGGTTGCCCTCCTCAAATCCTTTTTACCAGCTCCTCGATCGCATGAGGCTGATCCCCGGTTGGTTGGTATTTTTGAATGTAATTTGAAATGATCCACTTGCAAATCTCCTTTTATGTTCTCATAAAAAATAGAAAGCGCCCTTTCCCGGCTGTGCAGTACATGTCCGGAAAATCTTTGATGCTGCAAATCGGAAATTACCAACGCTTCATGTTCTTCTCAAACTTCCCGGTATATGCCTGCTTCAATTCATCTGCCGTAATTCCGTAACAGAGCATGACATCATTGTAGTACATAAGAACATCTGCCATTTCCTCAACCAGATCTTTTCTCAATTCTTCCTGTGTCGGGGCATTCACTGCACCATGCTTTTGACAATATCAATCACTTCACCTATTTCACCAACCATCCAAAGCATCTTGTTCTGTCCTGTTTCCGGACAGCTGCATTTCGTTTATACTAAAATCTTCCATACCACATTCCTCCCCTGAAATAGTTCTGCAAATCAGAAATTTTCACTTTTATGCAGCAACAAGCTGAACCTTGCCACCATTTTAACATCCTTGACAACAAAATCATACTTCTCAAACAATGAAATTCTGCAAGTGGAAAGTTATACCGTTATTTCAATCTGATTTTCCTCTATTGCAACAACACAGCTTTCATAATAGCCATCGCCTGTTGTGCGTGGACCACTGTCGACCGGATATCCTGCTTCTTCCAGTTTCATTGTCAATTCATCCACTTTTTCTTTACTGCCGACGCTGAAAGCAATATGGATTAGACCTGTTCGGTTAAGTGTTTTCTTCACATCCTCCATATCCGGCTTATTCATTATCTCAAGTCTCGAACCGCCCTCAAAAAGCAAGAAAAAATATGGCCTGATTTTTCAGTCTATCTCTCGTTCCAACAGCCCCTAACAATCATGATTTTTCCGATTCTGCAAACTTGAATTTCATGCGCTATTTGTTTATCAACCATTCCATAGTTTCAAAATTCAAATATAGTTCTATTTCTTTTTCCCCATGTCAAAAAATTCAAAACAACTGATTTTTAAAATATTCTCTCTCCATTCAACAAATTTCAAATTATCAGCATTAATGGGAAGAACTATGTTTTCCATATCGCTAATCTTAGTATTTGCAAACATCTCAATGCCATAGCCGTCTGTAACTAAAATTTTTCCAAATGGTGTGACTGTTATATCTACATATTCTGGTTGTGAATAATATTCCATAATTTCACCACCATAAATATCTAGCACATACATATAATCAGAAGTCAAAACAACAATAATTCCTAATGTTGTAGAACAAGATACCCCTCTATATTTACCTCGAAATTCACCACACCAAATATCGTCTTCTTCGGTAAATTTTATCCATGTCCAATCAGTTGAATTCCATGGACTTTTTATATCATAAATTTTTTCAATATATTCCCCTGAATATGGTTGTTGAATATATTCTGCTCTAGAAATCATTTAAACGCATCTCCAAAATACCGATTTTTATTGCTAACAAGCAGACATTATCTTTCATATAAAATATGTAAATCTCCATCAACAAATCCAATACCTATTGCTTGATATTCTTTTAATTTTCCAGCATATTTTCCCAAGAAGAAAGGTATTCATTCACTAAACTAATAAAAAAAGTTTCCACTAATTCCCAATCACTTTCACACTCTATCACGAAAGGTTGATCTCTTGTAGTAAAGACTTCATCACAAGCCCAATCATCATTATCCTTATCGAATGAAAATGTGCCGACCAATTCAACAGACCATTTATTATCTGTATCTTCATATAAATTAAAGTTAATTGCTTTTATTTCACTATTCAATTCATTCTTCAAAATCAAATCTAACCATTCAAAGAAATCTTTGTTGTTTTTATTCGGTTTTAATTTATCAAATAATCCCATACTTCGACCTCCACAAATATCGATTTCTCGATTTCAAAAACTAAAGTTATCTTTTCTTCCTAAATATCGGCATACTTTTAGATTTGTATTGCAGGTACTCATTTCCGAATGCTTCTATCAAAAAATCTTCCTCTACATTGACTATCTGCAAATGAAAAAAATACCACTGCAAACCCTGTAGCAAAAGCAAAGGAACCAATTAAAGAACGAAAACAATATTCCTATATACATTAAATCAAAACCCAAAAATGCAGGATTTCTGCTAATAGAATAGATGCCCGTTGTTACCAAACTGGTCTTTTCTTCTTTTTGCACACCTGCTCTCCAATTCTCCTTCATCTGTGTAACAGAAACAATAAAAGCAAGTACACCAAACATTGTTATTACAACTCCTGTAAATTGCAACACAATATGTGCTGTTTCCGAATAAAAGACAATACTGATAATCTGTATTACAGGAAGCAAATATGTGATTATTTTTAAGAGCTACTTCTATAAATTTGACAAATCCCTCTTTTCCTTTTCCTAATTGGTCTGTCTTTATGCCTTGCTTTTCTGACTAATCAGCTTTGCAAAATAGCAGATGTAGAACACTGCCATCAGTGAAATTGTAACAATTTTTATTATCATCGTGTACCTCCAAATTCCGATTTCTCAATTTCAAAAAACAGGAATTGTTCTTCTTAGTTTGGCAACTCGCTTTCTTCAACGGGAACTGCCTCTAAGTCCGTGTTGCTCCAATAAGAGCTAATATCTGCACTTGTAAAGTATTCAAAATTATCTGTGGAAGATTTCAGACTGCCTTTCTTTACTCCATCGCAGCCATAAATCAGTTCATAACTTGTTCCATCAGAAAGGTTAAATCTGAAACTGGTTATCTCTGCTCCAGCAGTTTCCTCTACCTCTTTGAGTTCCAGGATAGCCCCTCAAACATATCATACAAGTTCTTTATGGTTTCTTCGGCAACAATGACCTTCTTTTCTGCTGACACAGGTACTCCAACAAAGTGAAATTTCTATATTTTCAACATCACCTACCTCAAAAGGCAAATCAATATTGACTGTCTTGTTGTTGCACCCAACCAAGCCAAGCACACAAACCACTGCTAAAACTAATGCTATCAACTTTCGTATATGTACAAGCAAACAGGTGCTTTTTCTTCCCACGAAAACGATCAATCCGTTATTTAAAGTCTTTGCTTCCCAAAAAACGCAATGATAAAGTCACAATTACTGCTTATCCATGCTCGCTACGATCGCATCCGCAAGTGCCTCAAGCTGTCCTTCCTGCTCCGGCGCCATCGCCGATTTTATGGTGATCTGCGTATCCAGAATCGTCACATTTTTCAGTTCCGCCAGTTTTTCTCTCATCTGCTTTGCCGTCGTCGGTGCCCAGGTGCCGTTCTCCATCAGTGCTACGGTCTTGTTCTGAACCGCAAGTGCCTTCATGTCGCACATGGGTGTTCGAGACATCATAAACGGCAATCTTCTTCACGCCCTTTGCCGCAAGTCTTCCTGCAAGCGCATCCGCCGCCGATGCCGTGTTACCGTACATGGTTGCATACAGAATCACAACCGCCTGATCCTCCGCCTCATAGGTGCTCCACTTCTGATATTTTTCCAGAATATAGCCCAGATTCTCCCTCCAGATCGGTCCGTGGGCGGGCAGATCACTGCGATCTCCAGCCCGGAGGCTTTCTTTAACAATGCCTGCACCGATGCACCGTACTTTCCGACAATGTTCGTGTAATATCTTCTGGCATCATCCAGCCAGTCGCGGTCAAAATCGACTTCATCCGCAAAAATATTGCCGTTCAATGCGCCAAACGTTCCGAATCCGTCCGCAGCAAAAAGCACCTTGTCCTTCTCATCATAGGTTACCATTACCTCCGGCCAGTGTACCATCGGCGCCATCACAAAGTGCAATGTATGCGCACCGGTTACAAAGCGTATCTCCCTCTTTTACCGTCACGGCTCTCTCCGCGAAATCCGTTCCGAAGAACTGTTTTATCATTCCAAATGTCTTGGTGTTTCCGACCACCTGCACTTCCGGATAACGGCGCACCAGATCCCCGATCATCGCACAGTGATCCGGTTCCATGTGATTGACAATCAGATAATCCAGTTTCCGTCCGTCGAGCACATGCTCCAGATTTTCAAAAACTGTCCCGCCACGGACGCATCGACTGTATCCAAAAGCACCGTCTTCTCATCCAATAATACATAAGAGTTGTAGGATACCCCGCGCGGAATTGGAAATATATTTTCAAACAGCGCCAGTCTTCTGTCACTGGCTCCAACCCAAACAATATCCTCAGTCACTTTTCTTACGTTGTACATAGTGTTCCTCCTTCTGTCCGGCAGTCTGCCGTCTCATATTCTACCTGTTTGGTATGAATTATAAATCAGATTTCTGAAATTGCCACCCAAAAATGCACTCTGTATGTATTTTTCTGCATACAGATGAAAATATGCAAAAAGAGCATTCCCGGCAAAAATTATCTGCCTGAAATGCTCTCTCTTCTTATGCTGTTCTGTCGACTTTTCTGCCGGATAAACAGCGTTCTGCCGTCCGCCCGTCATTGCAGTCTGCCGTTTGCGGCACTCCTACTGCGCTGCGTTTCTGCCACAGCACTTCTTATATTTCTTACCGCTTCCGCACGGACACGGATCGTTCCGGATATACCTTTGCCGCAGCACGCTGGGCGTGTTCGTCGCAGACTCATCCTTGTTCGTTCCGGTCACTTTCGCGCTACCTGCTCACGCTCAACCTTCTGCTCGATCTTCACATGATACAGCAACCGGATTGTATCCTCCTGAATGCTCGCCGTCATCTCGTCGAACATGTCAAATCCTGCCATCTTGTACTCGACAAGCGGATCTCTCTGGCCGTATGCCTGCAGCCCGATACCCTCGCGGAGCTGATCCATATCATCAATATGATCCATCCACTTCTGGTCGATAACCTTCAGAAGAACGACACGTTCAAGTTCACGGAACTGCTCCGGCTCAGGGAACTCCGTCTCCTTCGCCTCATACAGCTTCACTGCACGCTCCTTTAACAGATGCTTCAGTTCCTTATTATTCTTAACGCTGTCCACGTCCTCCGGCGTCACTGCCTGCATCGGAATCATGGAGAGGATCAGCTGGTTCAGTTCATTCAGATCCCACTCTTCCTTCGGAATGTCAGAAGAAATACAGGTGTCCACACAGTTTTCCACACGATCCGTGATCATCTTGAAAATCGCATCGCGCATGTTCTCTCCGTCCAGTACGCGGCGGCGCTCCTTGTAGATAATCTCTCTCTGATCGTTCATAACCTGATCATACTCAAGAAGATTCTTTCTGATACCGAAGTTGTTGCCCTCGATCTTCTTCTGCGCTTTCTCAATCGCAGATGTCAGCATCTTATGCTGGATCTGCTCACCTTCCGGAACACCGAGTGCATTGAAAATGTCCATCAGCTTCTCAGAACCGAACAGACGCATCAGATCGTCTTCAAGAGAAATGAAGAACTGGGACTCACCGGATCTCCCGACGTCCGGAACGACCGCGCAGCTGGTTATCAATACGTCTGGATTCATGACGCTCTGTACCGATGATCTTCAAACCGCCTGCAGCCTTCGACTCATCATCCAGCTTAATATCGGTACCACGTCCTGCCATGTTGGTCGCGATCGTCACCGCTCCATGCTGTCCGGCACCGGCTACAATCTCAGCCTCTTTTTCATGGAACTTTGCGTTCAATACCGTATGCGGAATTCCCTCGCGCTTCAGCATGCCGCTGATCAGCTCGGAAGTATCGATATTGATGGTACCGACAAGTACCGGCTGTCCCTTTTTCATGGGATTTTACCACTTCCTCCACAACCGCCTTGTATTTTTCATTCTTTGTCTTGTATACAACATCATGATGATCGATACGGGCGATCGGGCGGTTGGTCGGGATCTCGATAACGTCCATGCCGTAGATGTCACGGAACTCCTGCTCCTCCGTCAATGCGGTACCGGTCATACCTGCTTTCTTCTCAAACTTGTTAAAGAAGTTCTGGAATGTGATCGTTGCCAGAGTCTTGCTCTCTCTCTTGACCTTCACATGCTCCTTCGCCTCAATCGCCTGATGAAGTCCGTCTGAATAACGGCGTCCCGGCATAATACGTCCGGTAAACTCATCGACGATCATAACCTGGTCGTCCTTCACCACGTAATCCTGGTCGCGGAACATCAGGTTGTGTGCGCGCAGCGCCAGAATAATGTTATGCTGAATCTCCAGATTCTCCGGATCAGCCAGGTTCTCTATCTTGAAGAAGTTCTCTACCTTCTTCACACCATCCTGTCAGGTGACCACCTTATCCTTCTCGTTGACGATGAAGTCTCCGGTCTCCTCGATCTCCTCGCCCATGATAGCATCCATCTTGGAGTACTCCGGCATATCCTCACCACGCTTCATCTGGCACGCCAGAATATCGCATGCCTCATACAGTCTGGTGGATTTGCCGCTCTGTCCGGAAATAATGAGCGGTGTTCTGGCTTCATCAATCAATACCGAGTCGACCTCATCGATGATGGCAAAATGCAGTCCGCGCTGCACCAGCTGTTCCTTATAGATTACCATGTTATCACGCAGATAATCAAAGCCAAGCTCATTGTTTGTCACGTAGGTAATGTCACAGTTATAAGCATCCCGGCGCTCATCATTCGTCATCTCGTTCAAAACCACGCCGACTTTCAGTCCCAGGAATTCATGGACCTGTCCCATCCACTCAGAGTCACGCTTTGCCAGATAGTCGTTGACTGTGACGATGCACACGCCCTTGCCCTCAAGTGCATTTAAGTATGCCGGCAGTGTCGATACCAGAGTCTTACCTTCACCGGTCTTCATCTCAGCGATACGTCCCTGGTGGAGAATGATACCACCAATAATCTGCACACGATAATGCTCCATGCCGAGCACACGCTTCGCCGCCTCACGCACCGTCGCATATGCCTCCGGAAGAAGATCATCCAGCGTCTCGCCGTTCTCCAGTCTCTCCTTAAATTCCTTCGTCTTGTTCTTTAATTCTTCATCGGAAAGTGCTCCCATCGCCTCGCGGTAAGATTCCACCTTGTCGACAAGCGGGTAAATCCGCTTTAACTCACGCTCGCTGTGGGTTCCGAAGATCTTCGTTATTGCACTCATAAAAGCTCCTACTCCTGTTTTTACACAAAACTGTGTCAAAATCCATTCTCCTGCGGGACACCTGCAAAAGGGTATGACCCCGCACAATATTGTTATTGTAACACTTTTCCAGCACCACCACAATAAAACAGGCGTAAAAGAATTGTAAATTTTTTATTAACTGCCGCTTTACTGCAAATTTTTCTTTGCACACTTCTGGTTCCATGTTATACTCAAAAGTGATCTGAACGATCTATTTTTTCAATAAAGGAGGATTTCAAAATGACATACACATATAAGACCAAGGGCACCTGCTCCACACAGATTGATCTTGAATTAGAGGGCAACATCGTGCATAATGTAAAGTTCACCGGCGGCTGCAACGGCAATCTTCAGGCGATTCCTGAAGCTCGTCGAGGGTCTTACCGTTGAGCAGGTTGAGGAGAAAATCGGCGGCATCTCCTGCAACGGACGCCCGACTTCCTGCGGCGATCAGCTGGCTAAGGCCTGTCGCGAAGCCTACGAGGCATCCAAGCAGGCGTAAGGGAAACACCTGTAAACGCAAAAACGCGCCTGTCCCGGACAGGCGTATTGATTTTTGTGGACTAAGTTGCAGGAGTAAACCGAGCGCTCAATGTTCCTGGCTGTAACGGAGGCGGCATTTCTAATCGCAAAATCCGCCCCTGCCAGAAGCGGCCCGGAACATAAGATGCTCTGATTTTTTGCATAATAAAACGTCCCCGGCATTTTCCGTCTCTGTCTCCGCCCGGCTCCGTCAGATCTGCGTTACGTCGGGGTCTGCAGAATCGGCTGGATCTGTTTGCCGGCGAGCGCCGCCTCGATTGTGTCCGGCAGGAGCTCCATTTTTGCGATCATGGAGTTCGGCTTGCTCTTGCAGTTGTCCTGCCCGAACGGAACGAAATAAATATTTTTCATATTCATCAGCATTCCAATATTCTTAAAGCTGGCGCCGAGCGCATCGTTCGTCGAGATGGCAATCACAAGCGGCTTACCGTTGCGCATATGCGCTTTGGTCGCCATCAGTACCGGCGTATCCGTGATTCCGTTGCAGAGTTTTGCCGCCGTATTTCCGGTGCAGGGCGCAATGACCATGATGTCCAGAAAATTATTCGGTCCGATCGGCTCCGCAGCACAGATGGTACGGATGCCCTCATTTCCGGTAATCTCGCAGATTCCGTCCACATAATCTTTCGCACTTCCGAACCGCGTGTCACACGTCTGCGCATTAAATGAAAAAACCGGCACCACATTGGCGCCCATATCGCACAGCCACAGCCGCTTCTTTTCTTGCTTTCGCAAACGTACAAAACGAACCGGTAATTCCAAGCCCGATATTATAATTGGAAAAATCCATCACATTTCATGCTCCTTTCGCACGAATCTCTCCACCGCCCGGTCCAGAATATAGGCGCTCTCCTTCGGCGCATATTTTCCCGGAAGTCCAAGTGCCAGATCCGCACGGATGCCGCACTCTCTGGCGCAGGCGAAATCCGTACCGCCCGGTTTGGACGCGATGTCTAAAATATATGCATCCCGCGGCAGTTCGCGGATGATCGCACCTGTAACCACAGGTGCCGGAACCGTGTTGACCAGCATTGCCGCCCCATCGCTTCCTCCGGTCCAAACGCAAAATCCGCGGCATAAAATCCATCCTTCTTGGCAAGTTTACGCACTTCCTTCTTCTTGCCAGGACTGTCACGCGCGCGCCGAGCGCTTTTAGCCTCGCCGCCACCGCTCTGCCGCAGCAGCCGTAACCGGTGACGATAATTTTCGCCTCCTCGATGTTATAAGGGCTGTGGTTCACAAGCTCCGCGATCACGCCCTCCGCCGTCGCCACAGCATTTTCTTCCGTCACAATCTCATCTTTCATAAAATCCAGATAGTGAATGTCCCTGCGCTCCAAAAGCTCCTGCTGTTCTGTGGAGAAGCAGCCTCCAAGCACCAGCGTATCGTTCGTCGAGGTTTTTATTCAATATATCGTTCAGCATTTTCTGTTCCGGTATCTTTGTCACCGGAATCGGGAGGATCAGCATATCCGCCTCCGCCAGAAAACTTTTCAACTTCTCGAGCTGTTCTTTTACCGTCCCGCTGTTTCTGATATCCAGGCAGCGCACATTGTGTCCTCTTTTTGGTCATAATCTCCGCCAGATAGACCTGACGCATGTCACTGATGAGAAGTATGGTCTGTCTATTCATAGAATTACGCTCCCTTCTCTTTATTATATGAAACGCGCGCTCTTCTGCCACAGCGAAGCATTTACATGTATTTTTACGAAAAATATATATTATATCTATTGCATCTATATTTTCAGAATATTTTCATATTCATTCTTTGTTTATTGTTTTTAAATATTTTTTATTATAATTTTCTCATTTTATGCTTGACTTTTCTCATATATCAGATAGAATAAAGACAACAAAAAAGAAAGGAAAACGAAATCGAAGGAAAGGAAGGTACAAGCCACCAGAAACGTAACGATTTACCCAAAACGATATTAAGGAAAGAGAGGTACAGACCACGGAAAACGTAATTGCATTCGTTTTTTTCTAACTCCCGAAGAACACACGTGACAATCCAAATCATGGAAAGAGGAATCAGTATCAGATGAGTTAATCAGATATGATGCGATATCCACCGTCATAAGAAGAGTGATACAAGGTACGAAGGAAACGAAGAAGTCCGAAAGAGAGAAAAAGAAAAGAGAGGTACAGTCCCATGGACGAGATAGTTTAGAAGGCGACATCGATTCAAATGAATAGGATGTCGCCTTCATCGTTCTATTTTTTCTATTTTATCTGTTTTTCCTGCTCGCTCTCCGTCACGGACATCTCCGTCTGCTGCCAGGGATTTTCCTCATCCGGATCAGTCGGATCCCAGTGGCAGTCCGGATCTGATTTATCCAGTTTTTGTGCCTCGGTTTCCCGAGCGGCCCCGGGTCTTCCCCGTCGTATATTTCAACCGTAGTGCCTTCCGGGCAGTTCTCCGCAATCCATTTTGCATCCTCCACCGTCAGTCTTACGCAGCCCATCAACGCCTGCTGTCCCAGCTTGTTATACTTGTCCGTACAGAGTGTATCCTTTGCGCGCTTGTAATAGGGCACAGAATGGAACAGGATTCCCCCGTGAATCCGCGTCGCGTACTGCCCATACACACCGCCATAGAGTTCCCGCCACAGATACTTGGTGGAAATCTGGTAAGTTCCGCGCGGCGTTGCGTTGTAAAGTCCGGTCGAGCATACCATTGCCTTATAGGGTACCGTATACTCCCCTCCTCATCCTGGGTGTAGATCGTGACGCAGTTCTGCTTGCGATTGATGCGGATATAATACGAAAATTCCGGTGTCTGCGTCTCCTTAACATCCGCTTCCGCTTTTCCGGTTCCGCTTACATCCGGCATCTCAGTCTCTTCCTGCCGCACTGCTTCTGTCCCTTCCACCAGCAAATCTTCCCCCGTTCTCTGTGTTCGCACCGGTCTGCGCCGTCCCGCCGCTTCCGTTTTCCCCACATTCGTTTTGGCATTCCCACCACTTCCTGTGAGCGGTGTCTCTCCATCGTCTGCGAGCAGAATGTTTTCCGTGCTGCCGTCCATCACCAGTTCTTCCCGCTGGTACTCCCTGGTCCACAGTCCGTTGTCGCCGCTTAGCACCGCCAGTGCAGGCACATTCCACTCCATCTTGAGCGCAACAAATTCAAACAATGTCAGTACGCACAAAAAGACAGTGACTGCAGCCGCAATCATGCGGGCAGCCCTGCCTTCCATCATACGCTGTAATTCATTTTGCTCGTGCTTGTTGTTCTTCATATCTTAATCTTAAAGCTGGGTCTCCACGAAAATGTCATAGATCGCACGGATTGCCGGTTCAAAATCCGCATTGCTCACACCGATAATAATGTTAAGCTCAGAAGATCCCTGATCGATCATCTTGACGTTGATGTTTGCATGTGCCAGTGCTGAGAAGATACGGCCTGCCGTTCCTCTGGTCGACTTCATGCCGCGTCCCACAACCGCGATCAGCGCCAGATCACCCTCCAGCTCGATACTGTCCGGCTTTGCCAGACGGTGAATTGCTGAGATCACTGCCTGCTCCTTGCCCTCGAATTCCGGCTGGTGAACGAAGATTGTCATCGTGTCGATGCCAGACGGCATATGCTCGAATGAGATATTATTCTCCTCAAACGCGGACAATACTTTTCTCCCGAATCCAACCTCGGAATTCATCATATCCTTATCAATATTGACGGAAACAAAACCTTTTTTGCCGGCAATACCGGTAATGGTGTATTTTGACTGATGGCAGGTGCTCTCCACGATCCAGGTTCCCTCGTCATCCGGCGCGTTGGTATTGCGGATGTTGATCGAATTCCTGCTTTTCTCACCGGGAACACTGCGTCCTCATGCAGCACGGTCGCGCCCATATACGCAAGCTCGCGCAGCTCACGGTATGTGATCGTCTTGATCGGCTGCGGATCCTTAATGATGCGCGGATCTGCAATGAGAAAGCCCGACACATCCGTCCAGTTCTCATAGCAGGTGGCATGTACCGCACGCGCCACGATGGATCCCGTGATGTCGGAACCGCCTCTGAAAAGGTCTTGATCGTTCCGTCCGGCAGTGCCCCGTAGAATCCCGGAATTACCGCACGCTCGCATTTCTCCAGACGCTCTGCCAGCACCTTGTTGGTCTTCTCCGCGTCAAAGTTCCGTCCTCCTCGAAGGAAATCACCTCTGCCGCATCCACAAACTCGTAGCCAAGGTAATTCGCCATAATAATACCGTTCAGATATTCGCCGCGGGACGCCGCATAGTCAACCCCGCTTTATTTTTAAAGTTCTCACTGATCTTTTTGAATTCTTCCTCCAGTGACAGCTTCAGATTCAGTCCATTGATAATTGTGTCATAGCGGTCCTTGATCTTCATCAGCGGCACGCGGAAATCCTCCTCCGCCTCCACCAGCGCATAACAGGCATATAACATATCTGTGACCTTGGTGTCCTTGGCATTGCGTTTTCCCGGGCACTTTAAGCACTACATAACGTCTTTCCTTATCCGCCCAATGATCTTCCCCACTTTTGCAAACTGTTCCGCACTTGCCAGAGCTACCGCCAAACTTCACAACTTTAATCATTTTTTCTGCTCCTCCAATTACCAGCTATCGTCAGGGACGCTTCCGTCCTCGCTTTAACGATTTAATATAACGATATATATATTATCATAAATGGCGGTTCCGTCAAATGATTTTTTGAAAAATCGCGTTTTTCCTACAAAATGGCAACCGGTCCGGCAAGCTTCTCGTACCACATACATGGTCATGTCCGGGCGCGTCGCCACCTTCCATTTCACAAGCGTCATCTGCATCTGTTCCAGTTCGATGGCAGTGATGCACCCGGATACACAGCTTCCCGCATTCAGATACAGCTCCCCGTTTTCCGGCAGTCTCGGTCTGTGTGAATGGCCGGCAATCAGATAACGGTCGTGAAGTCTGGTCAGCCCGCCAGGCACTGTTCATACCGGACCGCCTTTTTATAATTGCGCGCCGCACTCGTTGGGATCATTTCACCGGAGCGCTCCAACGGTTTCCACGTAGCGCACCAGAGCTCTGGAGAGCCTCCAGCACACAGAATTAAAAAAATCCGCCTGATGCCCGTGAATCATGCAGACATCCCTTCCGCCCTCGCAATTATCTAATATAATCGCCTCCGGCAGGTTTTTCTCAGCTCCATATTGTGGTTTCCATAGATGCGGCACAGCGCATTCCGGCTTTGCAGACAAGCAAACATCTCATACACGGTCTCGTGATAGTGCACAATCCGATCCATGCAGCGGTTTTCCCAGAGTTCCTCCCCGTCCCCCAGTTCCAGATAGAAGAATCCTCTCTTTATATAATGTTCCATCGCCGCCTCGTACAGGTACGCGTTTTTCAGGAAAATTGTCATTTGTTGTCCCTTCCCCCTCTGTGGCAGTCACTGATCACCACATAGCGGCTGCCCGTGCCAAGCGGAAGGTGCAGGGCATGTTCCAATGCCCTGTCAATCCTTCGATAACATCCCATGTTTTCACCTGCCCCGACATGATCTGTGCGGTTTCCTGGTTCTGCAGCGCGGTTTGCATCGCCCGCCCGAAAGCACCAGAATCTTCCGAAACCATCCCGGAAGCAGATAATATAGAAATACCATTCTGTCCGCCGTCCGTTTCCACGGGTATGTCACGATCCTAAATCCTCTGCACAGCAGCCTGTTCCAGAGAAGCACCACGCTTCTGCAGATTCCCGGAATCAATCCGTGTTCCTCCGAAAAATTCATCCGCACACTGACTTCTCTTCCGCAGATGCGAAAAAAGGCTGCGCGGTTTTCCGGTTTTGTGGAGACCTTCCCAGAACGCCAGCGCCATCTCCTGCTCTGGGAAAAATCAGCGTCGTGGCAAGTCTGAGGCGCGACGGTTTTGTATACACGCCCATCCGAAAGCCGGTGAGCCACCAGTGTCTGGCACAGATTTCATAAAAACGTTTCCTCTGCCGTGTCCAGACAGCTGCAGATTCTCGGGAGTTCTGCATCCGATACCGCTTCAAAATGCGCCGTGTGATAGGCGTGCGGCGGAATCACGCCCTTCGCATGGTAAATTCCGACCTCTCCGCCGGTGTTGATCCCGTACTGTCCCTTCCAGAATTCCACCAGCCAGGTTCTTCCCTCATAATTAAAGTACACGGGAAATGCGTCAATCACCATCCCGGCACCCACCGCCATGGTATCATATTTCGCCTCATATCCCTTGTCACGCTGCCAGGCATCCAGCCTTGAGGTAAAAATGTCTTCCGCCGGAAGATAAGCAAATCAAAGGGTTCCGCCAGTTCATTGAGCAGCCGCACCCGTTCCCCGGGAGTCAATGCAAGAACTTTTTTCTTCGCCCGCACTCTGTGCACTACTGCCAGGATCAGTAGCGCCGCAAATAGTACCAGAAAGGCGATGCACAAGAGGCACCGCCCGTTTGCAAAGCACATCAGCGCGCCAGAAGTCCTCTTGCGAGATAATCAGCGAGTTCCAGCACCAGATCACTTAAATCCCGGAAGGTATCAATGCTCTGGTCATACTCACCGTTCATCTGATGTTCTATAATCTCGCGCGTCATATCCAGATAATTCAACAGAAGATTCCTCGTCTCTTTTCCTGCAAAGTAGGGATTCTGGTCAGCAAGAAGTGTTGCGATCTGATTCGCATTAGCATACCACTCCCGGAGCTGCTGTTCATAATTCTCCTTATCCCCGGATTTTAACGTGCGGATGATCTGCCCCGTCATCTCCACATGTTCCACGAGCAGATTGCGCAGCTGTCTTGTGACAGCTACCGGCAGCCGCTCTGCAAAAACATCCGTGATTGCATCTGCAGTTTCCAACAGGCGTCCCTCCACTGCATACTGCTCTTTTGCATCTGCCCCGGAATCCACACTCATCATATACATCCGTGTCCAGTAGATCAGTTCCAGCCACGCCAGACGCATTGTCTCAAACAGCTGATTCACTGAATTCTGCCTCTCTCCCGCTGTCTGATTTCCGCCCGGGCGCTGTCCACCCGGAATCACCACTCCGATACCGATGTTTCCGCCCACGCCGGCATTACTGGTATTTCCACCATTTCCAGCATTACCGGTGTTCCCGGTGCTTCCGCTGTTTCCCGTGTTCCCGGTGTTTGCGCTGCCTCCCCTGGGGCGGTACGTAGCTTTCCCCGGGCAGACATAGAGCTTCATTCCCTACCTGCAGGTTGTAGGGGTTTACCCCGATTTCCGAGTATCAGTTCCGTGACGGTTGTGTGGTACTGTCTCGCAAGGCGATACAGTGAATCCCCCTCCTGCACGGTGTGTACCATTCTATTCTGACAATACATAAAGATTCCACTTCTTTGTTTTCTCTCTTTATCTTATGTCAGATATAAGATCCTGGTGCATAATGATCTGCATATAGGGCAGGCAGACCGCGTGCTACATAATTCCTGCAAATACCGGTGCCAGCACAACTGTCAGAAGTCCCGCAACCGCAATGGCAAGACTGCTCATCGCACCTTCGATCTCTCCTATCTCCATCGCCTTGACTGTACCAACCGCATGAGATGACGCCCGATTGCAATTCCCTTTGCCACCGGCTCCTCAATCTTAAATATACGGCAGACCGTCTCCGCCAGCATATTGCCAATCACCCGGTAATAATAATCACTGCAACCGTGATGGTCACATAACCGCCAAGCCTCCTCCGATATTCCCATGCCGATCGCGGTCGTGATGGATTTCGGCAGAAGCGTCACATACTGCGCATGATCAAAATGAAACAACAGTGCCAGTACAAGCACACACACAAGACTCGTAATCACACCGGAGATCAATCCAAGCACGATTGCCTTGGAATGTTTTTTTTTCAAAGCTCCACCTGCTCGTAGAGCGGGATCGCCAGACAGACCGTTGCCGGTGTCAGAAGATAGCTCAGATATTTTGCTCCCGCGTTATAACTCCCCGTAAGGAATATCAAACGCGACCAGAAAAATGATCACCGCGACGATCGAAATTAAAAGTGGATTACATATCGTTGCTTTCAGCTTCTTTTTTCAAAAATACTCCCAGTTCATAGGTTAATACACTGATTGCCACACCAAAAATACAGACTGATTTAAAATTCCCTCATTTCCTTATGCCTTTCTGTTTCTTGAATTACAAACTGTGTCACTCTTCCCGAAATCACCATAACCACAATCGTGGATACAAACATGATCACAACCACCTGCACACAGATCGGCTTTTAAAGCGCCAGGACTCGACCAGCCCCGCCCCCCGCCGGAATAAACATCACCGGCATGATCTCTATCAAAAATTTCCTGCATCCTTCCACTGCAGAGAGTTTTATTATTCCAAGCTCCAGTGCCGCAAACAACAATACCAGTCCATAGATGCTTGCCGGTACCGGAAGTGGAAGCAATGCCTTTAATCCTTCTCCAAGAAATGAAAAAAGTAAAATAATCAAAATTGTTTCAAATGCTTCATCCTGCCGTCTCCTCTCATCGGAACTTATTATAGCAACAGTATCACAACTTTTTACATCGACATTCCGACGAAATGCATGCCTTTCTTTTCTATTTACAGTGCAACTTTCTAGTTCTTACTGCCTATATACCCCGCAAGTGTATCCAGAATCACCTGCGGTTCGATCGGCTTTGCAAGATGAGCGTTCATCCCGGCCGCCAACGACTGGCTGACATCTTCCT
>VOFB01002673.1_pt1 | contig 21208 bp, 46 predicted proteins | sample 5384141 | NCBI WGS metagenome assembly VOFB01 (sample SAMN12384721, study PRJNA508395) | human gut metagenome | isolation source: healthy gut A | host: Homo sapiens | reverse complement strand
AAGGCCATTGCCCCACATGCTGAAATCCGTATTTCTCCAGACACCGGATCTGCTTTGGCGTAGTTAAGCCAGCGGCCCGGCGCTTATCCAATCTATCAAGCAGCATGGCGGCCTTTCCAGCGCTTCCGATTTCGTCCGGGAAAATGCCCAGCTTTTCCAGGGTACTGATCTGCCTAGTGGTCGGTGGCCCCATCTCCCATCCAAAGGACGGTACATAGCTGGACAAATCCTCCGCCTGGATGGACATTTCAAATTGCAGGGGATCCACCAGCTTGCGCTTCCTGGATTTCATTTCGGCAATTTGTTGGCCAAGGCTTCCTCCCGCTGGGCTACCACATCCTCGCTGGCTTTCTGTTCTGCTTCTTCAATGTCCACCGGGCAACCGGCTTCTGCGATATCTTCAGTCATTTTCTCCGCCACCGCTGCATTTTCGCAGATTAGACTGGCGGGATGGCAAAGTTCGTGGCGCTCGGTGTGCCACAAAAAGTCCAACAGAAGCAAATGATCTTTTCCTGGGCTGAGCCTGGTACCGCGTCCTACCATCTGACAGTACAAGCTCCGGATTTTGGTGGGCCGCAGGACTACAATGCAATCCACAGACGGGCAATCCCAGCCCTCCGTGAGCAGCATGGAGTTGCACAGGACGTTGTACTTTCCATTTGCAAAGTCCTGCAGGATCTCCGCTCGATCCCGGCTCTCGCCGTTGGCTTCCGCCGCCCGAAATCCGGCAGCATTTAAGATGTCACGGAATTTTTGGGACGTTTTGACCAGCGGCAGAAACACAACCGTTTTCCGATTGGCGCATCTGGCGGCCATCTCCTGGGCGATGGAGTGTAGATACGGGTCCAGCGCCGTGCCCAGATCCCCGGCCTTAAAGTCGCCAGATTGGACGCCTACGCCGCTGAGGTCCAACTTCAGCGGAATGGTCTCCGCCTTGATCGGCGACAGGTAGCCCTCTCGGATAGCCTTGGCCAGGGTGTACTCGTAGGCCAAGGAGTCAAAAATATTGCCCCAGGTTGCGCATATCGCCCCGGTCCGGTGTAGCCGTCACCCCAGCACATTTGCATCTGGGAAGTGCCCCAAAACCCGCTGGTACCCATCGGACAAGCAATGGTGAGCCTCATCCACAATGATGGATGTAAAATAATCCTCTGGGAATTGCTCCAGTCGTTTTGGCCGCTGCAGGCTCTGTACAGATCCCACAGCCACCCGGTACCAGCTGCCCAGGCAAGTCTCCTCCGCCTTTTCAGTCGCACACCGCAGCCCAGTGGCCTGATATAGCTTATCGGCAGCTTGCTCCAGCAGCTCGCCCCGGTGGGCTATGATTAGGACTCGGTGGCCCTGGCGCACCAGTTGCTCGGCCAGTTTGCAAAATACAATAGTCTTGCCGCAGCCGGTGGGCAGCACCAGCAGCGTCCGGCGATTGCCGGACTGCCACTGGCTCTGGATTCCATCAATGGCTGCCTTTGATATAGACGTAGCTCCATCAGAACTTACCCTGCCCATTTAGGCGCAGATGCAGCCGGAGCAGAGGGCGCGGGGGCGTAGCGCCGGCAGAAGCGGATTGCCCAGAGAAGAAGCTGGGGTCGAAATCATAGAATCTTTCCACATCGTTGGTTTCACTCTTGGTCCCGTCTTTCTTATTGTATTCGCGGGGCTTAAAGTGTCCTCGCCCCTTGGCGCCAACCACAGCGCTCCACTGGGGGCGTAACTTTTCTCCGTGCTTCTTCTGGCCCAATTGCCCGGAAGAATTCAGATATCTTCCACTCCAAGCTGGACCACAGAATCAAGTCATACTTGACAAAAGCGACTCCGTTGGACGTGTACACAGCAAGGGTCAGCACCGCCTTGTTGCAAGCGGGAATCTTGGCGCTGCCGGGGAAACGTGCTCGCTCGAAGGTGGAAACCGTGAAATTGTAATCTCCCTCCTCCAGTATGATGTACTGGCCCCCATCGTTAAGAGATCTCGTCATCCCACCCAATTTCGTGGGCATCGTTTATGTATTCGCTCATTTTCTCATCCTCCTATCAAAATGGCAATGGCCTATCCTGGAGTGCCATTGCTACGATGTTGTCCCCACTGAGGGATGATCCACCCATCCACAAGCCCTCCGCTTCCAAGATGCTCCATGGTGTATCCTTTGGATAGTATCCCTTCTCAGAAAATACTTTTCGAATTTCTTCCTCAAAAATACCGGACGTTTGCATCAAAAGCAAACACTTTTCCTGGGATATCGCCCTGCTGCGCAGGCGCAGGCTCAGCAGAGGCCTCCGGCACCTTTGCGGCAGGGGCTGAGCCGTTGGGTGTATCGCCGATCTCCGGCGCTGGCGCAATTGCTGGTGCTGGCGCCGGAACCGGTGGAGTAGTAGCCGACTGCCCATCAATACAATGCGCAATTTGCGCATACTCAGCGGGAGCTCGTCCGGCAGCCCGTGCCGATTCTTTGCGTCCCAGCACGGGTGGTGGGAGGTGTGCAGCACTCGCTTACCGCCCTGGGCTTTGTGTTTTCCCTTCCTTGTCAGTGGCTACGACATAGATCTTGTAATTGGCAAACAGCACCATATCTGCCCACTCTTTGATCAAAGGCGCTACCTGCTTGGTCAATTTCATCTCCCAGCGGTCATAGGCTCCCATTTCGTCCGGCTGCTCAAACTTGCGCATTTTTTGCATGAGCGGTCACCACTACATTCATCCCCGCGCTCACAACATCCTCCAGAGCGTTCAGCAGCCGGCCAAACTCCTCTTGTAAGTACGTGTAACCTTTGCCGTACCCAAAGTCCTCAATGCTCTGCTTTTGGCTTTTGCGCAGACTTCAGCAACGCAGAGTTGCTCTGCCCAGTCCGCCGTATCAATCACCACCGTTTTGCAGATGTCTGGGGATGCTGCAAATTGTTTTACAGTTGTCAGCAGCTCAGTCCAACTGCTGGGCTTGTCCACCCGGCGGACGTCCATGTGGTAAGTGCTCCCCTCGGTGTCGATAAATACTGGGTCCGGGAAGCTGGCTGCGAAGGTGGTCTTCCCAATTCCTTCAGGGCCGTAGACTATGATCTTCTGGGGGCGCGGGACTTTCCCGCTTTTGATATTCAGCATCAGAATACTCCTTTCTGCCACGGCTTACCTTGAGACGGCTCCGGCATTGCTACGCTGGCCGCCCCCCATCCTCGATGATGATGGAGCACTCCCCACCTGTGGAAACTCTGGTGGCGATGGCCTGCAGGCCTTGCTCTTGCAGCCAGGCCCCAAACTCCCGGAGTGTCCGAAGATCCATCTGCTCCAGCTTATCCAGCAACACGAAGCCGCACCTGGGATTCAGCGCCCGGACAATGGCGGTGGATACTCTCAGTTGGTCGCTGCCGCTCATGGCGTCCCATTTCTTTCCGTGGTAGGTCAGTTCTCCACCTTCCACAGACAGGCCCTCCAGGGGCAGCTTGGCGCCGTTCAACAGATCGTATTTTTGCTTCCGGATTCCCTCCAGCTCAGTGGTCAGCGTTTCGTACTGGCCGCTGAGCTCTTTCTGCCTCTTGCTCCGCTTTTTCCTGATCGCAATTAGCCCGGATCTTGATGTTGATAGCCTCGATATTTTGCAGGTCTGCTTCGATTTCGGCAGTAGATTCATCTTGAAGGTCCAGCACATCAAGCTGAGCAATCCGCAAATCAGTCAGTACTTGTTCCAGGGTTTGCTTGGCCTTTGCCAATTCGGCCTCCAGATTTTGGACCAATTGCTCACAGTTGCTTTTCCTGAGTTCCAACTGTTCCACCCGATTACGCTTTCGCTGATTCTCTCCGTTCTTTGCCAGGATAGCCTGCTGCCTCTGGATCAGCTCCAGGGCTGATACAGGCTTGTCGGGGACGCCGGCATAGAGCGGCATCTCTTTGGCGTGCTTTTTTTCTGATCTGCGATTTGCCCGATCGCATGGCGTTGATTGTAGATTTGCTTCTCCTGGGCTCCAGGGTGGCCAGCCGATCGCCTACGCCGATGATTTTTAGCAGCGTATCAGCTTTTTCCTTCCCGGATGCTTCCATAAACTTGGGCAGATTCAGCGCCAGTTCTTCCGCAAAGCTGTTCAACAGCTGCTGCCCAGCTCTTTGGCCGGCGGGATCACTCACTTTCAGAGCAGAGTTCTTCCCGGATCTCCACCACCAAGCCGTTGGATAATTCCAGCCGGATTCTGGGCGGGATTACAGAGCCATCTCGGGTAGGGGCACTGGGACGGTACCGATCCCCGCCCAGCGCCCAGGCGATAGCGTCCAACACAGAGGTTTTCCCTTGGCCGTTGTTCCCTCCGATCACAGTCAGGCCGGCGCTGGTGGGGACAATTTGCACCGCCCTGATGCGTTTCACATTTTCCAGCTCCAGGCTGGAGATTTTACAGATTCCATGCTTTTACTTTTCCTCCATTTCTGCTATAATAGAGGCGGATGAGTGCTATTATCCGCCTTTGCCACCACCAAAGTTGCAGCTTTGATGGTGGCATTTTTTTATGTCATCGCATAAATCATACGCGCCGCCCCAATAATGGCGGCGGCCATGCCACATCACGCAAGCCCAGATGGGCATGCGCCGCCTGGCAGGAGCCTGCAGCGCCTTGGATGGCCATGGTCAGGGCCACGGCATCAGCGGCGGCGGTGCCAGGATCCATATACTCCTGGATCGCCAAGCGGCCCGGGGGTAGGCTTTGGCTCGGGCCTCTTGGCGGAGGGATTGGAGTTGGGCGATTGCGTCAGCTCTGCTCATCATCGCCACCTCCTTGCAAGGCCAAAAGTCAGCAGGCGCTCGATATCCTGGGCTAGGCCGAAGCAGATCTGCATGGCTTTCACGGAGTTTTCCGCCTTAGCCCTGTTCCGCTCCAGTCCCTCCAGCGCGGATATTGCTGCGCTCAAGGCCTCTACATCTTTCCTGTATTCTGCAGTTTCTTCATCATCGTGTCGAGCTTCTGTCGGAATATCTTCGCCCAAATACTCCTCCAGGCTCTTCAGCTGGCGGATTACATCAAGCATCTTCATCATCGGCATTCTCCTCCTGCTCCCGCAGCTCCGGGCAAACTGCCGGAATCACCGCCAGCAGCAGTTTCGCATACACCTCATCCGTCAAATACGGATCCCTGGCCAGGCACTGCTTGGCCCATTCCAGTTTTGGCGCCAATAGCGCCACCGTCAGCGGATCGGCGATTTCCGCCCCGGCATCCCAGGCGGCCAGCAACTGATCCATGATGCCAGCATCCCACGGATTTTTGGTGGGACGCGACGGCCTTGCACAGGGCGCGCAGCAGTTCCGCTTTGGGCTCGGCTCGCGGGGATTTCCAGTCCGACTCCTGGCCCTTAAGCGCCAGGAGGCCCCGCAGTCAGTGCGTCAACCCGGTCCCAGGCATTGTCGGGCAGGCGGTCACCCCTGGGCGGCGCAGCGCAAGTTCTCCAGTTCGTCGTGGATCATGTCACGCAACCGCTCGATCTGCTTCTCTCTGCTCATTTTGATTTCCTCCTTATTTTTAAATTGATGTACAACTCCGATTATCCTCCACCCCTCCCTCAGCCCTGCCCCTACCATCCGCTCCGCATGCTCCAGAGCTGGTGGCGCGGACGGTGCGGATGCGGACTGTAGGCCGGTGGATTCGGACTCGGTGTAGACTTCGAAATTGTAAGCGAATCATGGAATGTTGGCCTCCCCATCTTCCGGCTCCCATGCGGTGGCCTTGCTGGCCAGCCAATCGCTCACATCTTTTGCTAGGATCTCAAAGCGGCGGTTGCCGTTGGGCCCCACTTTAATAAGCCGCCCGAAGGGATAGTATCCATCAATGATGCCATTGGCGATAGTGTCTGGAGATGTGCGGATTCCGGCTTCCCTGAAAGCAGTGCAGACATCCTGCAGGGACATGGTTCCTACTTTTGGCTTCATAGCGTGTCACCTCCTTTCGTGGCACTAGGGCTCAGGGCCGGGCTTGAGATTGTTACGGTAGCGCTCCAATGCATCCTGGCTGCGCCTTTCCATCGTGTCCTAAGCGCCTCCGATGCGTTGTCCCCGCGAGCGAGGTACGATAGATATTCGCGCGTAGTTCCGAGCATTTCGGCGAGATCCTTTTGCCCGCAAGTCCAATTCTGCAAGCGCGCATACCATCCATGTCCCGAACGAATTTAGCGGCTGCTTTATCACAGGCATGTGTATTTCACCTCCTTTTTATCCTAAATGCGTAATCTTTTTGACTTGACTTTGACCCCTATCCTGATATCATGTAGGTGACAGCCAACAAAATATCGGATTTGGCACTCATCGCGAAAAGTTATCGATGGGGGCCGGGGTTTTTGCTGCCATTCGAAAGATTACGGGCTTATTATAGCAAAAGTTTCTTTTTGCGGTCAAGGCCTATCTCGAAAATTTTTTTAGTGAAGAAAGGAGACGCTCTCACCATGGCTAAAAGAATAGTCGTACGGGTTGACGTCGGCCAAATAGTGAAAAATATCAAGTCCCATGGTTGAGCGCATCCATTCTGCAGAATGATGGAGATCAGTATCGTGGATAAGTGGCTGGAAGGCGTCACCGCCCAAAAAATCTCCCCCCCCGAAGAAGCCGCCCGCATGTGCGCCATTCTTGGTGTGGATCCGGCAGAAATTTTGACGGACCAGCTCGACATTGATAAGGTGGCGGCTCTGCTGGAGGCAGAAAGGCCAAAAAAAAATTCAGCCCGCCACCGAAGATGACGAGATGAACAAAAAGTTCCTGGCTATTTGGGAGGAGCTGACAGAAGAGAACCGGCGGCGGGTGGAAGATTACATTGAACTTCTCGCAAATTCTCAGCGTAATCAATGACTCTAAGTTTATCTGTACTTGACAATTCTTTAAATTTTTGATATGTATTGTTCTCTCTACACATGTGTCAATCCTCCTCTTCGTATGTACCCCTTGGCAGCGGGCCTATTCCCCATTTGATCGCACGGGATCAGATCATTCAGCGTAATGCCTAGCGCTCTTACTAGTTTACAGGGGGCTCGATAGTTGGATTGCAGTCGCTATTTTCTATCCGCGTGATGGTCGCGCGCGACACTCTTGATAATTCTGATAATTGGCGTACCGACAATCCACGCGCCAGGCGTTTTGGCTCAAATTAATCCGCATGTTATCACCCGGATATAGTTTGCTGCAAATTGCAGCGAACTATTCTGTGGCGACGTTACCGCGCAGCCGAAGATTAAAGCGACTAATCTTTACGTGTCTCATTCTACCACCAAAAGTGTCCCATGTGTGAGTCATTTTACCCTAAATGTAGAAATTTGTACAGTTGCACAATTTCAGGTTTCGTTTTTTGGTGCAAAATTACCAGAATTTTTATAACTACAAATATATAAAACGAAGTATATAATAATTCACAGTCGCTTCCAGGCGGGCACGGCATATTCGACCGTGTTTGAATTATAGCGGTCATCTATTCGAATGTCAAGAAGCAAAATCTGGTTTTGCGGCCAACCGGCCCGCGTGCCGGTGGTAATAAAGAAAGAAAAAGAGGGGTTTCAATGTTTTTTGAAAACAGCAGGGAAAAATTTGCTCCGCCCGACGCTGAGTGCCGGAATTGCGAGGCAAATGAAAGCGCACAGGGTACAATTTTTGTTCTAACTGCGGGCAAAAAATTAGGTGCAGCCGCGATCATGTGCCCGCATTGCGGAGCAGGGACGGAACGGTATCGGAAAGATCAGGAAAAGGCTGCCCAGCAGCCAGCTATTAATATCGTTAACAACAATGCCAACACTAACTCTAACGTGAATACAAATGTCCGATTCAGGTGTAGCCTATCGGTACAAAAAAAGCAAATGGACGGCGTTTTCCTGTGCCTTTTTGCCGGTTTTTTAGGAGTACACCGCTTCTATGTCGGAAAAACCGGGTCTGGTATTTTGTTTTTCTTTACCGTAGGACTGTTCGGCATCGGATGGATTGTCGATCTAATCGCTATCCTCAGTGACGGATTCCGCGACAAATTTGGCATGCCATTGGCTTAAATAAGGAAGGTGGTGTAAAATCGCCCTCTGGTGCGCCGACACCAGGGGGCGATTGCAAAAATCCATCTACCGCTTATAGGGGAATCTGTGCCTTTATGGTATCACCCCGGAAAGGATTATCAATGGCAACGTGCATCAAGTGCAAAAAGGAGCTGCCGGAAGGCGCTATACTGCCCCTGCATGCGGCAAAAGCAGGAACAGTCGCCCGCAAGCACAAAAAGCGGGCGAACGGAACTGGAACAGTATATAAAATGGCTGGAAAGAGAGCCAACCCTGGGCTGCCCAGAAAAGCGGTGTGTGGGTAGGCGCTTATCCAACTAGAGAGGCGGCTACAAAGGCCCTGGAAGCGCCTCACGGATCGTGAAATTACAGACGAGTATAATCTGACCTTCCGCCAAATTTATGAGCGTTGGCAGCCAGAGCACAGCCGGAAGACCGAAGCTCCAGCGGCATGGCCGGATACGCAGCCGCATACAAGCACTGCAGCAGTCTTTACGACCAGCCATTTCGCAAACTGCGAACGGAAGATTTCAGGCCATTATTACTGCACAGGAAGAAGCAGGAAAGTCAAAATCCGCCTGTGAAAAGCTGGTGCAACTATTTGGCCAGTTGTCTAAGTGGGCCATCCGAGAGGGGATCGCTACCACAAACTATGCACAGTTTGTGACGGTCCTCGCCCGGCAAAGTCCCACAAAACGCCATTTACAGAGGAGCAGATACAGGCCATTCAATCATCGGAACTACCAGCGGCGCAAATTGTATTGATTTTAATTGGCACCGGCTGTCGTCCCAACGAGCTATTCAACGTCGCTGTAGATAACTGTGCACCTGACTACTTTATATCTGGATCCAAAACAGAGGCCGGCCGCAACCGGATCATTCGGTCTGCCCCGTTGGGCAGGAGGCGTATACGCAGCTGTTCCGGCGCGCCAAGGAGCAGGGCACTCGGCTTTTGATTGATGCTTATAGAGGCAACAAAACCGCAGCCAACTTTGCCAAGAGAGATTTCAAGGCCTTGATGGACGAAATCGGGGCTGTGGATATGACTCCGTACAACTGCCGCCACACTTTTCCACATTGGCCGTTCGCGCCGGCATGAAACCGGAACTCTTGCAGAAAATTATGGGGCACGCCGATTACTCAACAACCATCGGGTGTACACGCACCTAGACAAAGACGATATTGTGGCGGCAGCGAAGAGCATAACGGTTGCAAGCAAATTACAAGCAAGTCCAAAGTGTCCAGGAAGAAATGGGCAAAAAAAGTTCGTAAAATCAAAGAAAATCCCCAGGAAACCATGCGTTTCCGGGGCTAATTTGTGACCCGCTGGAGATTCGAACTCCAGACCCATTGCTTAAAGGCAATTGCTCTGCCAACTGAGCTAGCGGGTCATGGCTGGGATGGCAGGACTCGAACCTACGAATGCCAGAGTCAAAGTCTGGTGCCTTACCACTTGGCGACATCCCAATGTTGACACCGACGGGAGAATCTGGTAAAAAAAAGAAAATGGGGTGAGTGAAGGGACTCGAACCCTCGATCTTCAGAGCCACAATCTGACGCGTTAAACAACTACGCTACACCCACCATCGGTCATTTCGACCCGATCTTTGTGGCAGCTGATGCATCCCTGCGCTGGTACGCCAGGAGGGACTCGAACCCCCGCAAGGCGTGACCTCACTTTCTTTTAGAAGGGTATTGCCGGATGCCGTTGATTGCCCGCCGGTCCGGACCACGTTGTCCCCCCCGCTTTGCCTGGTGCAGACGCGTGATAAAACATCACGTCCATGGAGTTGAACTCCTCACTGAGCACCGGGGTAACGCCCCAGTTCCGAGCCCGCTTTCGACAGGCCCGCTCCGTGGTGGTCATACCCACGATGTCCGCCGGGCAGCAGGAACCGGCTGACCATTCGGGCCGTGCGGCCGCTCATGGAGCTGACTACAATACACTTGGCCCCCACGTCAATGGCCATGGCACAGGTGGCGTGGGACACTGCGTCCAGATTGCTGTGAATCTCAAACTCCGTGGTGTGAAAGCGGTGGATGTAGCTGATGTGCTTCTCCGTATACTCCGCAATTTCAGCCATGTTTTCACAGCGGCCACGGGATATTGCCGGCGGCTGTCTCCCCGGAAAGCATTACGGCGGAGGCGCCGTCGTAAACCGACATTGGCCACATCGGAAATCTCCGCCCGGGTGGGGCGCGGATTATGAATCATGGATTCCAGCATTTCCGTGGCGGTAATGACCCGCTTGCCCAGGAGGCGGCACTTGTTGATGAGGTACTTCTGAATGGCTGGGACCTCCACAAGGGAATTTCCACCCCCAGGTCCCCCCGGGCCACCATCACGCCGTCGGCCACCTGGCAGATCTCCTCAATGTGGTCCACGCCAGAGCGATTTTCAATTTTAGCAATGATATCGATGTCACTTCCGCCGTTTTCATCCGAGGAACGTCCGCAGATCCTCCATATCCCGGCGGTTGGAAACAAAGGAAGCCGCCACGAAGTCCCTCCATTCCGGATGCCAAACAGCAGGTCTTCCTGATCCTGCTGGCTGAGGAAGTCGTGAGCCAGCACCCGGTTGGGGAAATTCATACTCTTCCGGTCAGACAGAATCGCCCCCTGCCAAGACCCGGCACCGGGCATTGCTGCCCTCAGCTGCTCCACCCGGAAAATGACCAGGCCGTTGTTGACCATGATGGTGTCGCCCACCTCCAGGTCCTCTATGAGGCCCTTATAGGTGACGAAACCCGGGTCTGATCTCCACCATCGTCGGTGGTAAAGGTAAACATATCCCCATCGTGAAGGGTGATCCGCTTATTTGCAAAGGTTTGATCCGGTACTCCGGTCCCTTGGTGTCAACATAATGGCAATGGGGGCTCCAGCTTCTCCCGGACCTGCCGGATCAAATCGATTTTCTTTTGATGCTCCTCGTGAGAGCCATGAGAAAAAATTCAGGCGCGCCACATTCATGCCCGCCAAACACATCTCAGTCAGGGTCTCCTCATTTTTTCACAGGCCGGCCCAATGGTGCAGATGATTTTCGTTTTCCGCATACGGCAACCTCCCAGATCCTATATTCCATATCATCATACCACGAATCCCGCATTTTTCAAGGGAAAGCCCACCACCCATAGCAAATTCCGCAAAAGCGCACAACCGCACATTGACATTTCCCCCCTGTTCTTGTATAATTGCCTCGAATCGCAGAACAAATCACTCTTCGGGGAGCCGGACGATTCCGGCTGAGATTGGGCGAAGCCGCGCCCTCACCCGCAAACCTGATACGGGTTATGCCGTCGTAGGGAAAGATGCAGATATGGACGTATCGCATTGCGCACCGCCGGCGGGTTTGCAATGCGATTTTATTTTTGGGGATTTCCCACAATGGAGGTATCCATTCCCATGGCAAATACAAACCGCTCCCATCTCCGCGTCCGCACCCTGTGCGAGGGGGCCATCATGGTAGCCCTGGCTCAGGCCCTGAGCTACCTCAAGTTCATGCAGCTGCCCAACGGCGGCTCCTTGACCCCCGCCATGTTCCCCATTGTGTTTTTTGCCTGCGCTGGGGGCTGGGCCAGGGGCCTGCTGGCTTTGCCTTTGGCCTGCTGCAATTGATTTTGACGGCGCCTACGCCTGGGGCTGGCAGTCCATGCTGCTGGATTATCTGGTGGCCTTTACCCCCCTGGGACTGGCGGGTCTGTTTCGTGGGAAGGCCTGGGGCATCTTCCCGGCACCGCTTTAGGCTGCGCAGTCCGTTTCTGGTCCATTTCATCAGCGGCATCACCATTTACCGGATCTACGAGCCCAAAATATCCCGGGCTTCGGCACTTCGACAATGCCAACCTGTACTCTCTGGTGTACAACGGCAGCTATATGCCCCAATATGCTGCTGGCTCTGGCCATTGCAGCGGTGCTGTACATCCCTTGAAAAAGTATTTTTGCCGGACAGGACATCCGCAAATAAACCGTTTCGGGCGGCGGGCATCCTGTACGGCGTTCAAGAGACCAGCTGCAAAGGCGCGCCGTAGGGTGCGGCCTCCGGGGCAGGCAGGAGCTACGGTACAACCCCTGTAGGGTCTCTATGTGGCCCAGACCAATTTGTAAAATGTTGCTTTACATGGCGTCTATCTTCTGGACAAGAGGCGCACTTTGACGTATAATGGTTTCAAAGGGGGAGCTCATGGCAATACGGAAAAACTCACGCGGCTCTGCCGGATCACCGGCGGGTTGGCCGTATGCTTTCTGTGCATTTGGTGCTGCCCATTCCGTTCCGTGCATCTCCGCTGCACCGGCCAGCCCCGGCAACCTGGGCGGGTCAGTTCCATGCCTTTCTGCCGGCGGCGCACCCGGTTGGTCAGGCTTCCTGACCGTGGCCACAGGATGGCTGGAGAATGCGTTTCCCGCCCTTTCCCGGGAACGGCCGCAGTGCAGCTGGTACGTCACGACTATGCCCGTGCCAGGTTCACCGGCCTTCCCTGCCGCCCGCCAGAGCCCAGCAGTCAGGAAACCATCTGCTACGGCCGCAGCAGGGGCCGGTCGGAAGCTCCTGGCCTACCGGTTCGGCACGAGGGGAAAACGTTCTGATTGTCACCTTCGCCATCCACGGCTGGGAGGACAATTTTGAACAGGACGGGCAGCTACTGGTGGACACAGGAAATCTGCTCATAGAAACCTGACGGACCAATATGCATCGCTGATTGTCCCCCGGAGACTGGACGGTGTATGTGCTGCCCTGCCTCAACCCCGACGGTCTCTATGACGGCTGGACCTGCGACGGTCCGGGGCGGTGCACCACCCATTCCCTGAATGAAGACGGCCTCAGCGAAGAGGGTCCGGTATGGATTTGAACCGGTGCTTCCCCTACCGCTTCAGCAGCTACAGCCCCCTTGGAATTACTGCGGCAGCGAGCCTCTGCGCGCCCGGGAGGCCCTGGCCTGGCCCAGTTTACCCAATCTGTCATGGGAGACGGGCTGAATATTCTGATTGACACCCACGGCTGGTATCAGCAGATCATCCCTCCGGTGACCGGTCCGGCACCCTGTTTCAAACCTTCAGCGACTACTTTCCGGCAACAGCTACGCCTCTTTGAGGAGCGCCGACGGTTATTACAGCGCCTGGGCGGCCTATACCCTGGGCTATGATGCCTGCCTGTTTGAATTTCCCCACGTCTCCAGTGCCCAGGACTTTCAGGAAAAGGGCTACGGCCAGGACTATGTGGACGCCATTTGCGCCATTCTGGAGGCCTACGGCAGCGATGCTCTGAATTTCCACTGGCTGTTCCCCCAATGTTCAAATAAATCGGATTTCCTTCTGAATTTCTTGAAAAACCCCTTGCCAAACAGGCTTGGGAGTGCTATAATGTTTGTAATCATGGTTGACTTACGAAAGAGAGGGTGCGCCCTCTTTCTTGCTGAAAAGGCGTGTTTAGAATGAAAATCACAGAGCAGGTAACCGGCTTCGCCCGCCCTGTTGTGGAAAGTCTGGGCTGCCGGCTGTGGGACGTGGAATACGTCCGGGAAGGAGCGATTGGTTTCTCCGGATCTACATTGACAAAGACGGCGGCGTGGACATCACAGACTGCGAAGCCATCTCCCAGGCCCTGGACCCCATCCTGGACGAAGGACCCCATCCCCCGACAGCTATCATTTTGAGGTTTTGCCCGCCGGTCTCTGGAGCGGGTGCTGAAGCGCCTTCGGGGATTTCCAGCAGTTTCTCCACAGCCCTGTGCTGGTGAGCTGTACCGCCCCAGAGACGGGGCGAAGGAGTATCCCGGCACGTTGGAGGGCTACGACAACGGCCGCGTCACCATCGCGACCGGCTCCGTCTCCTTTACCTTTGAAAAAATCGGAGATTGCCCAGGTGCGGCTCCGGGTGGAATTCTGACAGGAGGAAACAGTCATGGCCAGAAATGTAAGAAGAAAGTCGAACCCCAGCTCTGCCAGCCGGCGGAGATTTTCGCCGCCCGGCAAATGCTGGAAAAAGAGCGGGGCATTCCCGTAGACTATATGGTGGATCGAATCAAGCAGGCCTCATCAACGCCTACCGGAAAGACCGGGAGGACCACCGGGAGGTCCCTGCGGAAAATGTGGAGGTGGAGCTCACAGAAGCTGTCATGTCCATGGTCCAGCAGCGGACCGTTGTGGAGGAGGTGGAGAACCCCGCTTCTGAGATCTCCCGGACGCCGCCCGAACACCTCCCCCACGTGCCCAGCCGGGCGATGTGATCCGAATCCCAGTGAAGGTAGAAAACTTCGGCCGCATCGCCGCCCAGACCGCCAAAGCAGGTGGTCATCCAGGGGCATCCGGGAAGCCGAACGGGGCGTTTACGACAATTACTCCTCCAAGGCCCAGGAGATTCTCACCGGCACGGTTCTGCGCATGGACCCCTCCGGAGATATGTATATCCGCATCGGCACGGGCACGGGCGCTCCGACGCCATTCTCCGCGCCGGGGAACAGATCCCCGGGGAGGCTTATCAGGAGGCGACCTCATCCGGGTCTACGTGGTGGACGTCCACCGCTCAACCGCGGCCCCCAGGTCTTTGTCTCCCGGACCCATCCCAATCTGGTCCGCCGTTTGTTTGAGCTGGAGGTCCCGGAAATTGCCGAGGCCTGGTGGAGGTTCGGAACATCGCCCGGGCCGGGCTCCCGACCAAGATTGCCGTCCGGGCCGCCCAGGAGGACATCGATCCCGTGGGCGCTTGTGTCGGCCCCCGGGCGGCCGTGGGCGCCATCGTCAATGAGCTGCACGGGGAAAAATGGACATCATCACCTGGTCCGAGGACCCCTGCCAGTATGTGGCCGCCGCCCTCAGCCCCGCCGAGGTGCTTTCCGTGGACCAGATCCCCGGTCAGAAGGCCTGCCGGGTGGTGGTACCCGACGATCAGCTGAGCCTGGCCATTGGAAAAGAGGGTCAAAACGCCCGCCTGGCCGCCCGGCTCACCCAGCTATAAAATTGACATCAAGCCCGCCTCCAAAGCCTCAGAATTCCCGGAGAAGACCCCAGAGCCCCTCCCGGAAGCGCCCCTGCACAGGAGCCCCAGACTGAGGAAGAGGAATAAACCGGGAAATTTCACCAAAAAATAGAGGGAGGGAGTCTTTATGCAGAGAAAAATTCCCATGCGCCAATGCATGGGCTGCCGGGAACGCAAGCCAAAGCGGGAGTTGATCCGCGTCGTCCGTTCGCCGGAGGGCGCTGTCAGTCTGGATTTCCAGGGCAAGGCTCCCGGACGGGGCGCCTACCTGTGCCCGGACCCCAATTGCCTGAAAAAGGCCGTGCGCTCCAAGTCCCTGAGAGAAATCTGAGGCCGCCATTCCCGTTGAGGTGCTGGAGCGGTTGGCCCGGGAAATGGAGGCGCATCATGAAACCTAACGCCATCAATTACCTGTCCCTGGCCAAAAAAGGCCGGTCGGATTGAAATTGGAGAGGAATCCGCAGGAGCAGCCGCCCGAGCCTGCCATGCCAGGCTCCTGCTCGTTGCCAAGGACGCTCCCGACGGGGCGCTGCGCCGGGCGGAACTTTGTGGCCGGCTCCGGCCAGCAGCTGGCGTGGTTCCCTTTTCCAAAGGAACTGGGCGCGGCCTGGGTAAGAGCGTAGTATCCCTGGCCGCCATCACCGACCCTGCCCTGGCCCTGGCCTTTTTGCAGGCTCTGGAGGACCCCCAGCGGTATGAGGGGGCCCTGGAGGATCTGGCCAACCGGACCAAACGGGTGCGCCAGCGGCAGTTGGAGGGAAAAGGCTCACCAGAAAAACCTCCAGCGGGGAAAACGCAGACGTCAGCCGGGAGGGCCGGCTGGTCATCATAAAGCCGGGCCGGGCACTCCCGTTGCCCAGTCAAGCGGCAGGCCAAGCCCGCCGTCCGAAAGCAAGCTCCCGGAAGGGTCCGCCGTCAGGAAGCACGGCAAGAAGTCACATGGAGGTGCGGAATTATGAGTTTTATCAAGTATCGAGTCCGAGAAGTGGCCGCAGATTTCGGCATGACGCCGAAGGAGGTATCAGAAGTCGCCGGCAAGTACTTCGACAAGCCCAAGAGCAACAGCCAGGTACTCACCGACGAGCAGCTGAACGTCATCTTTGACCATATCACCCAGAACCGTCAAATCGACTCTCTGGAGCAGGTTTTTGCCGCCGCCAAAAAGCCGGAGCCCAAGCCTGCCAAGGAATCGCCCAAAGCCGCCGCCCCGGTGAAATCCAGCCCGGCAGTCAAAGGCCGCCGCCCCCGCACCCAAGTCTGAAATCAAGCCCGAGGCCAAGCCGGAGCCCAAGCCCGTGCAACCGGAGCGCAAGCGGGAGCGCCGTGTGGTGGATACCTCCGCCGTGCAGGTCAACTCCTGACCGGGTTTGACGACCGGGTGGACACTCTGGTCTCGAGCGGATCCAAAATATCTCCGGCGGCAAGCAGAAAATCGGCAGCAAGGCCAAAAACAACAAAAAAGGGTGGAAAATTCCAGAGCAGCAGGCCCGCTCCGAGGGCAGGAGAAAATGCGCCGCCTGCGCATGGGGTCATTAAAAAGACGCCTCTCACCGTAAAAATTCGAGGAAATTGTGGTGGCAGAGGCTGGCCAGCCGCATGAAAGACCGCCGCCGAGGTGATCAAAACCCTGGTGAAAAACGGCGTCATGGCCTCCATCAACGAAACCATCGACTTCGACACCGCCAATTCGTGGCCACAGAGCTGGGCTGCAGGTGGAGCAGGAAGTCACCGTCACCATTGAAGAAAATCATTGACGACCATGTGGATACCGCTGAGGAGCTTCAGCCCCGGAGCCCTGTGGTCGTGGTCATGGGACACGTAGACCACGGCAAACCAGCCTGCTGGACGCCGTGCGAAAAACCAACGTGGTCTCTGGCGAGGCCGGCGGCATCACCAGCACATCGGTGCTTACACCGTCCAAATCAACGGCAATCCCATCACCTTCTGGATACCCCCGGCCATGCGGCCTTCACCTCCATGCGCGCCCGGGGCGCTGTGCACAGACATCGCCATTCTGGTGGTGGCTGCCGACGACGGCATCATGCCCCAGACGGTGGAAGCCATCAACCATGCCAAGGCCGCGAAAATTCCCATCATCGTGGCCATTAACAAAATGGATAAGCACGGGGCTAATCCGGACCGGATCAAGCAGCAGCTCACAGAATATGACCTGGTTCCCGAAGAGTGGGGCGGCGATACGGTGATCTGTCCCATTTCCGCCAAGACCGGTCAGGGAATTGACGAGCTGCTGGAGATGGTGATCCTCACCTCCGAAGTGCAGGGCGACCAGCCCCCAACCGCGCCGCCGTAAGGGCACCGTGATCGAGGCCCGTCTGGACCGGACCCGGGGTCCCATCGCCACCCCTGATCCAGAACGGCACCCTGAACCAGGGCGATGTGATCATTGCCGGCACCGCCGTGGGGCCGCGTTCGGGTGATGACCAACGACAAGGGCCGCCCGTAAAGACCGCCGGTCCTCCGTCCCGGTGGAAATCACCGGTCTGGCCGATGTCCCCGCCCCCTGGCGACAGGTTAACACCCGTCTCCGACGAGGACGCATGGCCAGAGAGCTGGTGGAGCAGCGCCGCCAGGCAGTAAGGACGCCGCCGCCCAGCTTCAACACCTGAAGATCACTCTGGACAACCTCTTCGCCATGATGCAGGAGGGAGAGGAAGGACCTGAACCTCATCGTGAAGGCCGACGTCCAGGGCTCTGCCAGCTCTGAAGGCCAGCCTCCTGAAGCTGAGCAACGACGAGGTCCGGGTCAAGATCCACACCGGCGTGGGCGCCGTGAACAGAATCCGACATTCTTCTGGCCTCACAGCCAACGCCATTGTCATCGGCTTCAACGTCCGGCCCGACGCCGCCGCCCAGGCCTGGCGCCCAGCGGGCTATGTAGATGTGCGGATGATTGGTGATTTACGACGCCATCAACGAAATCGAGGCCGCTCTGAAGGGTATGCTGGCGCCCAAGTATCAGGAGGTCGTCATCGGTCACGCCGAGGTCCGCCAGACCTACAAGGTCTCCGCCATCGGCACCATCGCCGGCTGCTATGTCAAAGACGGCAAGGTAACCCGGGACGCCCAGGTTCGTCCTTGGCGGGACCACATTGTCCTACACCAGGGCGCCGGGCCCTTGCAGCGGTTTAAGGATTCCGTGAAGGAAGTGACTGCCGGCTACAGTGCGGCATGTCCATTGACCGGTTCAATCAAAGAAGGGGCGACGTATTTGGTGCTTCGCCATGGAAATCAAGAAATTCCACACCCGCCGCACCGCAAACGCGGCGCGGCGGTGCTTTTCCGGCTCCGCCCCATCCATTCGGAACCTGAATTTACTAGAGGGGACGTGCCAATGGCATCCAATCGAATCGGCCGCATCAATGAGGAAATCCAGCGGGAGCTGGCAAGCCTGCTTCGCAACCTGAAGGACCCCCGGTGCAGTCCACCATGATATCCATCACCCGGGTGAGACTACGCCGGACCTGCGCTATGCCAAGGTTTACGTCAGTTTCCTGGACAAGGGCAAGGGGGGAGACGCTCTGAAGGGGCTCCGCCTCCAGGCGGCTACCTCCGCCGGGAGCTGGGGGCCGCCTTTGCAGCTCCGCTCACGCCGGAGCTCCAGTGGCAGGAGGACGACTCATCACCCGGGAGCGCCCACATGCTGGATCTGCTCAACTCGCTGCACATTGCAAAGGATGATGAACATGAAAGTCTGACCATTCCTGAGATCGCCCAGGCCTTTGGGAGGTATCTTCGGTCCTGATTCTGACCCACCGCCGCCCCGATGGAGACACAGCCGGCTCAGCCGCCGCCCTGTGCCGTGGCCTGCAGGTCCCTGGGAAAAAGGCATTCATTCTGGAAAACCCCAGCTGACAGAGCGGTACGCCCCCATATCACCGGGGTCTCACCTGCCCCCCCATTCCCGGGGCGCTGGTGGTCAGCGTGGACGTGGCCGGGCAGGGAGATGCTCTGCAAAGGGCGCGCAGCGCTGCCGGTGGATCTGCTTCTGGACCATCAGGCACCAATCCCGGCTTGCCGCCCGGGGCACATCGACCCGTCGGCCGGCGCCTGTGGGAGATCATCTACCGGGTTTTGACCGCCATGGGCCTGTCTGGACCGTCCCACGGCAGAGGCCCTGTACGTGGCCGTATCCACGGACACCGGATGCTTCCGCTATTCCACCACCGCCCACACCCTGCAGGTGGCGTACCCGCCGCCTTCTGGAGGCCGGGGCGAAGACCTACCCCATTAACAAGCAGCTGTTTGAAACCACCCGCCTGTGCCGTCTCCGGCTGAACGCCTATGGCCCAGCACCTGGAGCTTCTCCAGGGTGGAACCCTCGCCCTGCCTCATCCCACTAGAGGTGGGGCAGGAAACCGGCGTCACCGAGGACGACCTGGAGGATGTCCAACTTCGCCCGGAACGTGGAGGGTCCAGCTGGCGGTTACCTGCACCGTGGGAGGGAGACACCGCTCCGCCCTGGTTATGACGCTGCCGCTGTATGCCGCCTGGGGGCGGCGGCCACGCCGCCGAGCCACCCCGTTCTGCAAACTGAAAGTTCACTGGTTCTGAGGCCTGGAGCCCGGCATGGTGCAAGCCGTGCATCTGCGTTTGGAAAGGAGGTCATGGCCAGGTCGGAATCATTCCTATCGATAAGCCCCAGGGGCTGGACCAGCTGTGATGGCGAAGCTGGCTGCGCCGGGTCTTCCAAACCCGGCGCATTTGCCACGGCGGCACTTGGACCTATACACCGAAGTGTTCTGCCCATTTTCGTAGGCAGAGCCACCCGCGTGGAATTTTTGAGAGCGCACAGAAGGAACACGTTACCTTGCGCCCAAGCCAATGACACTTCACAGGCCGCATCCTGGAGACCCGGCCTGCCGACGTCTCTCCGGAGGCCCTGGAGGCCGTTCTGGCTCCGCTTTCTGGCCCCTTGTGACGCAGGTGCCCCTCATGGTTCTGCCCTGAAGGTGAACGGCCAAAGCTTTCCAACAGCCGCCTGCCAGGCAAGGCGGTGGAGGTCAGCCGCGGCCCATTACCATTTATGAACTGAGCTGCTGGAATTCCGGATGGCGACTGCCGCCTCCGTCCGGTGCTCCAAAGGTACTTATACTGCACTTCGTGTGAGGACATCGCGCCCGGCTGCGGCGGCTGCATGAGGCCCTGGTGCAGAAGCCGGCAGGGCTTACATCCCTGACCAGCCCTCCTCCAGTTTCCTGCTGACCGCTCTGCGCCGGGAGGACGCCCTCCCTGCTGCCCCCGTGGGACTCCATGTTTGAGCAGTTCATGTGCCTGACGCCCCGGCAGTGAGCGGGCTTGCCGGTGCGGCGCCGCCTTCTGCGGCTCTGCCTCTGGGGACCTACTGGCCTACGGCGCTCCGGAATTCCCGGCCCTTGGGCTGGCGCGACGGAACCCGTATGCAGACCATCAAAAGCTTTTTTCGAGGTGAACTGATTTGAACCAGCCACGCGTCATTGCTCTGGGCTTCTTTGACGGCGTCCATTTGGGCCATGGCCTCCTGACCCGGTAAAGCCGCCAGGAGGCGGACCGGCTGGGCGCCGCGCCGCCGCCCTGACCTTGACAGCCATCCCGATTCCTGGTTTCCGGCAAAGCGGTGCCCCTGCTCAGTGCGCCCCAGGATCGGGCCCGGCTGATGGAGGAGCTTTACGGGAATCCAGGGAGGTCCTTCCATTCACTTGACCGCCATATGCGGGATATGCCCTGGGAGTTCTTCCTGCAGTCCGTTCTGGTGGAGGGTATCATGCAGCCGCCCTCATCTGCGGCCATGATTTTCGCTTCGGCGCAGGGGGAAGGCACCTCCGCCCGGCTGCTGGAGGCCTGCGCCAAGCTGGGATTGGCTGCCGTCATTCCGAGTACCGCCTGGAGGGCATCACCGTCTCCTCCACCTACATCCGCCCCTTCTGGAAGCCGGCGACCTGGACCGGCCCTTTTTTTGGGGCATCCCCACCCAGTTCACCGGCACCGTGGTATCGGGGGCCCATCTAGGGCCGGACCTGGGGCATTCCCACCGCCAATTTGGAGCCCCTGCCGGAGCCCCTCCCAAGGGCGTCTATGCCTGCCGGGCACGCACTCCGAGGGAACGTATCTGGCCGTCACCAACATCGGAACCCGCCCCACCGTAAACGGCCATGGCCTCACCATTGAGCCCCTGGCTGACTATACCGGCGACCTGTACGGCCAGCCCGTCACCCTGAGCTGTGGCATTTCCTCCAGTAATACGCAACTGAACGA
>VOFB01004678.1_pt1 | contig 21209 bp, 41 predicted proteins | sample 5384141 | NCBI WGS metagenome assembly VOFB01 (sample SAMN12384721, study PRJNA508395) | human gut metagenome | isolation source: healthy gut A | host: Homo sapiens | reverse complement strand
TGGAAGTGAACCGAAATGTGATTTTTGGAGGTTATGAAATCACAGTGAAAAATGGAAGTAACGCCCCTTTTATGGTCATTATATCTTGATTATGATGAAGCTATGAAGGTGTATGAAGATGAGAAAAACGCTTGAGTACGCAGGTACGGGACTATGGCATGGATCTTTATGCCAGAATCCAGTATTGACCAGGTGCGTTATAAAGATGGAAACGGTTTTAACACTTGATAGGACCATGGGAGGCACGCTGGCGGTGGAGAAACAGGATAAGGAAAACGGTGTCCTGATCATCAGAAACAGCTTCCCGCAACTGGTTGATGAGATAACCTGCAGGCGGTACATTTTGGGAACATTGACCAGTGGCTTGAACGTGCGGGATAAAAGTTTTTTCGGTGATATAGAAAAATCCTCCCATAATTAGATAATGAGAAAATACAAAAAAGAACCGATACAAGGTCTTTGCAAGATACTGATATCGGTTCTTTTTGGCTAAGTCTGCCAACTATGAAATTTTGTTTATATATTAACGCATTCTGTTCATGTACAGGAAAACGGATTCTAGCGTATACTGAAATTATTGATTACAAGATCATAAACTGCAAATACAGGTTCCGGGTTATATCCGAAGCCATATTCCCGCACTTACCGGTAAAATCTGTAATAGCTGGTATAAAAGTTCATTACATATTCATATAAGCTTTGAACTTTCATTGTCTGTTCCTCCTCTTCTTCTTACGGACACAATTGGGGCTTTGAAAAAACCAGCCCGTTATACCAGGGAGGAAAATATTTCCTGTGTGGAGGCGGCATATCCCAACATGTTCTAGATCATGGAATTTTATTCGTGCTGTGGTTGCAGAGAGTTCATCCAGAGCAGAAAGGGTATTATCCTGTTACCTGGCACTTCCGGATTGAATGGAAGGGACGGAAAAGTCCAGGGAATGAAGCAAGAAAAAGGGTATGCCATTTTGAATGAGAGAGGGCAGGATACACAGGGTTCGCCTCTGTTCTTCCCGTGAGCAGAAAGTAACGCTGGAATGTAATGGAATTTCAAAATAGTATTTTAAGACCTGATGGGACAGAGGATATGATTTTTGGTGATCTGTCCTTGAGTGCCTGGAAATCATAGACAGTGGTAAGTAATGGGGTACAATAAAATACAGCCAATCGATTTGCCAGAAACTATTGATATTCTTAGGTATCGCATATAATATAGTTAAACTAAAAGGTTTCGTGTAGCGGTACGTAAAAGCTGTACTGTGCCCGGGCAGGGCCACCGCTTTTTATTATGGTACGGCTGTTTTTTATATTATAGTGATGATTTGAAAGATAGATGGGAAACAACAGGATAGAGAGAGAGAAAATCGTAGAGACCTGATGATTTAGTGTGGTGATTCATAAAGGGTCTGAATTGAACGATTTCACATGGGGTGTTTTTATCTGAGATAATTTTTTTAAAATATTTGCAACCTTTTTAGGGATTCGCACGTCTAATAAGTAGGAGCACATAAATGAAGCTTCTATAGTATACTCCGGATGACTAGTCTGAGATAGGAGAGCCGGAACTACAATGAATGAGGTTTTGATACGAAAAGCGAAGAAAGGCGACAAAGATGCTTTCTTGCCGACTTATGGATGAGAAATGTACAGAGTATGTATAAGATTGCGGCAGCATATCTGAAAAATGATGAAGATGTTGCAGATGCAATACAGGATACGATCCTTTCCTGCTATGAAAATCTAAGAAGTCTAAGACAGAACAGATACTTTTTAAAACTTGGATGATACGCATCTTGATCAACAAGTGTAAGGACATGATACAGAAAGAAAAGCTGGTTACTTATACGGATCAGATGCCGGAAACACCTTTTCACGAAGAAGAATATGCGGCGATAGAATGCTTACAGGTATTAGAAACATTGGATAGCAAATATCGTTTGGTTGTTATTCTCTACTACATGGAAGGATTTAGTGTCCGGGAGATCAGTGACGCTCTGGATATGAAGGAAACACTGTGAAATCCCGCCTTCATCGTGGAGAAAAAAAATCGCAGAGATATATGGATATAAAATTAAGGAGGAACGTGACTAATGATGACTCTAAATAATAATGACAAAGATTTCCAGAAAAAAATGCAAAAGGATACTGAAATGCCGGCAATCGTGCATGAACGTATCAATCAGGCATATCATTTGATTGAGAATAACACGGTTACAGAAAAAAGCACCAAGGATCCATATCACTGGATGAAAATTGGAGGCAGGGTAGCAGGAGGTATGGCAGCGGTACTGGCAGTCGGATTTATATTCTGTGCAACCAACCAGTAATGGCAAAGAATATCCCAGTTGTAGGAGGGCTTTTTGAAATCTTGCAGGATAATGTAAGTTTCTTTGGTGATTTTTCGGATTATGCAACCTTGGAATCCGTTGATGGAACAACGGCAGATGGCAGTGAAGCAGATGGGACAAGACAGGTAATGCCACTAGTGAGAATGCTTACATTAAAACAGCAGATGGGCTGACAATTACATGTTCTGAGGTATATGCCAACAGCCAGGCAGTCTATATAACTATGCAGTTTAAGAGTGATAAGCCATTTCCAGAAACGTCAACTAGGGCGGAAAGTGGAACACCGGTCATTGATCTGGATATGACTGGCGGTGTGGACTTTGATTCAGAAGCTAGTCGGGTGATAGACGGTCAGGTGGAAGGAAAGTTTCTGGATGACAACACCTATGCATGTATTTTCCGTTATGATCTTGCACATGCGGCAAAAGATTACACCGAATATAGTGAGAAATACAATGAAATGACGCAGCAGGTGTTGGATGAGATGGAATAACTCAGGCGGACTTAGATGATCAGACGGATGAAGGTTATGCACTGCTGGAAGAGTTTATCAATAAAGTATCTGAGCGTGGTGGAGCATATCAGAAATATATTAAAGATATTGAGATTCCGGATACCTTTAACCTGCATCTGGATATCACGAAGGTAAGAGGGCTGGAAGCAGACTATGAGTGGTCAGAAGCTGATGATGAAAACTATGGAAGGGATGCCGGCTACTACAAATATGAAGGTAACTGGGTTTCGATATCCCGGTTACAGTAGATGATTCCCGGACAGAAGTATTGGAACTCAATGATACAAACGATGCTGGTATCGGACTCAAATCCGTAATTCGTTCTCCGTATGAACTGACGGTAAATGAACTTTATAAGGAAGGATCCAACAGTGACTGCTTCATGGTAGCTCTTGATGCCAACGGAAACACACTTCCATATAATGAGTCTACTGGAAACTGTAATAACTTCGCAATTCAGGACAGGGAGAAAATTGTAATATTGATTATATTGATGATTTTGTTATAGGCTGTTGTATGTATGCAGGTATATCTTATTATTACTCATATCACTTCTTTTATGGGACGACTATCAATGGGATTGACAGTTCAAATAAGACAGCATATGAGGTTGAGCAGGAGATTGCTGGGAAAAAGGATAACTATACTATTCAGGTAAGGGCAAGAATGCAGGACCCGCAGGCCATTACAGGAAAAGACATTGATTATAAATACGTATCCAGCGGTGTGGTTCTCCAGCTGCTGAAAACTCAGAAATCATGGGAATGGATCGGCAGTCTTTTGAAATAAAAACTATATGGTTCAAGAAGAGACTTTTTTCAGCCGGGAGAAACTGGAAGAACAGGTAAATTCATTAAATTGTGCGAAAAAAGAGAATCAGATAGCACCGGAAAATGCGTATGTAAGTTTTGTTAACTCAGAATTCACTATTGTGCCAGAAACGGAAGGCAACGAATTAAATACCAAAGAAGCTTATCAGATGATATGCAGGGCAATCGATAACGATGCCGGGCAGAGGTGGATCTGGAAAGTGATCCAAAGGCTTATAAAAAAGCAGATGTGACGAAAGAAAGTTCAGAACTTCAGAATATGGTAAATACATATAAGAACCTGACAAAAGCAAATATCACATATACATTTGGAGACGAAACGGTGACACTCGATGGGAATACCATCAAAAACTGGCTGCAGTTTGACGAGAAAGGGCAGCTGCTCCAGAATGATGAAGCCTTCCGGCAGCATGTAGTAGATTATGTGGCACAGCTTGCAGCGGATCATGATACAGTAGGTACAGAAAGCGTCAGTTCCAGACAACAAGCGGAAGAACTGTTTCGGTTTCCGGTTCTGCATATGGCTGGAAGATCGATCAGGACAAGGAAGTAGCACAGCTCATGCAGGAGATCCAGTCCGGAGCTCAGACGACCAGAGAGCCGGTTTATTCCATGAGAGCCAATTCTTATGGTGTGAATGATCTGGGAAATACCTACAGAAGTGGACCTTACAGAACAGTATATGTGGTATTATCAGGATGGAAATGTGATCTTTGAATCAGATATCGTATCCGGACTTGCAAGTGATCCCAAGAGAAAAACACCTCCTGGAATCTTCACCTTGTACTATAAGAAGAGCCCGGATGTGTTACGTGGCACCAAAAACCAGACGGAACCTATTCCTATGAACAGCCGGTAACGTACTGGATGCCGTTTAACGGAGGCATTGGATTTCATGATGCAGACTGGCAGCCGTACTTTGGTGGTGACAGATATCTTACAGGTGGTTCTCATGGATGCATCAATCTTCCACCGGAAAATGCCGGACAGCTTTATAGTCTTATTCAGTATGATGTCCCGATAATTTGTTTTTACTAATTCTATATTCAAGATGAACAGGACAGGAGCTAAGTAGTAATGCAGTTGGCTCCTGTCCTTCATTGTCAACAATATCAGATTGGCACATGATCACCATTTCGGTAATCCAGAACAAAGCAGGCATGATGTGGAAGTGGCAGAGCGATTGGTAAAAGCTAGCAATCTCTTCCTTTCACAAAGAGTGAAGAAGAGAAGGCACATTAATGGGATTGACGTATCAATACTGGAACCATATAATGGGTACAAAGAAAAATTTATTTATGGAAATAAACACATTGACAGAGCATGCAAAAGTGCTGTGATTAAAGTTTAAAAGAATCCTTATGAATATCATAAGTAATGCTGTCAAGTATAATAAAGAAAAAAGGAGAGATACTGCTCAGCTATTATGAAACACAGGCAGATGACAGACATATACTGTTTGAGTTTCACTGCAAGGATACCGGAGTTGGAATGAGTAAAGAATTTCAGAATCATATTTTCGAACCATTTACTCAGGAAACAGGCGGTGCAAGATCTGTTTATGGAGGAACAGGACTTGGTATGCCAATTACAAAAAAACTGGTAGAGAAAATGGGCGGTACAATTAAGTTTAAAAGTGAGAAAAATGTAGGAACCACATTCATGGTACAGCTTCCATTCCTTATTTCTGCTGATATGAAGCAGTCAGAAAGGCAGGAAGACGATGTATCAATTGAAGGTATGAGAATCCTTTTGGCCGAAGATAATGAATTGAACATGGAAATTGCGGAATTCCTTCTGACAAATGCAGGAGCAGAAATTATAAAGGCTTCAAACGGTAAGGAGGCTGTTGAAGCATTTGCAAAATCAGGTGTTGGTGAGGTCAATGTAATTCTGATGGATATTATGATGCCAGTTATGGATGGCCTGGAAGCTACCAGAGAAATACGTACAATGAACAGAAGTGATGCATCTGCTGTGGTGATTATAGCCATGACAGCAAATGCCTTTGCAGAAGACAAGAGTAAAGCGTTGAAAGCCGGAATGGACGATTATCTTACAAAACCACTGGAGTCAGAAAAACTGATTCGTGCCTTAAGTAGATTCTTATGAGATACCGGAAGGATATGATAAAAAGAATAATTCCTAAAGAAAGAGGAATACGTATGAACATTGTTTTTTCATCTGATAAGAAAGAATATAATACTATTAAAAAAGGTACTGAAATACTGCTGACTGAAAATGACGGTTTCAACCAAAATATATAATTGTTTGTTAAATTTCAGGACAGACCAGAAATATTGATCAATAAAAGAAAAAACCAGATTCATATCATCTGTCGGGAAATATCTCATTATTACCGCGCACTTAATTATGCCATACATCATATGGAAGAGGATGAATTTCAATATCAAGAGCATGTCTGAATGGATAAGATTCGGGATTCTGCGGACATTCTCCAGCCTGAAAAAGAGGAAACTTATCAGTTTATTGAAAAGCTGCTCAGCTCAGTAAAAGAGAGTTTTTCTACCAACAGGGTACATCTTGGAATGGATGAGGCTGTCATGCTGGGACTTGGAAATTATCTAAAAGAAAATGGATATAAAAAAGGGTCACTGATAATCAGGGAACATTGTAACAGGGTCGTAGATATTTGCAGAAAATTAGAATTAAAGCCTATGATATGGAGTGACATGTACATTACAGCAAATTCTACAGGCGGATACTATGATCTGCCCGAAAATACGGACTGCTCCAAATGGGAAAAACCGAAAAAGATTTAGGATTAGTATATTGGGACTATTATCATGATGATACCAGAACCTATGAAAAAATGCTGGATATCCATGCGCAGCTTTCGGATAACGTTATTTTTCCAGGATCCAATGTCAGGCATTTTTATTATCATGTGAAAGAATCAGGTGTCAATACAAAATCTTACTACCAAAACATACAGAAATGTATGAAGGAATGTGCAAAAACAGGAAAATATCAGCTTTTATTCTCGTTTTATGAAAAACTGGCGGCGGTATTAGCTGATAAAGCCGATTTGGGCATGTGTATAAAATCAGCATATCGGTTTATACAGGAAATCAAAACTATTCTCACAGAATGGTCTTTGGTTTCCTTTTTTGCTGTTACAAATCAGTTACAACTGCAATACAGAATTTAATGTATAATTAACCTGTGAAAAGATAGTTATAAAAACATGTGAGGTAACAAACATGAAGGCAAGAATTCTTGTGATAGAAGACGAAATGTCAATCAATGACCTGCTATGTATGAATTTGGAGATTGCAGGGTATGAAACAGTAGGATATCTGGATGGAAATGAGGCATATGAAGCAATTATTCAAGATCATGCGTTTCAGTGTGCACTTGTAGATATCATGCTTCCCGGAAGAGACGGCTATAGCCTGTTACCGAAACTGAAGCAGTATGAAATCCCCTGTAATATTTCTTACCGCAAAGGAGATATCGCGAGCAAGATAAAGGGCTTAAAAGACGGTGCGGAAGATTATATTGTAAAGCCATTTGAAATGCTGGAAGTGATGGTCCGCCTGGAGAAAAGTACTGGAACGTAATGGCACTGTACAAGAACAGATTCAAATTGGCGATGTCATCATTGATACTACCCCAGTCATGCTATTTACAAAAATGGGTATGGAAATTTATTTAAAAGCCAATGGAATATAACTGTCTCATGGTGTTCGCCAAAAACCCAAATAAAGCACTTACCAGAAGCCAGATTTTGCAGGAACTGTGGAATGAAGAATTCTGCGGAGAAACAAGAACTGTGGATGCACACGTTGGACGCATCAGGAAAAAGCTAAGCTGGCAGGATAAGATTAAAACAATTCCCAGAATCGGTTACAGACTTGAGGTGGATTTATGAAACTCTTAATAAAGATTTTTGCTCAGACTACATGTATCATTTTGTTGGTATCGTTAGGGATCTTTCTCTATACCACTTATTGTTGGAAAAATCAGAGTATACAGAATATCAACAGTTATGAAAGCAGTATATTCAGAACAAATATCTTACAGTTTGAAAATAAAACAAAGCCTTTCGACAATCAGAAACAGAATACCGACAATGAAATGCGCCCCCAAATAGTTACTTATGCTTTTCGGCAGGTTTTTCATGACAGCGCGGTTTTATATCTTGATGGAAAAATGACCTATAATGGAACTGTTTATGAATTCGATGTAAAAAAATTAAGAGAATTATGTGCAAGTAAGGCAAACATGGTGGATCATGGCAAACAGTGACGGTCATGGCCCTATGATCAGTCAGATAAATGGAAGGACACTTTTTGTTATTTTACTATGGCAATGTAAATATGGGATATCAGATTGTTACTTATAAAGATATAACAGATGTAATAGAAAAAGTCATCTGCTGTTTTTTCAGACGGGTGGATTACTTTATCTTTGATCGTGGTGATGGGAATTGTCCTTTATTTGAGCCTTCGAAAATCACAGCACCGCTTACAAGCCCTAAGAGAAGCTACGCTTCTTGTTTCTGAAGGTATTTATGATTTTAAAGTACCGTCAGAGGGAATACAGAACTTGCGCAGGTAGGTGCAACCTTTAATTTTATGACAGGTAAAATAAAAGAACAAATTGAAAGTCTTTCTAACATAAACCGGACACAAAAACAGCTTATTGGAAGTCTGGCTCATGAGCTGAAGACCCCAATGACTGCAATCATAGGCTATGCAGATACATTGCTTACTGTGCGCCTAACCCCGGAAAAGCAGGAGAAGGCTCTTATTTATATTGAAAATGAATGTCGCAGGCTGTCAAGACTTTCTATGAAAATGCTGGAATTAACCGGACTCTATGAAGCTTCGGAAGACTCATTCAATCCAGTGGAAATACAGGTGGATAATTTCCTGAAAGAAGTAAAAGAACTCATTGATTGCAGGCTTCAAGAAAAAACATCTCTCTTGATGTATTTTGTGAACCAAAAGAATTGGTAAAGAAGTTTGATCAGGACTTAATGATAAGTGTAGTGACAAATCTAATTGATAATGCAGTCAAAGCTTCCAGGAAAGAATCTAAAATTGTGCTTGAGGCAACCCCAGACCATCTGATGGTTCAGGATTTTGGAAAGGGAATACCGAAAAGAGGATCTGGAAATGGTGACGGAACCATTTTATATGGTAGACAAATCTCGTTCCAGGGCAAAAGGAAGTGTAGGGCTCGGTCTTTCTTTATGTCATAAAATTATAGAACTGCACGATTTCCAACTGAAGATTGAAAGCAATCCGGGAAAAGGAACTACCGTCTCTGTTTTCTGGTAATCACACTAACGTTTACATATCAGTTACAAATCGCGAAAAGATTTGGTGTAATGCTCGATGATATACTTATAACAACCTTAGAAAGGAGATTTTACCAGAAATGAGAAAAAACATATAAAAGTTTGCAGGAATAGTGCTTTTGTATTGGAATGTTTACAGGATGCGCACAGACCCCGGATTCTTCTTTGGTAAAGCCGAAGGGGGAGCAAAGGCTGTAGATGCTTATACGGAAGCGGATGATGTTAGCGGTTCTAAAGGAGAAGCATCTGAAAGCAAGAACGATGACGGTTCAGAGTCAAAGACAACCATCAGGAATCTCATTGATGCTCCTCAAAATTATAAAAGCCATGTGGAAGATGACAGTGCCAAGCTCGTGGTAAATACAGATGCAAGCGTAGAAATTCCGGAAGTGGAAAAGATATCTGCTATTTCTGTCACCGCGGCAGAAGTTACCCAGGAGCTTCTCGACCGTATTACAAACGCATTCTTCTCAGAGGCAAAACTTTATACCATGGATAGTTATTACGTGAAGACAAAGGATGAAATTAAAAAAACTCTGGATGAACTAAAAGAAGACGTTGCTAACGGAAACCTGGATCCGTATAACTATGGAACAGACGATGATGGGAATTATGTCTATGATATCTATGAAGATATTGAGACATGGGAACAGGAATACGAAACTGCTCCGGAAAAGAAAACCTGACAGAGGCAAAACCTGTTGCCGGAAATTATTTCAATTGTATTGCACAAATGCCAGACGATTCACAATACTACTATATAATATCTTCCGATGGCTCCGATACCTTGTCAGTCAAGATCAAGAAAGCAGCAAACAAGGGCGGGGAAAAAATACCGGAGGATGCAATGTGGTGTGATTACGGATATTCTGAAGAGGAAGAAAAACCCACAGAAGAATCAATCGGGCTGTCCCTGGATGAAGCAAAAAACTTGTAAAGGAAAAAGTTGAAAAAATGGGCATCACAGATTTGCAGTTTTCTAACTGGAATTACGCGGTGTGCAAAAGTTTTGAAGGCGATAATAGTTCAGGTAATTTTGGAAATGGATATAGAATTGATTATGCACGTACCATAAATGGTGTGCCGGTAACTCAGACAATTGCAGACGGTGGGGCATTGGAAGATATGGACAGCACAATGGAAACATGGTCTTATGAAAGTCTCTGTTTCTATGTCGATAAAGATGGCATAGAAAGCATGACTTATTCAAATCCCTACACAATTGGTAAAATAAAGACAGAGAATTTAAATCTTCTTTCGTTCAGCGAGGGTATGAAAATTTATGAAAAATGATGGTGGTAACAAACGCTGATAATATGCAATATGAAAATTCCAGGGTCTATAATATTGATCGGATCGTTCTTGGTTATGCCAGAATATATGAGCCGTCTACTGACGCACACACAGGTATTATGATCCCTGTCTGGGATTTTTTCGGCAGCATGACTTCAGAAAGTGAATATAACGGAGAAACAGAATCAAATACCAGTAAAGATCCAAATGAAAGTTTCCTCACCATTAATGCCGTGGATGGCAGTATCATAGACCGGAATCTGGGTTACTGACATGAGACAGGTATTTGGAATTGTACGGTACAATTTCTTCGGATTTTTACGCAATCCCAAAGTTATTTTTATATTTCTGTTAGAATTTGTACTTAGTTTCCTGCTTACAGGCAGAATCATGGTTGTAATGGAGACCTACGATACACCGGTACAGGCCATTGAGCCATTTATCTGGACATTTGGGGATGGGATAGCAGTACTGTCCAGTTCGCTGCTCTTGCTTCTTATGTTTTCTGACCTGCCGAAGATGACACCTATTACTCCATACCAGCTGACCCGGACAACCAAGAGGAAATGGCTTTTAGGTCAATTCATTTATGTTATTCTTGTAACTGTTTTATATACGGTTTTGATGCTGCTGTTTACGGCCGTGCTGTGTATGAAAAAGAGTTATCCAGGTAACCTGTGGAGCGAAACTGCGGCCATGCTTGGTTATTCAGAATTAGGAAAAAACCTGCAGGTCCCTTCTACAGTAAGGGTCATGGAAAGTATCTCACCCTATGGCTGTATGCTGCAGGTTTTCTTCCTTCTGTTTTGTTATTCGCTGACCTTAAGCTTTGTAATCCTTGTAGGGAATCTCTATAAAGGGAAGACTAAGGGGATGATTTTTGGCCTTCTTTACAGTGTTTTTGGTTTTTTTATTGGACCCGAAAGTACTGGCTGCAATTTTGCATAAGGAAAAATATGAAATGTATCAAGTGAATGTACTGATCTGCTGGATCAGTCCTCTGAACCAGGCAGTATACGGAAAAACATAACTTGGGTTATGACCCATTGCTTCCGAAAATCTCGCATTCCTACATGTTTTTTTCTGGGTATTTTAGTTCTTCTTGCAGTTTTTGCAATTAACCGGATGAAAAAATATCCCTTTGAATTTCTGGGAGAAAAGACATGATCGGGAGGGGGAAACCTGTGTGGGGTGAAACAAAACGTATGTTTTTAATAAGAATTTTCTGGCAGCATGGCTGATAGCCTGCATCTCCATAGCCATTGGACAGACTTATCCCAGCTTAAAAAAAGCACTGACATGTGGTACTTTTATCAGTATACTGGAAGGTTCCTTAAAAAAAGTCAGGCAGTATCTTTTGCCATTCCGGTAGCGGCCGTATTGCCATGGAGTGATTCCGTTCTGCAAGAATATAAAAGTGGATTTTTAAAGGAGATACTTCCCAGAACGACCCGCAGACAGTATGTCGAAGGTAAAGTCTTTTCTATTATGATGTCTGGTTTTATGGTCTGGACATTAGCTATACTAACGGTACTTTTTATCAATTTTATTGTGTTCTATCCGCTGGAGATACAGGGTGCTATTCAGAAAGAAGCACTTCTGGACTTGCTCATGAAGGCATTCCGGACAGGACTTATCGGAAGTATCATAAGTACTTTCGGTGGAAGCTGCGGGATTTTATGGGATTCTGCTTACATGGTATATGGAATCCCTTTTGTAAGCTTCTATTTCGGAATTATTCTTCATGACCGCTATTTTAAAAATCAGATATGGTTTTATCCAGTAGAATGGATACTGGCTGATAAAAATTGGGGACCGGACAAAATAGGACTTTGGCTATTTCTACTGTTGTTTTTATTAGTAATGCTGGGAATTCTGGGAGGTGTTTTATATGGAAGATTGGAAGAAATCTGAAGGGACATTTAATCTGGCCTGTGATCCGCAAAGAGCAAGTGGAATGATGCAGAACACCTGCGTAAAAATAGAACACGTGACCAAACGTTTCGGTGAAGACATCGTGTTACAGGAAGTAAATCTTTCCTTGAAAACAGGGAACGTCTATGGGATTGTTGGAAATAACGGTTCCGGAAAGACCGTTCTTATGAAATGCATCTGTGGGTTTCTTCCTGTAACTACGGGCACTATTTTTTGTATTTGGAAAAAAAATAGGCCATGATGTGGATTTTCCTGAAAGTCTTGGAGTTATCATCGAGACTCCCGGTTTTCTTACACAATATACGGGATTTACAAATCTGGAGATCCTGGCAGACATGAATGGCCGGATTTCGAAGGCCGATATCCGCATAGTCTTAAAAAGGGTAGGATTGAATCCGGACATGAAGAAACCAGTCGGAAAATATTCCCTTGGAATGCGTCAACGCCTTGGTATTGCACAGGCCATTATGGAAGATCCTCTGTTTTTGATCCTGGATGAGCCGTTTAATGGACTGGATAAACATGGCGTGGAAGAAATAAGAGAACTTCTGCTGGATTTAAAAGCAGCAGGAAAAACCATTTTGCTGGCAAGCCATAATGAAGAGGACATCAGAATCTTATGTGACCACGTATATGAAATGGATGGAGGAATCTTAAGAGAAAGGACTGCCTGATAATGAGAAATTTATTTGTAAAAACGGCATTAGTATTGTGTACGACAATAATATTTCTTCCAGCTACCGTTTTTGCCACAGAGCCTCAAAACACGGAGATTACATCTGCTGAAGAAGGATTTACGGACTCAGATCCGTCCGTATCTTATGAGAATGACAACTCGTTAACCCTTGATGAAAAAGAGGATGATTCTACGAGTACCGAACCTCCGGCAGAGGATGAAAAGACTCCTGATAAAGCTGATAACGATAAAGAAAATCCGGATCCGGATATTTTTACATCAGGAGATGACTTTGGTGATGGTTCTAAATCGAATCCTTTTCATGTTGTAATAGACAGTGATAATCAGAAGACGGTGACGCCCCGCAGATAACAGATCCGGTTATAGACAACGGAGGGTATTCGGGCGGTGGGGGAGGAGGTAATTCAACATCAGACTCATCAAGTGAAAAAATATTACATAAACCGCAGGTATTATTAGAAGACAGCAATCTTTCAGGTGGACGATTGGAGGCTGGTTCTACAACAGAAATGTCGCTGACATTTCGAAATAAAAGCTGCAGTCAAAATGTATTTGGTTTAAAAATTTCCCTTTCTACAGAGAACAAAGGAATCGAATTTGAGAAAAACTCTTTTTATGTACAAGTCCTGGCTCCTGGTGAAGCAATTACTTTGGAACAGATGATTACTATAACAGAAAACTGTGATCCTGGCCAGGCTGTCATTACTTTTTCTCTGGATTATGAAGATTCGAAAGCAACTGCAACTACCGGTACAGAATTACTGTCTTTTCAGATCATCCAACCGGTTCGTGTTAAGCTGGAAGCTTCAGATATTCCATCTGTTTTATACACTATGGATACAGTAGAGATCCCGGTAAAAGCAATGAATCTAGGAAGAGACAAAATTTATAATGCAAGTGTCAGCTTAAAGGCTGATGAATTAAGCTCAAACGATACTGCATTCTTAGGGACCATAGAGGCCGGAGATTTATCCCAGGGAAGTCTTCGCATATATGTAAAAGGAAAAACAGGAAAATGTGCAGGTCAATTAATCCTTACGTATGAGGATGCCGATGGCAAATCGTACGAGGAAGAAATAAAATTTGATTCTGAAATCAAAGAAACCCAGATAAAGTCTTTAAAGGTTGAAGATGACCAGGAGAAAACCAATAACTGGTGGTATTCCATAGCTGCAGTTGTTGCAGTACTACTTATTTCCATAATCCTGATTCTGGTCAGAAAGCTTCATAAGAAAAATATCCTTCTCGAAGAAGTGAGAAAGGCGGCTTCTCATTGAAAAGAAAAAAAATAGACAGCTTTACCTTATTTGTCATACTTCTGCTGACATTGACACTTACATTATCAGGAATTCTGCTGGCAGGCATGAAAGAAGAAAAACGGCAATTTACTGTGTTGCTCCCACTTGGAGATCTGGCTTATGATGAAGATTTTTTGCAGAAAGCGAAGAAGATAAAAGGTATAAAAGAAATCTGGCCAGTCATAGAAGTCCCGGTTGTCATCAAAATTGAAGATTATACGGAAACAACGACCTTTTTCAGGAATTGATATGAATGCGTTTGGAAAAAATCCAACTCAGAATGAACTGGGGAAGATGCCGTTGTTATTGCTGGGAAATGGTTCCCTACGGGATATGAAAGACTATAATAATCATGCCATTTCAAAAAAACAACAGGAAAAATTTTTAGAAATGGGTGAAAACCTGAATATTTTTTATTCCCTGGATGAAAAAGAGAAGGAACTTCCAAAGCCGCGGATGATCTTACCACTTTATCCGGCAATTCCGCAAGAGAACCGCAAACCTCATATATGCCCTGTAAAGCCGCTGTAGTAACAGAAGGCAACGAAATCTACATACCCATTTCCCAGGCACAGGATCTCTGCAGAGAAATAGGAGAGCCTTCTGAGATCAGTAAAGTATATCTAAAAATAAATGGAAAAAATAACCTGGAGAACGCAAAGAAAATACTTTCAGGAATTTAACATAATATATAGCAATTCGGCGATTGCCTTCGAAATGGTCTCGCGGCGGGCCGCTGCTTTAAATGGGCGTATCAATTTGTCTGCTGTACGACGGTTTTTTTTCTTTTGCCGTCGTGCGGCAGAATGGTTTGGTTATTATTTCTGAACGGAGTCCGCTTCTTCTTGTGTGAGCTGACCATTTTTAACTGCATCAGAAATGGCTTTGTCTAATTCTTCAACTGTGGAGTAATCCCCAATGTGTACTGCTTTTCCGTTATCTTTTGTTACATCAACACTATAAGAGGAAACTACATCTTCAGTAGGCGGAATCATGGAGTAGGTATCGCCGTCACCGTTGTCTTTGGAATACAATACTCCTTTTTTGATACTTTCCAGAGTTTCCTTTATAGCTGTCCATCATAGCAGCTACGCTTTCCTGTGTAAATTCATGGAATACGCCTTCCCATCATACCAACCATCTCCGGTTCCAATCAAAGATTCCATTTCTTTTTTCTGTTCGTTCATCCACACTTCGTATTCATCGGCTGTCCACCACTGCACATCCGGTGCCGCATTGTTCTTCTCATAATCTGCCTCGGCAACCCAATTTTTACCGTCAACGCTGATTTGTCCACCGTCTGTATCCTGATAGAGAATATCTGCGCCGGATGTATTTCCCGTTTCGGATGTTGAAACCTTTGGTGTGTCCAAAGCCAATGCACTTGCATAAGTTGCAACTCCTGCAATGCTTAAACAGATTGCACCACACAAGCCTATTGCCCAAATTTTTTTGTTCTTCATTGATAAAACCTCACTTTCTAAAAATTGTAGCTACCCTCTTGAGGACAGCTATAATATAACAAAGCAACTTGGATATAATTTGCAAGGATTATGGATTTTAGATGGAGTTGTCTATCGGCTGCCTGCAAGGCAATTCAAACCAAAACAGTACACCATTGTTTGTATTTGAAATGCCGTAATTTGCTCGGTGCATTTCCATGACTTTACGAACAATATAAAGCCCTAATCCGCTTCCGCCTGTATTGCGGTTACGAGATGTATCTGCCCGATAGAAGGCTTCAAACAAATGTGGAATAGCATCGTCAGGCACACGGACACCTGTGTTTTCAATTTCACCACGAATTGTACCATGCGTTTCGGACAAAGATATACGAATCAGTTTACCACTTGAGAATAGCGAATTGCGTTTACCAATATATTTTTGAATTGCCCGTTCCATCTGTGCTTGTTCCACTTCACAATAAAGGCGGGTAGGAATATTTACTTCAAGGTGCTGTTTCTTTTCTTCCAATAAATCTGCTACTGCGGCAACCTGCACCCGAAGTATTTCCGCAAAATCAACGGTTTTATATTCAGCTTTTTGAGTTTCTTCCGTTTTGGAAACATACAGCAACTCTTTTACCAACTTCTCCATCCTATCGACAACGGCCAGGGAACGCTCCATGTACTCTATATGGTTTTCGTAGCCGCTGACTCCGTTCAGCATCCCCGCCAAATGTCCTTTCAAAATGGTTAGTGGTGTTTTCAGTTCATGGGATGCTGCCGAGAAAAAGTCTACCCGCTGTCTTTCTAACTCCTGTTCCTTTTCAATATCTGTTTTGAGCTGTTGGTTGGCAGTTTGAAGGTCGTTCAATGCAGTGGATAGCGAAGCAGATAATGAATTTAGATTTTGCGCCAAACAACCTAATTCATCTTCTCGTCCTGTACTACATTGACCGGAAAATCCAATTCCGCCATTTGCTTTGAAATCTTGCTCAGTCGCACAATAGGTCGAGTGATGTACCGTGTATAGAGCCATGCACAAAGGAGCGAAAGCAGAAAGATCATTAGGATAACATACGGAAGAATAGACAGCAATACCTTTGTTGCCTGCTGTACAACGAACAAATCCGTTTGAACTGCCAATTCATAAAAAGCAGTACCGTTTTTAACGTGAACGGGTAAAAATTTGTCGTGGTTTCCCCAGACGGTTGCATATCTATGAACGATTCATCTTCATCGAATGTAACTGTGCAATCTGCCGAAGCAGTAGAGGTTTCCATTGATGCCTCGTCGGGATATATCATACGACCGTTACTATCCTCAATCCAAAAGCAGCATTTGTTTCCTTTGAAAAATTAGATATGTCATTTTTCGCAATCAGATATATTGTCAAAGGATGTCATTTGCTCAACAAGGTGCATAGCGGTTTCTCCGTAGCCGAATTTATCAAATTGGAGTATGTCGTAGGTAACAGTTTTGAAATGAAAAAATATGTTCCGCCAAGCTGCACCCAGTAGAAGAAATGTAATTATAAAAAATCTTGACGGATAACCGTTGCTTAATGTACTTTGTCAATTCTGTATCCCACCCCTCTGATTGTTTTGATATAGTCAGCATTTAGCTTTTTACGAATGTTCTTTATGTGACTGTCAACGATCCGATCTTCGACCTCCAAATCGTCCGCCCACAATCGGTCAAGTAGCATTTGCCGAGTAAAGACCTTTCCCTGATTTTCAAGCATAAGCCCTAAGAAGCGCAAACTCTTTGCTGGTCAAAACAACCTCGTTTCCGCCTTGATATACATGGAATCCGTCAACATCCATACTCAGCTCTTTATAACTAAGCAGGGATGGATTTTGATTTTCCGCAGTCCTACGGCGAAGAATAGCCGCAATCTTGCACAGCAGGATTCTGGGCGAAAAGGGCTTTGGAATGTAATCGTCAATCTGCTGTTCAAAACCCCGCAACTGTTTTCTTCATCCGAAAGCGCAGTAAGCATAATAATAGGAACTTGTGACCGCTTGCGAATGACCTCACACACACCATAGCCGTCGATTTTAGGGGCATGATGTCTAACAGCACAAGGTCGATTGTATCATCAAACATTGCAATTCCAGTCACGCCATCAGACGCAACGGCAACTTCATAGCCTGCATCAATCAGATGGTTCTTTAATATATCCTGAATGTCAATATCGTCCTCAACAATTAAAATCTTCTGCATTGTTCCACCTCCGATTTTTCAAATATAGCAGAGAAATATGTATCTATTATGGAGTCTCAAATTTTATCCGCATTTATTTTACCGCCATTCTTTCAATCTATCAATGTTGTCATCGGGTATGTAGAATAAAATACTACTAAAACATAAAACTGCGTATCGTCCTCATAATCAAACCTGAATACCTTTTACCAAATCGTCACCTTGCTGGACATTTCCGTAGACCAGTTCTTTTATCCTGACAGGCAGAACAGCGAAAGTAACTGCTGCCAGCATTGATGTCCTTATAAACTCTAATGAAAAAGAATTTGTCGTGATAGAAGCCACAACCGAGGGCATTAAGAAAGCCAGAGAAACGGAGGTTCCAGGAAAATCTACATACCCATTTCCCAGGCACAGGATCTCTGCAGAGAAATAGAGAGCCTTCTGAAATCAGTAAAGTATATCTAAAAATAAATGGAAAGAATAACCTGGAGAACGCAAAAGAAAATACTTTCAGGAATTTAACATAATATATAGCAAGAAGTCTCCTTCTTTACAGATGTGCAATGAATTGTAAAAGTACTGTACGAACTGCTGTAAAAGCAAAAAAGAACACTTGGTTGGTGATGCAGTTCATGGTATAATAGTATCAGTTGATAACATAAATGATAAAAAGCTAATTTTGTAAAAAAAAGATCACAATGTACATTTGAATATCAGATTTACTGCTTTTTGATCATGTGGTTGTAGTGTTCCGTGCATAGCCCGAATGGAACTAAGTAAAATTATCAATGTCTGTTCCTTTTTCAAAATCTGAGATTTAATTGGCAGAAGTATATCACATGATAATGTTTATGGTATGGAAAAAAGCTTTCGTTGTAGCCTATGGTTCTGCATGGAAAGTTATTGGATAAAAGATACTGATTAATACTTGGTAAAATGAGGGAGCTCACAAATGAAAAAAATTACAATTGCCTTAATTATGGTTATATCATTAATAGCACCAATTCAGACAATGGCGGAGAGTGTTACCCAGAACGGTACAATAATAGAGCCTTTGGAACAGAATATTGAACAGATCATCGATGAAATCACTTCTGAACCGCGTCCAATAAATTCTGATGCAATACAGAATGTAAAAAGAATATATTAGTGAATATTTTGGCAATCAGGGATATGACAATATAGAATACCAGAAATTCGAATATAACGATGAAAACAATGAGAATGCAATAAGGCATTCCTCGCAGGCGGATGTGTTTCTGGCATCAACAGCCGAGAATGCAATTGTTGACGGCATTGGTGAAAATGTCATTGTGACAAAAAACTCATCCATTGATACTACAAAAAATCTGATCATAAGCGCCCATTATGATAGTGCAGAAGATTCGGTGGGCGCCAATGATAACGGTTCCGGAGTGGCAGCAGTGCTTGAACTGGCAAGGATTTTAAAAGATACAGAGATACCGTATAATATAAAATTCATCCTGTTCTCGGGCGAAGAAAATATATGCTGGGTTCAAGATGGTATGTTGGCAATCTGTCTGAGGATGAGCGGAAGCAGATTATCGGAGTGATAAATATTGATACCATTGCAGAAAAAAGTGATCTGGGTTATATGGCGATGATCGAAGGAAACAAACGACCAGACAATGCGGAATATGACGATGAGGGACTGAAAAAACTGGCCGAGTTAAATAAAAACAGCATGTCAGATTTATTTACATCCAGTGACAGATTCTACCTGACAATGGCAACTAACAGTGACCATTATCCATTTGCTTTGGTGGATATCCCGGCAGTTTCCATTGTCCAGGACTGGCAGGATGGATTGAACGTGAATGATAGTTCTGATGTAAAAAGAAAATATGGATATACAGAGAATTGTGGAAGTGATTGATCAGGTTATGGAAGTACTTCCAACGATCAATTAAATTTATATCAAAAATCTCCCACTAATGGTAGTGCCAGATAAAAAACATTGTAGAAGTCAGTAATATTAATGTTTTTCATGGTGCTAGCACGGTGCGAAGTCGAAACAATCAAATACTGACAGAGACTAGGAGGTGGAATAATGAAAAAATGGCTCATGATGCTGGCGGTACTTGTTACGTTCTGTCTGGTGGGATGCGGGGAAAAGCCGATGACAGCGGTGTATTTTCAGGCAGATGATAACAGCTGGTATTTTGCGGATCTGGACACGGGCACGATTTTCTCCGGAACGATACCGGATAAGCTTACGGATGAGAACGGAAAGAAGCTGACAGAAGAAGATATGACGGACGGAGATGTTTACCTAATTTATGGAGATAGTATCATGCTGCAAAGCTTCCCGGGACAGTATCCGGGAATTACAAAGATGGTACGGAAAGAACAGGGCAATCAGGAAAAAGCCGATCAGTACCGGAAGGAGCTTTTTAGCCATTTCTTCTATGATGCGTCCACTGAGAAGAATAAATTTTAACAAATGTAGCAAGAATTCTCCCACCTCTTCAGATGGTGAGATGAATTGCACATCTGAGCATATCTGCTTAAAAAATCTCTATAGTATAAAAGAAACACTTGTTCTCTCTTTCCCTGATGTAGTATACTGAAAAAGAACAATTAGTTCATAAATACATATCCGTCGATATAAGAAAAAGGATGATAAATATAATGGAGTTAGACCATGAAAGATGCATTCTGGAGTCAGATCTTCGGCCTGCTCAGTGCAGGTGGAGCAACGATTGAAACGATACGGCAGTATATAGAAAGCCAGGGTGAGAAGAATGAACCGCGCCGTAAAAAATAAGGATCTATCCAAATAAAGAGCAGAGAGTTCAGATAGAGCAAACAATCGGCTGCAGCCGGTTTATCTATAACCAGATGCTTGCAGATAAGATCAGCTATTACCAGAAAGAAAAAAGATGCTCTCGGAACACACCGGCCGGATATAAAAAAGGAATATCCCTGGCTGAAAGAGGTGGATTCCCTTGCCCCTGGCGAATGCGCAGCTGCATCTGGAAAGTGCGTTCGGAAGTTTTTTCGGGAACCAGCCTGCGGATTTCCACGTTATAAATCAAAGAAGCATGCAAAGAAATTCATATACGACCAATGCACTAAACGGAAATATCTTTTGGAAGGAAAATATTTGAAACTGCCTAAGATGACGGCTGTCAGAATGAAGCACCGTCCGATTCCATCAGAAAAATGGAAACTGAAATCTGTGACAGTCAGCAGGGAGCCATCCGGAAAATATTTTGCCAGTCTTTTGTTTTGCTGTGAAAACCAAACAGCAGAAAAAAGACCGGCAGAAAAATTTATTGGGATCGATTTTGC
>VOFB01002250.1_pt1 | contig 21244 bp, 28 predicted proteins | sample 5384141 | NCBI WGS metagenome assembly VOFB01 (sample SAMN12384721, study PRJNA508395) | human gut metagenome | isolation source: healthy gut A | host: Homo sapiens | reverse complement strand
ATGGCCGACGCCGAGGGCGAGGTGTTCGAGTTCAACGTGTTCTCGGCCACGCTGGGCTACTCCCGGCTCCACCGGTTCGTCTACTCCAGGACGCGCACCGAGGACGACGTCATGGCGTGCCTGCTGGCGGTGATGGCCGCCAACGGAGGCACGGCGCGCACGCTGGTCACCGACAACATGTCCTCCATCGTCTCGTCCTCCGCCTCGGGGCGGCGCGTCTCGGCGCGCTTCGCCAGGTTCGCCGCCGCGGCGGGCTTCGAGCTGGAGCTGGCGCGGCCGAGGAGCCCGCAGACCAAGGGCAAGGTGGAGTCGTCGAACCGGTTCCTGTCGAGGCTGGCCGTCTACGAGGGCGACTTCCGCGGCGAGGAGGGGCTCGTGGCCGCCATCGCGCGCATCGAGGCGCGGTGCAACACCGAGCCCAGCGCGTCGACCGGGGTGCCGCCGGCGGTGCTGTTCATGCGCGAGAAGGAGGAGCTGCGCAAGGTGGGCAACATGGGGCTTCTGGAGTCGATGGTGGCCGACGTCTCCGTCCAGGCGGTGCCCCCCCACGATGCTCGTCCGCTGCCGGGGCCGCGAGTTCTCGGTGCCCCGGCGCTGCATAGGCAGGCGCGTCAAGGTGCTCGCGATGCCGTCGGGCCAGGTGAGGGTGGAGATGGCCGGCGAGACCGTCGCGGTCCACGACCTGTCGGCCCCGGGAGGGCCGTCGTCTACGACCCGGCGCACTACGCCGAGGCCCTGGCCGCGAAGGCGCGCTACGCCGACGTACGTGAAGACGCTCGCGGACTTCGACTGGGCGTTCCAGCCGAGCGTGCCCAGGGCCAAGGTGGAGGAGCTGGCGACGCTGCGGTTCATGGAGGAGGCGCACAACGTCCTGCTCGTCGGCAGCCGGGCGTCGGCAAGACGCACCTCGCCATCGCCATCGGCATCGAGGCGGTGAGGGCCGGCCGCGAGGTGCGCTTCGTCGACTGCGCGAAGCTGGTGGAGGACCTGAAGGACGCGTCGTCGCGCAGGATACTGAAGAGCAGGCTGAAGTACTACGCCCACTCGAAGCTGCTGATAATCGACGAGCTGGGCTACCTGGACATCGACGAGCAGGGCGCGGATCTCATGTTCCAGCTCGTGTCCACGCGATACGAGCAGCGTTCGACGATCATCACGACCAACGTGGGAATCGGCGGTTGGGCCGGCGTGTTCGGCGACGAGGTGGCCGCGAGCGCCATCGCCGACAGGGTCTGCCACCACTGCACGATGCTGAAGATAACGGGAAGGTCGTACCGTCTCAAGGATCGCCGGCAGAGAAGAGGAAGGAGGAATAGCCGAAAACGGCTAAAAATTACGTTGGTTTGCATGGCGCATATGCGTTGGTGCGACTGGCGCCGATACTGTGGCGCAATCGGCACTTTTAAATTGACATTATCAATTGCGCCATGTACCACGAGACCACCCGATCCTCGCTGCAGCAGATCGGCACGACCAGGCGTTCCGCGAGCCAGATCCCGTCGACGAAGGGACCCGGTGGAACTCGCCGTCGGGCACCGGCATGGGCCAGACCTCCCAGAACTCCGCGGTCCTGCGCCTGAAAGTCCGGCCGGCGCCCGGCATCTCGAGCTGCGTGCCCTTCGACAGCAACCACGACAGGAACTCCTCGAGGCGGGCGGCCGCGTCGTCGTAGCGCACGGTGGCCGAAGCGCCGCACGCGGCGCACCTCCATCTCTGGGCCCCCGACGAGGTCTTGCCGTTCCTTTTCATCGACCCGCCGCAGCAAGCGCATTTGACCGCCTTCATGGCGCACCCCTCCCGAAAGGTTTTTAACGTTTCCGAAAAAGGCTATCCATCTGGAGGAACGGCGAGCGCGAGGACACACATTTTGTCCGAGTGCTTAAATAGAGGCCGACGAATTTAAACGAACGAAAGGGGCATCGACCTGCCTCGATGCCCCTAAATGAACACACATTTTGTCCTATAAGCCCCAAACGATGCTTGCCGTCTTATTCTGAAAAAGAAAAAAACGCAACGCAGAAAGCACCCACAAGAAAACGACCGTAATTTCACCGGCAAATAAAAAGGACGGCATCAAAGCCGTCCTTTCTTGCATTAGTTGAATCGCTGCTGGGTTTTCTCCAGGCCGCTCTCGAGATAGAACAGCGCCGCCTCGCTCGCGAGGTGCGTGCCCTGCACGAAAATCGGCCCACCCCTACTTCTTGGGACGGCCAAGTACCCAATCGACCACTGACATGCGTCCCGGCGGGCGTCCAATGCCCACGCGAATGCGTGTCCAGTCTTTCGTCTGCAGCTTATCGGCAATCGACTTTAAGCCATTGTGACCTGCAAGACCGCCGCCGTGCTTCACGCGAATCGTGCCCGGGTCGATATCGAGCTCGTCGTGAATCACGATAACGTCATCGGCCGTGGCGCTATACGCCTGGCATACCTTTTTCAAAGGGCCGCCCGAGGTATTCATGAAGCCCTGAGGCTTTACCAGAAGCAAATCTTCGCCCTTGTACGTCGTTTTCGCTGTAAGAGCGCCGCATTCGTTCTTCCAGTAGTTCACGCTCAGTTCTTCGGCCAACGCGTCGACCGAATCGAAGCCGGCGTTATGCCGCGTATGCTCGTATTCTTCGCCTGGATTGCCCAGGCCGCAAATAATATGCATGAATGTTTCTCGCTACTTGTTGAACAGCTTGCTCACAGAGCCGTTGCTGTACACGCTCTGAATGGTGCGCGCCAGAAGAGGAGCAACCGAGCACGCGAATCTTGCCGGTTTGGCGATCGAGCGGCACAGGGACGGCGTTAGTCACGACGACTTCCTCGATGCAGGAATTCTGGATGCGATCATATGCCGGGCCGCTGAACAGGCCGTGCGTTGCGCACGCGTACACCTTCTTGGCGCCCTTGGACATAAGGGTTTCGGCCGCCGCGACCAGAGACCCGCCCGTGTCGATCATGTCGTCGTTCAGGATGCAGACCTTGCCGGTAACGTCGCCGATAAGCGCGGTGATTTCAGCCTGGTTGTGCTTCGGGCGGTCTTTGTGCATGATCGCGATATCGCAACCGAGCTGGCCCTGAAACTTCTTAGCGGCCTTCGCGCGACCCACATCGGGGAGACACGACGCACATTTCTTCGGGGTCGATACCCTTGTTCTTGAAATAATCCACGAAAATCGGCATAGCGGTCATATGGTTCACCGGAATGTCGAAGAAGCCCTGAATTGCGTCCTGATGCAGATCGATGGTGATGAGGTCATCGGCACCGGCAACGGTAATGAGGTCGGCAACGAGTTTCGCCGTGATGGGTTCGCGCGGGGCGGCCTTGCGCTCCTGACGGGAGTAGCCGTAGTGCGTGACGACAGCAGAAATGGTGCGGGCGCTTGCGCGCTTGGCCGCATCGATCATGATGAGCATTTCCATGAGCGCATCATTGATATGCTCGCCAGCAATAGACTGAATAATAAAGACGTCGGCGCCGCGCACCGAATCGAGGTAACGAGCGTAAATCTCGCCATTGGCAAACTTCTCGAGCTTCACGTTGCCAAGCGTGGTTCCCAGCTCGGTTGCAACCTGATCGGCCAGACTCGGGTTTACCGAACCCGTGAAGACGGCCATGCTCTTTGTCATCTCGGTCATGCGCGTGCTCCTTCGCAATTTTCGATTCTGCGCCCCTTCCGCAGGCGCAATGCATGCTGCTTCTGATTGTACCCACGCCGTCGCAGGAAGAGAACCGCAAACACAAAAGATTCTGGTCAGATAAACAAGAAGGGAAGCGAGGCTAGAAGCGAGGCGGGCGGAAGCGTTTTCCAATGGCGCGAGTTCTGACCAAGTTAGCCGCATATGCTGGCCAAAATCGCCACCGTTGAAAAAATGTCCTACCCCAAGCTGCTCTCTGGGAAAGTTTCCCTTGGCAATTTGTCGGGAAAACCGCAGCTCTGCAGAAGTTCGCGCGAAAAAAAGCGGCCCCGGATGCGCAGGGCCGCCTTCAATGTTGCAAATGGCGCGAGTTTTGACCATAAACGCAAGCGGGCTGGTCAAAACTGCCGCCATTGGAAAACGTCTACTTCGCAGCTTCCTTCTTGGCCTTGAGTTTCGCCATATGCTTGGCGGCCCAACCTCGATTTCACGCTGGTCGGCACGCTCGAGCGCCAGCGCATCAGGGAGCCACGTCGCGCGTGATGCACGAAGAGGCGCCGATAATCGCACCCGCGCCGATGTTCACAGGGGCCACCATCGCCAGTGTCGCTGCCCACGAACACGTTGTCGCCGATTTCGGTGTGGTTCTTATTCACGCCGTCATAGTTACAGGTAATAGAGCCTGCGCCGATGTTGACGTTCTCGCCCATCGTGGTGTCACCGATATAGGAAAGATGGGGAACCTTCGAGCCCTTGCCAATGGTCGACTTCTTGATTTCGACATGCGTGCCAGCCTTAGCGCCTTCGCACAGGTGGGTACCAGGACGCAGGTACGCACGCGGGCCACATTCGGCAGCATCGTCGATGCGCGCTTCGATAGCGACCGTTTCGTCAACGCGAGCGCCGCTGCCAACCTGCGTGTCGGTCAGGCGCGTGTTCGGGCCAATGACGCTGTGCGAACCAACCTTGGTCGCGCCAAGCAGGTAGGTTTGCGGCCACAGCTCCACGTCTTGCGCAATTTCGACATCGGGGCCGATGAACGTGCTTTCGGGATCCCACATGGTTACGCCGGCCATCATGTGGCGATTGTTGATGCGATGCTGCATGGCGCGCGTAGCCTGGGCGAGCTGCACGCGAAATTCACGCCCATAGCCTCTTCGGCGTCGGCGGTTTTGAAGCGCGAGCACCTCGCGGCCGTCGTTTCGGCAAATTTCCAGCACGTCGGTAAGATAGTACTCGCCCTGAGCGTTGTCGTTCGAAACGCGCGAAAGCGCATCGAAAAGCGCCGACGCATCAAAGCAGTAGAAACCCGAGTTGCATTCCGTGATAGCGGCTTCTTCGGGCGTGGCATCTTTCTGCTCAACAATGCGGACCACAGCTTCGCCTTCGCGAACAATGCGGCCATACCCAAACGGGTCGTCCATATGCATGGTGAGCACGACCACGGCCGCGCCCGTCTCTTCGCGCTTGGCGATAAGGGCCTGAATGGTTTCAGGAGTGATAAGCGGGCAATCGCCCGAAAGAACCACGAGCGAACCCTCGGCGATCGAGCCGTCGGCCTGCGTGAATGCCTCACGACCAGCGTTCACGGCGTCGCCCGTGCCGAGCTGCTGGGTTTGAATGGCGATTTTCGTATCGCCCTCAACAAGAGGAGCAACCTTTTTCGGACATATGTCCGAGCACGGTGACCACATCTTCGATGCCGGCGTCATGGGCGGCGTCCACCACCCAGCGCACGAGCGGCTTGCCCAGCACCTCGTGGACAACCTTGGGTTTGTCGGATTTCATGCGGGTTCCAGCGCCCGCAGCAAGAATCAACGCTTTCGCGGTCATAAAAACCTTCTTCGAATCGGTTGCGTTTTTAGCAGGGAAAGTATACCAGCGCGAGGGTGACAGCGCGCAATTCTCGATAAATGCCCATGCGACGAGGGCCCCACCGCACTAAATAATCGGACGCGTCCATTCCGAAAGACCCTTCGCACGACGATTCGCGCGTCGGCCCTTCATGTTCTCGACGCACCCCTGCATACCATGGGGCACGTACGCGAGGTCTTCGATATCTTCGGGCAAATAGCTCACAAGCGAGAGCGGCGCGGTTTGCTGCGGGTTTTCCGGCGCAGGCCCCGGCACCGCCGCAAACCCGCATACGGGCGCGCCCTGCGCCACGAGCTTATGCTCGTATCCGCTCCACGGCTCATTGGGAACATTCCTCGCACATCGTCGGTGTTCCACTGCACGTCATAGCCCGCGATCTTGAGCTGAGTGAGCGAAAAATCACGCAGCGGCATGCTGTCGGTGCGCAACCGAACGAATGCGCCCGGCGCCAACAGCGGACGATACGACATAAGTCGCTCGAAATGCGTGAGCCGGTAGTGCGCCTTCTTCTTTTTCGGGAACGGCGTGGGAAATTCAGCAGCATTGCGGAAAGTTCGCCCTCGCCAAACGTTTCCGACAAATCGGAGTCGTCGTGCAGCACGAACACGGCGTTCGACACGCCTTGCGCAATGGCGCGTTCTGCTGCGCGCATCACGCATACGCCGTCGACGTCGAGCCCCACAAACAACACATCGGGGCGCGCGGCGGCGCATTCGACCGTATATTCGCCCTTGCCGCAACCCAAATCGAGCACAACAGCGGCATAGGGGTCGCCGCGCCGTTCGCCCAAGGGCGCCCAACAGCGCCACTGGCCCGCACGATCTTTTGTAGGTGCGATTCGACATTGCTCGCGCATGCGGCAAGACGTTCCTCAAGCGAAAAGCCCTTTGGCAAACGAGACGCGGCGGTGCGCATGACTTCCTCCCATACATAGATAACTTGAAAGCATCGATAGTACTCCATTTCAAAAAACGGGGCCTGCGGGCCTGCATTCCCTGCGCAGTTTCGACATTAAGCAAAATTCTTATTGATATTTGATATCAATTGGCATATAGTATTAGGCGTACCGAGAGGAGGTCACCATGGCGCAGCGCAACACCGTTCAACAAAAAATCATCGCGGGGCAACTCGCCAAACTCCATGGCAGCCACCCTACCGCCGACGAGGTGTATCAGTCCATGAAGGACGAATACCCTTCTATCAGCAGGGCTACGGTATATCGCAACCTCAACAAGATGTCCGACAATGGCCAAGCGCTCAAAGTGCGCGTAAGCAGCGGCGCCGATCACTTCGACGACACCCTGCGCCCCCACTACCACGTGGTATGCGCGAAATGCGGCCGCGTCGACGACGTCGAGGTTGACTTACCAAGCAGCGTCACAGAGTCATTGGACAAGGCGACCGCGCCCGATTTCACCATCACGGGCTATGAGCTGCTCTTCTGCGGATTATGCTCCGCATGCGCCCAAGAAAGGCAGGAATAATGAGCGATTCCGTTGATACCAAGGCGTTTCACGCCTTTAGCTATGGCCTGTTCTTGCTCGCTTCGCAAACCGACGGCCGCGACAATGCTTGCATCGTGAACACTGCCATCCAGGCAGCATCAAAGCCCCTCGGCAGGTAAGCGTCGCATGTATCAAGGGCTCGTGCACGCAAAGAGACAATCGCCGCTTCAAATCGGTTCTGCGTCTCGGTGCTCGACGAATCCACGCCGCTTGAGTATTTTGAGCATTTCGGCATGAAAAGCGGGCACGACATCGAGAATTCGTCGCGAGCGACGACGCTTCCATTCCCGGAGCGAACCCATCGCGCACCGAAAGCGGCCTCGTTTTCGAGAAAAGTGCCGTCGCGTTTTCGATTGCCGCGTCGTCGAGAGCATCGACATGGGAAGCCATGTGATGTATGTGGGCGAAGTCGTCGAGGCGCGCCGCCTTTCCGATAAGGCGCCCATCTACGACTACTACCGCAATGTCACAAGAAAGACGGAAGCTGCGGCGAGCGCGTCCCGCACGGCAGACAATGCTGGCGAAATCGTCGCATGGAAGTGCACGATTTGCGGTTACATCTACGAAGGCGAAAACCTTCCATCGATTTCATCTGCCCAATTTGCAAACACGGCGCCGAAGATTTCGAGCCCGTGTACGCAAAATGAACACGGCAGTGAAGATATACAGGCCGCGGCGGCAACGCCCGCAGGAACCACAAAGTAAAGGGGTAATGAATATGAAACCAAATGGGTCTGCAGCGTATGCGGTTACATCTACGAAGGCGCCGAGCCTCCCGCGGAATGCCCCGTATGCCACGCTCCGGCAAGCGCGTTCAAGAAGCTCGAAGGTGAGCAGACGCTCGCCGCTGAGCACGAATATGGCATCTACGCCAAAACCGTGAAGCACAACGAGGCCATCTCCGACGAGGACAAAGAAGTTCATCCTCGATCAGCTGAAGGCCAATTTCAACGGCGAGTGCCCGAGGGTGGGCATGTACCTGTGCATGGCTCGCATCGCGCATCGCGAGGGCTATCCCGAGATTGGTCTGTACTGGGGAAAAGGCCGCCTTCGAAGAGGCGGAGCACGCCGCGAAGTTCGCGGGCTGCTTGGCGAAGACTCGAGCCCAACATGAAGGCCTCGACGAAAGAGAAACCTCGCATGGCGTTGAGTGCGAATTCGGCGCATGCAACGGCAGCAAGACCGAGCTCGCCACCTGCGCAAAGAAGAACGGCCTCGACGCCATTCACGACACCGTGCACATGAAATGGCCCGCGACGAAGCTCGTCACGGCCGTGCCCTGAAGGGCCTGCTCGACCGCTACTTCGGCTAAGCCCGAAGCGCGTCGCAAGGCAATCGAACACAACGCCCGCATTCGTTGCAATTGCTCGAATGTGGGGCTTTTCAATAAGGGGAAGCAGGAGAAAACCGTGGCGAAAAAAAGCTCAGGCGCAAAAGCGCGCAACGCTCAAAAACAAGAACCCATGGTCGCGCTTTTTACGGCCTTGACGAAGGAACTCCCCGGGCGATGCCGTTCGCGCCGTTCTACGCGACCTAGAATTCGCGTGCGCACTATCGCGCCCGAGCACCTGGGCAGCCCCGTTGGGGCTGTAGCCGGCATGCCCGGCATGAGCCCGCGCGCAACGCCTTTGAAGGCCAGGCGCCACGTGACGAATTCATGCTGGTATGCCCCATGCCAACGCGCTGCTCAACGAGATGCTCGCCGCCATGCGCGAAGCGAAGTGAGTATCGCCCACAAAAGCGCAGGTCACTGCTCACAATCGCCTCTGGCCGATGCACGTGCTCATGGCAGAAATCGCCAGGAGCACGCCGCCATGGCCCAAAACGCTCAATAGGCTATCGCGCGCCGAGCATAATCGTACGCGTCGCTACAATGATCTATAAGCTCCGGCGAATGGGAGACGAACACGAGACCCGCACCGTTTTTCTCGCACCATCGCATAAGGAAGCGCCAGACCCTCGCCTGCGTAACTGCATCGAACATAGCTGTGCTTTCGTCAGCGACAAGATAGCGCGGAGCGCACGCCAGCGCACGCGCGATGCAGAAGCGCTGCAACTCTCCACCCGAAAGCTCGTGGGCGTGGCGGCGACGCCATTCGGGACGAATGTCGAGCCCCGAAAGAAGCTCGCTTGGCGTATCGCCCGCCTCCGCCAGCATGCTATCCATGGTCTGACGCGGATCGACCATATTCTCGGGATGCTGGCCAATAAGCTGGACGGGGCACATTCCCCGCAACGGCAACGGAGAGCCGTCCACCATCACGCTGCCTGCCGTAGGCTTCAGATAGCCAAGAATACGGCATAGCGTCGTTTTTCCGAAGCACGAAGGCGCGCACAGAGCGACTCGTTCGCCGGGCGCGATTTGAAGCGAAAGGCCGTCATAGAGCACGCGTCCTCCGCTATACGCAAACGAAATGTCCTTCGCCTCGAGCATCTTTTTGCATTCCCTTCCGCATACCAACCTCGCCTACGCATTGCTTCGCCATGCGCGGCATTATCGACACACGCAGCGAGCCGGCCATCGCCAAACCATGGCGCCGCACGCCGTGCGTTCAAACGCGCATCGCCCAAAGGCCACCTATACCCCAATCGCTTCCTCGGGCACCGAAAATCCATTGCCGGGAAGCGCACGCCACAGTTCGCGCGAAAACGGGTGGCGCAACTGGCTCGGGTCGTCGAAGCTTTCGACGGCGGTTTCTTCTATGACCGTTCCGTCTTTGAATACGGCGATACGGTCGGCCACGCGCAATGCGAGCTCGATGTCGTGCGTGATAAGCAGCACGCCGCCACCCGCATCGGCGAATGCGCGAAGATCGTCGAGGGCGCGCACCGCCAAATCCAAATCGAGGCCAGGCGTCGGCTCATCGGCCACAATAAGACGCGGGCTTTCGACCAGGGCGCTCGCCAAAAGCACGCGGCGGGCCATGCCGCCCGACAATTCAAACGGATACATGTCCTCAACTTCAGGGGGCAAGCCCGTAATGCTCGAACAGCGCGCGCTGGCCTCGGCGCGACGCTCGGCATCGGCCGCATCGCGAGCAACGCCACGAACCTGTCGGCCCACCTTCATAAGAGGGTCAAGGTTGGCAACGCTCTGCGGAACGAACGCAATCTCGCGACCGCGCAGCTGCGCGAGCGACGCGGCATCTTGGCGCACGCCGTCGAACCAGATTGTTCCCGAGACGATGGCATTGGGCTCATAGAGGCCCAAAACGCTATCGGCCGGCCAGCTCTTGCCCGAACCCGCTCGCACCGACGATTGCCATAATCTCGCCCGCATGCACCGAAAATCGAGAGGTCGAAATCACGCTCACGTCTTTCTTTGCGAGCGCGGAAAAAATGCGTTTCATCGGGGTCGTACATGGAAAAACGACACGCACAAATCCTCAACCTGCAGCAATGATGCCCATGCGCATGGTGCGACGACATCGCATGGGAATGGTGATGGGTGCATAGAGGCGTCGCCGTGTTTATGCGCCTCGTGAGCCAAAAAGATGTTCGTCTTTTCACGTTCGCCACCTCTATTCCTGACTCGTATGCGGGTCGACTAGCTTACGCAGGCTTTCCCCGGCGGCATCAAACAACATAACCGCAGCGACAAGCGCGACGCCAGGAAACACCGCCAGCCACCACATGCCCGTGGTGAGATATCCCATGCTTTCGCTCAGGATAACGCCAATCGCAGGCATCTCGGGCGGAAGGCCGAAGCCAAGGAACGTAATGGAAGCCTCATGCAAAATCGCATGGGGAACATGAGCACAAGTCCCACGACAAATTGGGGCACGAACGGGACCATATGGTGGATGGCGATATATGCAGAACTCTTCCCCATGCGACGCCCGCCATCACAAAGTCAGACTGCTTGCATTGCAGAATTTCGGCGCGAACGACACGAGCGAGGTTCGGCCAATGCGTAATCGCCACGCCAACAGCAACGCCCCAAAGCCTTTGCCGAGCGCATAGGAAATAAGCACGAGCAAGACGATATGGGGCGCACGCCCATCATGAGTCGATAAGCCAACTGACCACAGCGTCGACCTTCGGGCCGCAAAGCGCCGCAGCTGCTCCCAAAATCACCGCGATAACCGAAGACACGCATGCGGCGACCAAACCCAGCACGACGCTCGTCGAAAGGCCCGAAAGCGTGCGCGCGAGCATGTCACGCCCCATCAATCGGTGCCGAACGGATGAGCAAGGCACGGAGCAAGCGACTTCAACGAGAAATCGGTCGTGGTCGCCGTATCGGAAAGCGCCATACCCGCGATAACCACGAACACGAGCAAAATGGCGGCCACCACGAACTTGGCAAACGTCGCGACGCGATTGGCGCCTCGTCGACGAGGTGCATGCAACAATGTGCCCAGCTGCAACGATTCGCGAACCGCGCTCGACGCCTGCGCCACCGAGCGGCGCACGCTCGGCAGGGCGCCAGCGCTCGGCACCTGGTCCACGCCCGCACCGACCATCGCCGGCATAGGCGCGAGCGCTTCTTCGGCCCGTGCCGAATCGCGAGTCTCGCGCGCAATGCGGGGCCTGCGCGTTCGCGCATTTGCCCACGGCGAATACGCGGGTCAACTACCCCGTAAAGAATATTCGCCATCAAATTTCCGCCAAACACAAGCATGGCGGAAACCACGGCGATGCCCGCCAGAAGAGGCGCATCTCCGCCGAGACCAGCCGTAATCGCCGCCTGGCCCAAGCCGGGATACGAAAAAACCTGCTCGACAAGAACCGAACCGCCGAAAATCTCCGAGATAGAGGCGAATTGCAGCGTCATCGCAGGCAACAGCAAATTGCGCATGCCATGGCGGCGCACGATTTGCCACGTAGACAAACCGCGAGCACGGGCAAATTTCACATAATCGGATTCAAGAATGTCGACGAGCTTCTCGCGCGTATGCAACGCGATGTTCGCCACGCCCACGAATGAAAGCACAATCGCAGGCAGCACGATATGGTGGGCGGTGTCGAGCAGCGTCACATCGGCTGCCGATTTTCCGAGCGGCACCGAAAAGCCCAGAGGGAACCAGCCCAGCCACACCGAAAACACCATGAGGGCCACAAGCCCCTAGCCAAAACGTCGGCGTCGCGGCAAGCACGAAGCAATAGCTTTTCACCAATCGATCGGGCCACCGATCGCGATTGGCGCCCGCGACCACGCCGAGCAGCAGGCCGAGCACGCCGCTTGCGGCCCACGCAATGCCCAAAAGCGCCAACGAGTTTGCTGCACGGTTGGCCAGAACTTCCATCACGGGGCGTTGAAGCGCAGCGAAGTGCCCCAATCTCCCTGCAAAAAACGGAACCAAGCCAATTCGCATAGCGCTCAAGCAGCGGCGTGCCCACGCCCCAGTATTGGGCGAGCTGCGCCCGCTTGGCTTCGCTCATCGTCATATAGGCCGCCTGGCCTACGTTCATTTGAACGGGATCGATGGGCGAAGCCGACACGAGCGCGAACACGACGAAGCTCACCGCGAACATGAGCGCGACGAAGCGTACGATTTGTTCTAGCGCATACCGAACCACGAAATTACGACCAGCTCCACGTATCGACATTATTTACCAAGCTCCAGCCATGGCCATGCGGATGGGGCTTCTGTTTGGCGACGTTAAGGTTAACACGCTTGAAGTACAAGTGGTCCACGTTCGCAAGCCAAACCCACGTCGCGGCACCCTGCGGCGCAACGCCCTGTTGGGTCGCTTCGTCCCACTGGGCCTTCTGGAAAAGCTCGTAAGAATCTTCCACATGCGGCATCGCGAGGGGCCTCGTCGAGATATGAGTCGACGTTTTCGTTTTCATAGCATGCGTAGTTGCCCCAGCCAGTGGAATAGTTGAGCTCATACGTCTCAACGGGAGCATTGGAACCCCAACCCCACAAAATGGGATCGCTGTACTGATGGGGATAAATGTCATCCCAGCTCGCGCCCTTAATGGAGACCTCGATGCCAAGCTCCTTCATCTGATTCGCGAATTCCGCCGAAAGCGCCTGGCGCACCGAGTCGTTGCTGGCGTAATACAAATCGAATGCAGCGCGCACGCCGTCCTTTTCGCGAATGCCATCGGCGCCGGCAGCCCAGCCGGCCTCGTCAAGAAGCTGCTTGGCATAAGCCACGTCGGTCGCGACCTTCATATCAGGAGAACCCCACGGCGACTTATCGCACACGCTGTACGCAGGCGTTCCGTAGCCATTGATAACGTTTTTGATCATGGTTTCGCGGTCTACGCCATAGTTGATGGCGCGACGCACGGCGATGTCACTCGTCACCGCATTGCCTACGGGGTATGCAACACCACTGTCGCCTTCCTTGGTACCGCCCGGCTGCGGCGTAGGAAGGAAATGCCGCGAGTCCACCGTCTCACATGCGAGCAATTCATAGTCGGCGATTTCCTGGTCGGAATACACAGCGGCGGTAAACGCGATGTCAACCTGGCCGGCGCGAGCGGCGGCGAGGGCCGCATCTTCCTCCATGAACGCGACCACGACGCGCTTCATTTTCGGCTCTTCGCCATAGTAGTCGGGGTTCGCCTTCAAAATAACCTGCTGGCCTTTATCCCACTGCTCGAGCATGTAGCGACCTGATCCAATGGGGTTGGCGCCGTAATCGTCGCCGTATGCTTTCTCGGGAACGATGCCCAGCACGGCAAGCGTGTATAGAAGCATGTTGTAGGGCTTGGTCAAATACAGCTCAACGTGCGTGGCGTCAGTCGCCACGGCTTCGCGCACCATGGAAAGGTCGGCCTCGGAAGCTTCACCCTTAATGACGCCGTTAATAGTGAAGGCGACGTCAGATGCGGTAAGCGGATCGCCATTAGTGAACTTCACGTCGTCACGAATGGCGAATGTCCAGGTAAGACCGTCGTCAGAGCAGAAATAATCGGTCGCGAGGTCGTTCTGGAATTCCAGATTCTCGTCGGTCGTAATAAGCGTCGACTGAATGAGGGGCTCATGGACATGCTCGCCGCAACCCCACGCGCGCAACGGGTCGAAACCGGCGGCAGGCTCGCTGCCAGTGTTCATGGCCACGATAACCTGATCGGTAGCCGCAGCGCTTTCGCCGCCCTCCGTCGAAGACCCTCCCGTGCATGCCGAAAGCACGCCGCCAAACGATGCAACGGCAGCGCCGCACGCGGCCAGCTTCAGAAAATCGCGCCTTTTGCACATTGCAACATCCTGCTCATGTATCGCCATTTCCGTTTCCTTCCCTTTTAGTGTTACGGAATACTATTTCGTAACACATAGTAAAGATACTGTGTTACGAATTCAAGATGCGTAACACATTTATTCGGCAAACGTCCGTAATTCGCCGCTATACCAGATAGCCTTCATGGTTTGAAAGATTCGCGAAACCAAGATGCAAAAGCAATCGAGCGCCAAGGTAGAGCAGCGAAAGAGCCGTTTGATGAATTCGTCGCACACGGCAAAGCCGCACAGGGGGGCCATATAAGAACAGCTCCGGCGCATGCCGGAGCTGTGGATACTCTATCGAAGTTTATGCTAAGTCGAATCGTTGATGCCGGCCCCGCACGTTCGTCACGTCGTTAAGTGTCGAGAAGCGCAACCGCTTCAGCGATTTACGCGAGTTCGCGCTCAACCACTTCAGCGATCGCCTTCGCGTGGGCGTCGGCCGATTCCTGGGTTTCGGCCTCAACCATAACGCGCACCAAGGGCTCAGTGCCACTCGTGCGAACGAGCACGCGACCGGTATCGCCCATTTCAGCTTCAGCTGCATGCACGGCATCCCAAATGGGGCGTTCCCCTCGAGCGCATGTTTATCTTTCACGCGCACGTTAATCAGCGTTTGCGGGAACTTCGTCATAACCTTAATGGCTTCTTCGACAGGCTTGCCGCTGCGACGAACGGCAGCGAGGAATTGGCACGCCGTCACCAGGCCATCGCCCGTGGAATTGTGCTCGAGCAAAATCATATGGCCCGACTGCTCGCCGCCAACGGCATAGCCGCCTTCGCGCATCGCCTCGAGCACATAGCGGTCGCCCACCTTGGTCTGCAGCACGTCAATGCCATGGGCTTCCATGGCGCGCACGAAGCCCAAATTGGTCATAACGGTGGAGACCGCCGTGTTGTGGGGCAGCTCGCCGCGATTCTTCAAATCGACCGCAAGCACCGCCTCGACGATGTCGCCATCGATCTCGGTGCCGTCTTTTGCCATGAGCATCACGCGGTCGGCGTCGCCATCGTGAGCAATGCCCACGTCAGCGCCGCATTCGGCCATAAAGCTCAGTCAGGGGCCCAAATGGGTGGAGCCGCAATTAACGTTGATGTCAGTACCGTCATAGTCGTCGTTAATCACGGTGACTTCCGCGCCCAAACGGCGCAGTGCCTCTGCGCTCGTGAGAGACGACGCGCCGTGGCCCGTATCGAGCGCAACGTGAAGCCCGTCGAAGTTGATTCCCTGGCTCGTCACCGTTTCGACCGCATGGTTGATATATATCTCGCACGCGTCCTCGACTTCAAAGCAACGCCAACTTCATCGCCCACGGGCATTTCGGCTTCCTCGCCCGCCTCTTTCGCACGCGCGATTTGGCCTTCAACGCCGCCCTCGGCAATGAATTTCTCGATTTCGTCTTCGACCGCGTCAGGAAGCTTGAAGCCATTCGCGTCGAAGAATTTGATGCCGTTGATACTCCGGCGGATTATGCGATGCGGAAATCACGATACCGCCATCGGCATGCAGTTCGCGAACCAACAGCGCCACGGCCGGCGTAGGAATAACCCCCGTAAGCAGCGCATCACCGCCTGCGCTCGTAATGCCGGCAACCACCGCAGCCTCGAGCATGTCGCCGCTTTTGCGCGTATCTTTGCCCACGACAATGGTCTTGCCCATAAACGATGCCGCAGCCTGCCCAAGCCTATAAGATAATTCGCAGGTAAAGGTCGACGTTCGCTACGCCGCGCACGCCATCGGTTCCAAAAAGTCGGGCCATTGCTTCTCCAATCCTTGTGAAAGCTCTCTCGCGAAGCTTTGAAACATCGCCTCGCAAGATGGCAAAGGGCGCCCGCGCGCCCCTCGAACTTTTTTGTATTCTACCACTGCGGCCGCAATGCACCGCACGCCAGACCGCCAAACCATATCGAGCGGCGAGCGGAGCATCTCACGCGAAAACGCCGTGGTTATCGCCTGCTTGGAGGCAGGCGACATCGCGCATGAATCGCCATGAGTCGCAGTTGCGGCGTTCGCCACGCCCCCGACTTTGCGGCATAATTGCACTATCGGCGTTGAGCGAAATTCGTAAAGAGCCACAACGCAGTCAAAAGCATCGATACAATATTGGCCAAGAAACGTTACGTCGAACCTTTGCAAAGGAAGACCTATGGAACTCAAACAAATCGCAAGCTTCGCCGTCGATCACACCAAGCTCGTTGAAGGCATGTACACCTCACGCGTTGACGGCGACGTGACCACCTATGACATTCGCATGGTAAAGCCGAACTGCGGCACCTATCTGCCCTACCCCGCCATCCATAGCTTCGAGCACTTGTTCGCAACCTATTGCGCTCGAGCGAGCTTTCCGACCAAGTCATATACGTTGGCCCATGGGGTGCCGTACCGGTTTCTACTTCCTCGTGCGCAACATGGAACCCGAGGTTGCCATCAAGCTTGTCAATGACATGCTCGCATTCATTGCCAGCTTTGAGGGCGATGTGCCCGGTGCCACCGAAAAGGAGTGCGGCAACTTCCGAGAGCAAGACCTCGAAGGCGCCAAAGCAATCGCCCGCAAGATGATTCCCGTTCTGAAAAAGCTGGACGCCCGCCGACTGCGCCTACGAAAAATAGCCAACGTTCGACATGCTCCGGTCTCAAAGGGCACGCTTCAGCAGCGCGGAACCCGGCTTTGACCGGCCGTTCCGCGTCTCGAGCGCGCCTTGCCCCTTTTCATTGATTTAGATCGAAAAAAGGCCCGATGGATACACCCATCGGGCCTTCGTATTCCGCGCGCGGCTTTTGACGCATAGGCCTCATGGGCCCGCTTTTTCGCGATTCCCAGCCAAAGGCATACATAAAAGGCCCGCCGCATAAGCGACGAGCCTTTCCATTTCGCGTGAAGTAAGCGAGCAGATTAGCGCTTGCAGAACTGCGGACGCTTGCGGGCCTTCTTGAGACCGTACTTCTTGCGCTCGACCATACGCGCATCGCGCGTGAGGTAGCCGGCCTTCTTGAGCTCGGCGCGGTAGTCGCCGGCCTCCAGCAGAGCGCGGCTGATGCCGTGGCGCAGAGCGCCAGCCTGACCAGAGATGCCGCCGCCATTGCACAGAGCGATGACGTCGAAGTGATTCTGGGTGTCGGTAACCTTGAACGGCATGGTGGCGTAGTTCACCAGGCCTCGCGGCCGAAGTGGCAATTCATAGCCTCACGACCATTGACGGTAACCTTGCCGGTGCCGGGAACCAAGCGGACGCGAGCAACGGCGTTCTTGCGACGGCCAGTGCCGTAATAGACAGCTTGTTTGCCATTGTTACTTCTCCAGCTTGATCTCGACGGGCTTCTGAGCGGCATGCGGATGCTCGGGGCCAGCGTAGACCTTTGAGCTTGGTGAGCTGCTTGCGGCCGAGAGGCTCTTCGGCAGCATGCCCTTAACCGCGTGCTCGATGACGCGCTCAGGATGCTTCTCGATAGCCTCGGTGAAGGTTTCGCACTTCTGTCCACCGGGGTAGCCGGAGTGACGGTAGTACTTTTGTCGAGAGCCTTGTTGCCCGTGACGCGCACCTTCTCGGCATTGATGACAATGACGAAGTCGCCCGTGTCAACATGCGGAGTAAACTGCGGCTTGTTCTTGCCACGGAGAATGGGGCAGCCTTAGCGGCAACCTTGCCCAGCACCTGATCGGCGGCGTCGATAACGACCCACTCGCGCTCAACCTCTTTGAGGCTTTGCGTAATACGTCTTCGACGATTTCCTCCAAAATACGTTTGTTCTGGTTCAAAAGTGTTGCTTCACGAAACTGTTCGGTTTCCTACGCCAAACCAACGGTCCAGAATCTGGACATTCTTTCGCGCTGTGTCCCGTTTTGAGCAGCGTTTAGCGGGCTTTTGAAAGCGAACTTTGCAGAATACAAGCTGAACGCCCCGCCGTCAATGGAGAAGTGACGTTTCACCAGGTACAGCGGGCAGTCTTCACGAAATCGCGACAAATAGGCGAAATATCGAAAATGATGCGTTTCGATGGTCTTCGGTCAATCCATATACATACATAGAATAGCCGCGAAATTAAAAAAAGCGGCCAGACGGCCGCCTTCCGATCAAACCTATGCGCGAAGCATTCAACCAACCGAAAATAATGGTAGCGCGGTGACTGATTCGAACCAGTGACGCCACGGGTATGAACCGTGTGCTCTAACCAACTGAGCTACACCGCCATGCAATGACAGCTGAGGTCGATTGATCCTTTCCCATTTAGGCGAAGACCGTTGCAGGAAATGAGCAAATGGAGCCCGCGACCGACTTGAACTGACCCTTCGTTACCAACGAAGTGCTCTACCGACTGAGCTACACGGGCAAAGTGGTGGGCGCGCTAGATTCGAACCTAGGTAAGCAGAGCTAACGGGTTTACAGCCCGTCCCTTTAACCACTCGGGCACACGCCCAGCAATGCGAGGTGGAATTGTAGCGTAAAAACGGCACCTTCCGCCGAGAATCCTGTGGAGCTTCATTCTTTTTTATCGAGATACATGCTTCACGATTAAAAACGGTCTAATATGCACGAAAACGATTTTTATGCATTTCAAACAAAGGAGCAGCACATGATTAAGGCAGGAATCATGGGGGCCACGGGTTACGCCGGAGCCGAAGTGCTGCGAATTTGCGCCAGCCATCCCTGAGTTCGAAGTCGCTGTCATCACCTCCGATTCCGAAGCCGGACAGCAGATCGCCGACATATATCCCGCGTTTCACGGCGTTTACGACAACCTGGTGCTCGAACCGCACGCAACCGATTCGCTGCTTTCGTGCGACGTCGTCTTCATGGGCGTACCCCACAAAGCTGGCATGCTCCATGCACTCATCTCGTCGAGGCGGGCGTGACGTGCATCGACCTTTTCCGCCGATTTCCGTTTCGCGCACGCAGCCGACTACGAAGCCGCCTACCACGTGCAGCACGCGGCTCCCGAGCTGCTCGAGCGCGCAACGTTCGACAACCCGAAACCAATCGCGCCGCCCTTGATGAGCTTTGCGACGCGCCATGCCGCAGGCGAGGCCGTTATCGTTGGCTGCGCTGGCTGTTATGTGACCGCCTCTATTTTGGCGGCAACCCCGCACTTGCCGCGGGCTTCGTCGATCCCAATGCGCCCATTATCGTCGATGCCATTTCCGGCATCACGGGCGCGGGCCGAAAGCCGAGCGCGCGCACCCACTATTGCTCCGGCGACGAGTCGCTCGAAGCGTATGGTCTGCCGCTTCATCGCCACCAACCCGAAATCGCGCTTTCCTATGGACGCACCCTTTCAGGCGCACACATTCCCGTTGTCGGCGACGCATCGGTGCGCCCCGCACCTGCGCATGTCATTTTCACGCCGCATTTGGCACCGCTCAAGCGCGGCATTCTCGCCACGGTGTATTTGCCGCTTGCAAAAAGACGCTGAAATCAACGACGCATCTTTGCATCGCGCCTACGAAAAAGCCTATGCCAAGTCAAACCTCGTAACTGCCCTGCCGCAAGGCGTATGGCCCAAAACCGGCGCGGTAGCAGGTACAGCCCGCGCGCACGTCAATGCCTCACTGAACCCAAATGAGCGCATGATCGTCGCCATGGCCGCCATCGACAACCTCGGAAAGGAGCCGCTGGCCAAGCTGTCCAGTGCGCGATATCGTCTTCGGACTTGCCGAAGACGCCGGATTGGGCGGCGTAGCATGCGCATCGTAGCAATTACTATGGCCGAACCCTCCTTGAGAAGAAACGAGCGACGAAGCTAGGCGTTTGCCAGCCGTTGCCTTTTGCGCGCGCCCACGCTCGTCGTGGCATGCACGCCTTCGGTTTGGTGTACGCGCCCTGCCCCATGCATTCACACCTTCCGTTTCAGCGAAAGCCCGCCAACGTCACGAACGTTCCGCGGGTTCCAAGGAGTTTTATGAAATTCACGAAAACCGGAGCTCGCAGCTCCAACTATGCCACCAAAGTCAACCTGCTCGTCGAGGCGCTGCCCTGGATCAAACACACCACGGGCAAAACCGTGCTCATCAAATATGGCGGATCGGCTATGGAAAACCCCGAGCTTATGGCGCAGGTCATGACCGATATCGTGCTCCCTAAAAATCATCGGGATGAAGCCAATCATCGTGCATGGCGGCGGCAAAGACATTTCCGCCGCATTCGAGAAAAGCGGCATGCCCGTAGAATTCAAAGACGGCCTGCGTGTGACGCCCGATGACGCCATGGAGCTCGTGCGCATGGTGCTCGTGGGCAGCGTGAATCGCCGTTTGGTCGACGCCATCAACGTGCACGGCCACCTCGCCGTGGGCGTAAGTGGAGGCGACGGCTGCACTATCCGTGCCACGCAGCTCGACCCCGAACTTGGTCGCGTTGGCGAAGTCACGAGCATCGACCCCACCTACCTCGAGCATCTCATCAACGACGATTACATTCCCATCGTAGCGTCCGTCGCGGCGGGCGACGACGGCAAGCCTTTCAACATCAACGCCGATATCGCAGCGGGCCATCTGGCAGCAGCGCTGCACGCGCACAAAATCATTTTCCTCTCCGATGTCGACGGCCTCTACAAAGACTTCAGCGATAAAGACACCCTTATCTCTTCCCTCACATCGGAAGAAGCCCGCGAGCTCGTCGAATCGGGCACGCTTTCCAGTGGCATGATTCCTAAGATTGAAGCGTGCCTTGCGGCGCCTCGATGCGGGCATTCCCGCCGCACACATCATCAACGGCACTATGCCTCATGCGCTTTTGCTCGAGTTGCTTACCGACCACGGCGTTGGCACCATGATGAAACCCAGCACACCCGACGAGACCTACCAGGCCCAACCGCTCGACGCGCTTGCGAGCCGCCTCGATGCAAATGTCAATGTCGAACTGGGATAACGATTCAGAACAAAACCAAGCGCACGTGCGCGTCGATAGAAGGGGAGCTCCCATGAGCCTCGCACAGCAGCAAGAACTTGAATCGAAATACGTGATGGGCACCTTCGCCCGCAAGCCTGTCGAATTCGTGAGCGGAAACGGCATGACGCTCACCGATGACAAAGGCAAACAATACCTCGATTTCATTGGCGGCATCGG
>VOFB01003837.1_pt1 | contig 21251 bp, 29 predicted proteins | sample 5384141 | NCBI WGS metagenome assembly VOFB01 (sample SAMN12384721, study PRJNA508395) | human gut metagenome | isolation source: healthy gut A | host: Homo sapiens | reverse complement strand
ATCGTTCTGAAGGGCGCTGACGGCAACGAAATTACTGGTCCTGTGACCGCTGGCACCGTAATCACTGTGGAGTCCGAGACCGGCAAGTACATTGTTGTTGACGCTCCCAACGACTTTAAGCACGCTAATACTGCAACCGCTGACAGCACCACCTGGACTGTTGGCACCGCCGATGCGGCTATCTATGCTGCCCAGACTCGGACCCTTGGTACCGATGTGACTGCCTCCTACAAGAAGGATGATGGGACCTCCGTTACCCTGCCTGCTGGCGGTAGCCGCGATGTGGCCTTTGGCCTTGAGCTGACCGTGGCCGCTGGTGATGCTGACGCGGCCGTCATTGAGGGACTGAAGTTGGCGACGGGACGTGTCCGGCAAGTATGAGATGCCCGCCGAAGCTGTCACTCTGAGCAAGGCATGGAAGGTCACTCTGAATGGCTTCACCTCTGTGAAGACCAGTGACAACGCCATGACCGTTACCGATGGCAGCTATGTGGCTGATGGCAAGAGTTTGGATTATACCACCCTGCCTGCTGACAAGCATGTCATTAACACCACCGATGGCTCTGTCGCTGCCGACGCGGTACTGACTTCCAATGTGACTGTCAGTGCGGATGTCGAGCTGAGCGCCGCTACCCAGGTCGAGATCACTTCTAATATCGCCAAGATCGAGTATGTGCGCAGTGGTTCTGGCAGGACCAGTGAGATCACGGATACCAACAGCGACGACAAAGTATATGTCCTGCTGGCGAGACTCTCGTGGTGACTGGTACAGACACCACTACTGGCAAGCGTATCGAGCTGACTGTGGCCGCTGGCCAGACCGCCCCCGCCCCTCACCCTGATGAGGCTGCGGACGGCGCTGTGGTGGCTATGATTCAGTTCGTCATCGGCGAGGTCGATGTGAAGGCGGACGAGGCCTGATCGTTCCGTAAGATCAAAATATTCCCTGCACAGGAGTCCCCGGGCCGACAGGCCCGGGGCTCTTTTCTGCTTTTGAATCTCTATATGCTTGCGGTTCGCGTTGGGGCGGGTCCTAGACCCGTCCTGCCTTCTGAGGCAAACTTGGCAGAAGGACACCCCCTCATCCATCACGGCATTCGCCGTGCCATCTTCCCCTCTAGAGGGAAAGGCTTTTGGGGACACAGCGTGGGCCGAGCCACTCTCCCACAAGGGGAAGCTGCCCAAACAAGATGGAAGCGATCGTTTGAAGGGGCGCACACTGTGCGCCCCTTCTGCTGTTTTTTGTGAAATTGGATTGACGGGAACATACAATTTTGGCGCCGGGGCTGGGAGTAGTAGGGGGCGCCGAGGCGGGCAGAGCTTTGGAGAGGAGAACGCTGTGGGCCTTTCAGAGAAAGGAGGGGAGAGGGATGGATCTGACGACGCTGGCTGTGGCGGGGATGTCGCTGATCGGGACGCTGGCGGGACCTTTGAGGACCTACAAGCTGGAGGGGCAGATGACGGAGGTGCAGCACGACATCCGGGACTTAAAATCGGAGGTCCGGACATGAGCAGCACTGTGATCCTGGCCGCGGCAGCGGCCTTCGCACTGGGGTGCGTGTTCTGTCTGGGGCTGTGGTGGCTGTCCGCCCACCGGTCCAGAAGGGGGCGCATGGAGACCATGAAGGCCACCGTCTGGCTGTGCCTGTGCAATGGCTGCGCCTGGGTGTGGTGCTCCTATCTGCTGGCCTATCTGGGCCGTGAGCAGATCGCAGAACAGCTATCCGGGAAAGCCGTCACAGAGATCATTGCCGTGATCCTGGCTTATGCCATCAAATCCCTGGTGGAGAACCTGAGCAAACATAACAGCTGGCCGGATAAATCCGGCAAAAAGGAGGAAACGACCCATGAATGAACTGACCAACTATCTGCCTATGCTGCTGGCCCTGGTGCTGGCGCTGACCCTGGTGACCAACATCATCGTACAGGTGCTCAAGAGCCTGCTGTACGATATGCTCCCCACCAACCTGCTGGCCTTCCTGGTGGCCGCGGTAGTGACGGTAGGGGCGGGCTTCGGCCTGTGGTCCTATTACCGCTTTGCCATCACCGGCTGGATGATCGTGGCGCTGATCGCCCTCATCTTCCTGGTGGCCTTCTCTGCGATGTTCGGTTATGACAAACTGGTGCAGCTGATGGAGCAGGCGGGGTGGATCAAGGCACAGAAGTGAGGAGGCGCACTATGGCAACCGCTGAAAAGATATTGGAGATCGCCCGGTCGCAGATCGGGACCAGAGAATCCCCGGCCAACAGTGACAACGTGAAGTATAACACCGCCTACTATGGGCGGGAGGTGTCCGGAAAATACCCCTGGTGCGCCGTGGTAGTCTGGTGGGTGTTCCGGGATGCCGGGGCTCCCGAGTTGTACTACGGCGGCGGAGAGACCGCCTACTGTCCCACGCTGATGTCCTTCCACAAGAAGCAGGCGGTAACTGACTACCGGCCGGGAGACATCGTGTTCTTCAACTTCTCCGGCAAGAGCTCCGCCGGTCATGTTGGCATCTGTGAGAGCTGGGATGGGACCTACATCACCACCATTGACGGCAACACCGGCGGTGCCAGCGAGGACAACGGCGGGGCGGTGATGCGCCGCAGGCGGCATAAGAAATACATCGTGGGGGCATATCGCCCAGACTATGAGGAGGAAGAGAGCGTGACCTACGAGCAGTGGCTGGAGTACATGGAGAGATACCGCAGGGAGGCGGCCGCCAAGAAGGCGTCCATGCCGGAGCTATTGGCGGAGGCTGTGGAGCTGGGCTTGACGGACGGCAGCCGCCCCCAGGACCTTATGACCCGGGAGGAGGGCGCGATCATGGCCCGGGCAGCGGCGAAGGCCAGATAAAAGCAGGGGAGCCGCCCAATATGGGCGGCTCCTGACATCAAATTTGACATGATTTTATATCGGTAATTTTGATGCTGAATAATCATCCAATTAGAAAAAGAAAAATTAGAAAAGCCTTACAGCTCAAGGGGGGAGGCGGAGTTGACAAACAGTTTCGAAGACGCACCTCAAGTCTGCACCCCAACCCAAATCGCGACCCAGCGTAAGCTGGAAAGGAAGAGCAAGGGGGCGGGCGGATGACGCTTTTTTGTGCGTGAGCATAAAAAGTGTCGGAGCAAAGCGGACTTTGCTCCGACGTGGAACATCGCAACACTATAGATGCCGGTAGGACAAGGATCCCCGTTTGTAAGCTAATTCTTCTCTGAACTATCGCATGATAAATCGGATTCTCCGGGGTTCGCTTGTTGCTTTGGAATGCCAGTCACTATTGTTCTTAAATATTCATCTTGGAGCCTGGCAAATGATGTTGTTTGAACTTGACTTGAAGTATCAATTTTGAGTGCTTTTTCAATTTTACGCCCTATCTTAACAATGTTGCTATCCATGCTTTTTATCGCTTTTCTTAGCTCATCTGTTTCAGAAATATAGACTAAGAAACTCATGTAATCATCAAAGCAGATAGATGAAGTCTCCTTGTATCTCCTTCTGTTTTGTCTGGGTTTAGAGTACTCTAATGTAACGTCTAATGTATGACACTCGTATTGAAAAACAGTAGAACTGATTACATCTAAGTCAATAACCCATTGTTGGTTCGGGTACAGAGTAAGGGATAAATCATCTCTGTTTCGGAGATGTGTTTGCCCCCCTGATGGCAATTGTTTTACAAACCGCTCGCTAAAAGAAATTTTGCGCAAAATAGCCGGGGTTTCTCCCACATTACGCAAAACTAAACAGACCAGATTGTCCCGAATCAACTCAAAAGTGATTTGCAAATATGGCCGTTTCTTCTCCTTGCGCTCAATAAGTAAAATGACAATAGCAACAAGAGAAATGACGGAACAGATAGATGTTAGAATCTCCCACCCGCTGATTTGAGCATTTCGATTTACCGCATCAATTAACTCTTGAATAAGATTTTCCACAGGCGTCTCTCCCATCGCATCAATAAGCTGTTTTTATTATACCACCCCAATATAACCATGACAATGCGAAGCAGAATTCTATGAGCAGTCTCATATGATAAAATACCTCCTATCTCAATAAAGGAGGCATCTCCATGAAACACCATCTCAACCTGACTGAAAAGCAAGCCCTTGTCACCCGATACACCGGCGGTGAAACGGTTTCCGCTATCTGCATGGAGACCGGTATTTCTAAAAAGTACTCTCTACTCTTGGATCAAGCAGTACCAACCTGCTCGAACTCGGTCTGGTCGTGTCATAACCCCGAAGGATTATGATTCTTTGCTCCGGCGGTGTGAGAAACAGGAAAAAGCTCATTGCGGTTTTGAAAACAGCAGGCTGTTTGCAATCAGCTCCATTAAAAGAAAAACTCATGGCATTGAGAGGCTCTATGGCCAGTTTAGTGTCCATGTTCTCTGCGAAGCCTTAGATGTTCCGAGGGGAACCTTTTACAACCACATCAAGCGGAACAAACGGGTAACAGCTCCTATGCCAAACATCGGGAAGAATTGCGAGAGGCAATTCAAGACATCTTTGATGAAAGTCGGCAAACATTTGGAAGCGAGAAGATTTGTGCAGTACTTCATGAGCGCGGTTATAAAGCTGGTACAACGTTGGTGCGGGAACTTATGAGTGAGATGGGGCTGAGCAGCATATCCACCACCTCTAAACGACAGTGGAAAAAATCCAACAGCTACGAGCGGAAGTCTAACATTTTACAGCGACAGTTTCATGCAGAGACTCCAAACTGTGTTTGGGTCAGCGATGTTACCTGTATGAAACTGAAGGATCGGTATTATTACCTCTGTGCCGTTGTTGATTTATATTCCAGGAAAGTAATTGCCCATAAGGTATCCACTCGAACAGTACACAGCTAATCACGGAGACACTCAGGATGGCCTACGATGCCCGAATGCCGGGAGAAAATTTGATATTCCACAGTGACCAGGGCAGTCAATACACTTCCCAGGCATTCCGTCAGCTGCTGAAAAAGTTAAAGATCACACAGTCGTTTTCCAACGCAGGAACGCCCCATGACAACGCCGTGATGGAATCCTCCTTCGCTGTGTTCAAGAAGGAGGAGTTTTACCGCAGTGCTTATCGCTCCGAGTCTGAACTGCGAAAGAAGGTTGACGAATACATTGCTTTCTATAATCAAAAAACGCCCGCATACCACTCTGAACCTTCAAACGCCAGAGCAATATGAGGACGCATTTTTCAGGAAACAATAAAAAGTTCTGTTTCTGGAAAGAGGGTTCGGATTCCAGATATTCTGCTGCTTCTGTTTCCATTTTCGACTATTTGGATTTTAATGTCCAGATTCTTACGAGCAGCTTATCTCGGCAAACTCCTTGAATAGCAAGGCTTTGAGAATAAAACAAGGGCCGACTTTGGTGACCCAGCGGAGATTCGAACTCCGGACACCCTGCTTAAAAGGCAGGTGCTCTGCCGACTGAGCTACTGGGTCATGAAATCAATCAAACGAAAAACAGGACTGCCTCCGCAACTGCCGGACCAGAAAACACAGAAAAAAGTGGCAGGGATGGCTGGACTCGAACCAGCGAGTGAGGGAGTCAAAGTCCCTTGCCTTACCACTTGGCTACACCCCTGTATCTCCTGTATCTCCGTCAGATGGGGAGAAATTGAAAAGGCAAGGACCGGAGCCGACGCTCCGGCCCTTACGCCTTGAGGTCATATGGGGTGGGTAAAGGGACTCGAACCCTCGACCCTCGGAACCACAATCCGATGCTCTAACCAACTGAGCTACACCCACCATATAACAGCGACAGCAGAGGGAAGATGGCACGCCTGAAGGGACTCGAACCCCCGACCCACTGCTTAGAAGGCAGTTGCTCTATCCACCTGAGCTACAGGCGCTTATGGAGCGGGTGATGGGAATCGAACCCACGCGACCAGCTTGGAAGGCTGGGATTCTACCATTGAACTACACCCGCATGGGCGCCTCACTCTCTGTGTCAGCTTGAAAATGATACCACATGGAAGGGCGCTTGTCAATCCCTTTTTTCGATTTCGCCCTGCGGAGGACCTCCGCAGGGCGAAACAGGGATCACTGGGGGTGGGGAGCGGCGGGCTGGGAACGGCGGACCAGCACCCACTGGATCCGGTGGTCAGCTACCTGCTCCACCTGGAGGTCCAGGCCACCCGCCTCTACGTGGGGACGGCTCCCATCTTCCGGAATGGTGCGGAGGCAGCTGAGCACCATCCCGCCCACGGTGTCGTAGTCCGCGTCCTCCGGGGGATCGAATCCCAGCTCTTCCGCCAGAGTGCGCCGGGTCGAACTCATCGTAGATATTGCCTACGATCTCTTCCAACAGATCCTCCAGGCTCACGACACCGGCCAATTCGCCGTACTCGTCGATGACCACCGCCAGATGTACCTTTTTGTGCTGCATATCCCGGAAGAGGTCGTCCGCAGAGAGAGTCTCCGGCACCAGGTAGGCCGGACGCATCAGCTCCCGCACAGTGCGGTGCCGGGAAGAGGCCATATCCAGCAGAAGATCCCGGGCGTTCAGGATGCCCAAAATATCATTGAGATCGCTGCCATAGACCGGGAAGCGGGACAGCCCGGTGGCGCGGATGACGTCCAGGACCTCGCCGGGCGGGGTGTCCACCTGAATAGCGGTGACATCGCCTACCCGGATCATGGCGTCGCTGACCGAGAGGTCGCCGAATTCAAAGACGTTCTGGAGCAGTTCCTTCTCCTCCGCATCGATGGCTCCGTTCTCGTTACCCAGGTCGATCATCATGCGGATCTCATCCTCGGTGACCTGTTCCTCCTCGTCCTCGGTCTTCATGCGGAGCAGACGGAGCACTCCATTGGAGGACAAGGAGAGAAGGGCCACCACAGGCCGGGCGATGAAGGCAAGCGTGGAAACCACCCGGCAGGAGAGACGTGCCATCTCCAGGGACTTCTGCATGGCGATGCGTTTCGGGACCAGCTCGCCGAAGATCAGAGTAAAGTAGGAGAGGATCAGAGTGATGACGACCACCGAGAAGGTATCCACCACGGAGATGGGGAGGGCGGTAAAGCCAAGATCCTCACAGATCCAGCGGACCAGATACTCGGAGAAGCTGTCCGCCGCAAAGGCGGAGCCGAGGAAACCGGCCAGCGTGATGCCGATCTGGATGGTGGAGAGGAAGCCGGCTGGCTGCTCCAGCATTTTCAGCAGCCTGGGAGCCAGCTTGTCCCCGCTCTCTTCCAACATCCGCAGCTTGTTTGCGTTGAGGGAGATCACCGCGATCTCGGTAGCCGCAAAAAGGCATTGATCAGGATCAGGATGACCTGGACCAGCAGTTGTATGGCAATAGTTGACACGGATCGTTCCTCCTCAAAATTGGACATCAGGATGCAAAAAAGCACAGCCGGCCCTATCCTGGATAGGGCAGCTGTGCTTTTTTACAGTAATAAATCGGGTCGGGCGCAGTCGCTGTCTGTGTCCATAAACGCGGATAACTCCTTCGAGCCGGTCCGACCCCGAAGGGGAGCGGCCGGCGATCCTTTCCCGCTGAGGGGCGGGATGATAAAAAGGATAAAGGAAAGAGGGCCTGCGTCAAGAGAAAAGAGGCGGAATTAACGGCATTTTTACAGGGAGAGATCAAATCTTAGCAAAGAGCGGCGTCACAGAAGCCGCAGCAGTCCACGCCGCCGATTTTTTTGACCAGAGGCGGGAGATAGTGCTCGGTCTGGGTGATGCAGCGGGGGTTGGTACAGACGGGCTTGGTTCCGATCTCCACAGCGGGAGGAGCGTCATCCCGGGGTTGGAGGGCCAGATGCTCCAGAAGGGCCATCCGGGCAAACATCCCGTAGCGGGCCTGCTGGAAATAGACGGCCCGCGGGATCGTCATCCACGTCGATGGAGATCTCATCCACCCGGGGGAGGGGATGCATCACCAGCATGCTGGGCTTGGCCCGTTCTAGCTTGCGCCGGGTGAGGATATAGATTCCCTTGTTGCGCTCATACTCCAGGGGGTCTACAAACCGCTCCCGCTGGATGCGGGTCATGTAGAGGACATCCAGCTGGGGGATGACGGACTCCAGACCGGTGACCTCGGTGAACCACATATTGTTCTCACGCATGAAGACCCGCATATATTCGGGAACGGCCAGATCCCGGGGAGAGATGAGGAAAAACTTGATATCCCGGAACTTGGCCATGGCCTTGATGAGGGAGTGTACCGTGCGTCCGTTCTTCAGGTCGCCGCACAGGCCGAGAGAGAGGCCGTCTACGCCCCCCCGCAGGCGGGTGATGGTGGTCAGATCAGCCATGGTCTGGGTGGGGTGCATGTGGCCGCCGTCGCCGGCGTTGACCACGGGGACGTTGGAGTAGAGGGAGGCCGCCTTGGCAGAGCCCTCCCAAGGGGTGCGCATCACGACTACATCGGCGTAGCCGGAGACCATCTTGATGGTGTCCTTCAGGGTCTCTCCCTTGGCCACGGAGGAGGAGTTGGGGTCGGCAAAGCCGCCGAACACCGAGCCGCCCAGGCGGAGCATGGCCGTCTGGAAGGAGAAGTTGGTGCGGGTGGAGGGCTCATAAAACAGGTTGCAGGAGACCCGGCCCTTACACACGTCCACAAATTGGGATGGGTCATCCATGATCTGGCTGGCCCGGGCATACAGGGCGTCCCACTCATGGCGGGGCAGGTCCCCAAAATCGATCAAATGACGCATCGCGCTCCACTCTCCTATCATCCGTATTCTTCGAGTAATCCTACCACAAACCGCCCTTTTCCGCAAGGCATCATGGAAAAGTCTGCCCCACTTTTTCCAAGGATGGACTCAGCTTCCGGGAAAACAGACCGCAGGCAGAAAAAGGCCCGGGACCTGGCCGTTAATGACAAAATTTGCCCGCATGAAAGCCACTCATTTTCGCTACCCTATGTAGCAGAGAAATGGAGGGCTGACCTTTGATCTGGGTTTGGAACTTTATCCTATACAGCTTTTTCGGCTTCCTGCTGGAGGTGGCCTACGCCCGGGCAACTGGAGGGCGGGGGGACCGAAAAAGCCTGCTTGTGCTCCCGCTGTGCCCGGTGTACGGCGTGGGAGCCTGCCTGATCCTGCTGCTCCCGCGGACTGTCATCCAGAATCCCTTTACGCTGTTCCTGCTGGGGGGCCTGGCGGCCACGGCGGCGGAATATGGGATGGCAATTTTGTACGAGCGGGGACTGGGCGTCTCCTTCTGGGATTATACCGGCCTGCCGGGCAGCATCCAGGGGAAGATATGCCTCCCCTTTTCCCTGGCCTGGGGGGCGCTGGCCCTCCCACTCATCTACTTCGTCCATCCGGCGGTGGCGCGGCTGACCGCCCTGATCCCGCCTGGAGTGACCTGGACGGCGGCCGCCACGGTGGCAGCGGACATGGCGGTGTCTGGGGTGCTGATGAAGGTGACTGGGAACCGGGACTGTCTGCGGTGGTATCAAAAGCGGGCGGAAAAGGCACGGGAGGGTGGTTGACAGCCCCCTGAGAAACCGGTACACTGAAGCTGACCGCGGAAGCGGGATCGGAGCTGGAAGGACTGGAGGGCCGGAAATGGAGGCAATTTACTATACCGTGAGCAATATTAATGGAGATTATGCCGAACTGGTATCGGATGATGGGCAGAAACACTCCCTGACCATGTTTCTGCTCCCGGAGGGGACCACGGTGGGGAGCCGGCTGAAGCTGGAGAACTTTCAATGGAGCCTGTGTGGATGAACAGAGCGGTCCGCGGATGGACCACTCTGACTGCGGGAAAAGTCCTCGATTTGCTGCCGCAGCCCTTGCTCTGCAAGGGCTAGGGGATGTGATTCCATTCCAGGCGGGCTGCCGCCCCCTCGAGCTCTCCGGTCTCATCCTGAAACATCTGCCACGGAAAAAGGGGATTCGAAATATACAGGGCCGCGGATGCTGTGCATCCGCGGCCCTGTATATTTGACGGGAAAAAGGATCACTTATTGCTCCTGCGCCAGATGTGCATTTTTCGGCGTCGGCAATGAGCTGCTCACGGAAGTCGGGGTGGGCAATGGAAATGATGGCCTCCGCCCGCTCCCAGGTGGACAGGCCCTTCAGATTGATCATGCCGTACTCCGTGACCACATAGTGGCCGCAGGAGCGGGGTCGGTGCAGATGGAGCCCTGGGTCAGGGTGGGGACGATGCGGCTCTTCATGGTGCCGTCCTTTCCGGTGACGGTGGAGGACAGGCAGATGAAGCTCTTGCCCCCCTTGGACAGATAGGCACCCATGACGAAGTCCAGCTGGCCGCCGGTGCCGGAGATGTGCTTGATGCCGGCGGACTCGGCGTTGATCTGGCCGAACAGGTCCATGTCGATGGCGTTGTTGATGGAGATGAAATTGTCGATCTGAGCGATGACCCGCACGTCGTTGGTGTAGTCCACCGGGGCGGCCATCACGTCGGGGTTGCGGTTGACGTAGTCATAGAGCTTCTGGGTGCCGGCGGCAAAGGCAAAGACCTGCCGGCCCTTGTCCAGGGCCTTGTGCCGGCCGGTGATCTTGCCGGCGGCGGCCATGTCCACAAAGCCGTCCACATACATCTCGGTATGGACAGACAGATCCTTTAGATCGGACTGAGCGATCATGGCACCGATAGCGTTGGGCATGCCGCCGATGCCAAGCTGCAGGCAGGCGCCGTTGGGATCTCGGGCACCACCAGGTTGGCCACAGCCCGGTCCACGTCGGTGGGCTCGCCGCCAGCGCCCAGCTGAGCCACGGGGGGGTTGTCCCCCTCCACGACATAGGTCACGTCCTGGATGTTGATCTCGGTGCCGGTGAGGCCGTACACCCAGGGCATATTCTCGTTGACCTCCACGATAATGCACTTGGCACGGGACATCAGGTCGGCCAGGTGGGAGGCCGCCAGGCCGAAGTTGAAGTTGCCATGGGCATCCATGGGGGTGGTCTGGAGCATCACCACGTCCACAGGGGCCAGATTCTCCCGGTAGAAGCGGGGCAGCTCGGAGTAGCGCATGGGGCTGAAGTAGCCCATGCCCTTGGTGATGATCTTGCGGTCAATGCCGCTGCAGTGCCAGGAGTGCCAGGCGAAGTGCTCACCGGCGTCGTCGGCCTTGGCGATCTCGGGCATCCACATGGTGACGCCGCCCCGGACCTTCACGTCGGTGAGCTCGTCCTTGCGGGCGGCCAGAGCCTTGTCCAGGGCAATGGGGTGGTTGGTGCACCAGGTGTAGTCCACCCAGTCGCCGGATCTGACCACCTTGACGGCCTCCTCGGCCGTGGTCAGCTTCTGCTGGTACATTGCTTGATAATCCATGAAATAACCTCCAAACTCATCTGTATTTGCGGTCAGATATCCAGGTAATAGGGCTTCATCAAGCTTTCCTGCTCGGTGGAGTCCTTGGGATGTCCGGTGGGACGGGGCGGGTCCTGGAAGGAGCGGCGGCGGTCCTGCCCGCGGCCCTGGGAGGACTTTTTTTTATGCTTGGACGGCGCCGGCTTCCGGCTCTCCGCCTGGGGGCGGTGTGGGCAGAGCGGCCCTTCTGGCCCTCGCTCTTCTGGCGGGGCTGAGCGGCCTGTCCAGCAGAGCGCTTTCGGGGGCGCCCGTGCTCCTCCCTGGAGGATACCGGGGAGAGTCAGCCGGCAGGGGAGCCAGCAGACGGGCAGTGGCGTCCATGATCCGGTCTCCAGCCAGGGGTCGGGGCGGTCGAACTCAGTGCAGGGCATGGCGCTGCCCGTCTCCAGGCGGGTGCCGGGCCGGGTCAGCTTGGGGCGGGCGGGAGCCTGAGCGGGCAGCGGGGACTCCGCCGGGGCGGCGGGCGCCTCCCCTTGGGCTTGCTCCGCCTGCGGCGCTTCTTCTTCTCTCCGCCCTCCACCGTGGCCTCTGGGGACGGGGCAGAAGCCTGAGCGGACTTCTCCTGTTTCTCCTGAGCTGCGGCCTGGCGGGCGGCCTCCCGCCCCGGCGCAGCTCACGGGCGGCGGCCCGGGCCTCGGCGTCCTCCTCATTGATAGTGCGGCCGTTCTTATCCTTTTGGGAAGCTCGAAGACCTGCATGGGCCAGGGTGCTCCTCCACCACGGGGATGGAGCGGTGGGTCAGCTTTTCGACCTCCCGGAGCAGAGGTTTCTCGGAGAAGTCGCAGAAGGCGATGGCCTCGCCGCCCCGTCCGGCCCGGCCGGTGCGGCCGATGCGGTGGACATAGGTCTCAGGCACCTCGGGGAGATTGTAGTTGAAGACATGGGACAGCTCTTCGATGTCCAGCCCCCGGGCGGCGATGTCAGGGCCACCAGGGCCTGGAGTTTCCCGGCCCTGAAGTCGGCCAGGGCCTGCTGGCGGGCGGTCTGGCTCTTGTTGCCGTGGATGGCGGCGGCAGTGATCCCGTACTTGCTCAGCTCCCGGGCCACCTTGTTGGCCCCGTGCTTGGTGCGGGTGAACACCAGGGCGTTTTCACCTCCAGCTCCTGGATCAGCTGGGCCAGCAGCCGGGTCTTATTGCCCTTGTCCACGAAGTACACCGACTGCCGGATAGCCTCCACAGGGGAGGAGACCGGGTCCACCGCCACCCGGACAGGGGAGCGGAGGAGAGAGTTGACCAGATCGGCGATCTCCGGGGGCATGGTGGCGGAGAAGAACAGGGTCTGCTTCTGCCGGGGCAGCCACTTCAAGATCTTCTTCACGTCGTGGATAAAGCCCATGTCCAGCATCCGGTCCGCCTCGTCCAGGACGAAGATCTCCAGCTGCTCCAGATTGACAAAGCCCTGGTCGTGGAGGTCCATCAGCCGGCCGGGGGTGGCCACCAGGATGTCCACCCCCCGGTTGAGGGCCTCCACCTGGGGGTTCTGGCCCACACCGCCGAAGATGACAGCGTGGCGCAGGGACAGATGGCTGCCATAGGCCTGGAAGCTGTCACCGATCTGGATGGCCAGCTCCCGGGTGGGGGTGAGGATCAGGGCGCGGATGGGGCGGCCCTTCACCGGGGCGGCACTGAGCCGCTGGAGAATGGGGGCGGCGAAGGCGCAGGTCTTGCCGGTGCCCGTCTGGGCGCAGCCCAGCACGTCCCGGCCGGCCAGGGCGGGGGGGATGGCCTTCTCCTGAATGGGGGACGGCCGGGTGTAGCCCTGTTCCTCCAGGGCGGAGAGGATGGGGGCGATGAGCCCTAAGTCGCGAAATGTCATTCAGCTCTTCCTTTTTTCATGATCCGGGCGCGGTCAGCGCCGCGCCGGGCCCCCATTTCCCCGGGGGCTGGGGCGGGCTGCCGGGATCACCGGCGGCCGTTCAGAAGGGCCAGGACCATCTGAGTGGTCTGGGCCAAGGTCTGCCCAGGAAGGCAGTCCACCGTCAAATCGGCATAGCGCTCGTAGAGGGGCGCGCGCTGGGCCAGCACGTCCGCCAGGGTCTGCCCCGGCTCCATGGCGATCCCCCTGGTAGCCAGGTTCTGGATGCGGCTGGTCAGCTCCTCCATAGGGACCCGGAGATAGACCACGGGGCCCAGCTCCTTCAGGTGGGCCATGGTCCCCTCCCGGCAGACGGCGCTGCCCCCTGGGGCGATGACGGTGCGGCGGCAGTCCACGGTGCGGATGGCCTCCTCCTCCACCTGGAGAGGAAGTGCTTCACCCCGAACTGGTCCAGGATGTCCTGGAGCAGCAGGCCCTCCCGCTGCTGGATCACCAGGTCGGTGTCCAGAAAGCCGTAGCCCAAGGCTTTGGCCAGAAGAACGCCCACAGTGCTCTTGCCCGAGCCGGGCATGCCGATGAGAATGATGTTGTCCAAAGCGTGATCCTACCTCTGTACAGACTGATATCCGAATTAGTTTAACACAAAAACCCGGAAAAGGAAGGGGAAATGTACGCCCAGCAGGATAAAAACAGGAGCGGCAGCCCTGAAAGCTCAGGGCTGCCGCTGGATTCAGTCCTGGGGCTGTCCCACCAGAGGGCCTCCCCGGCCGCCAGGGACCGGGAACATCCAGGATACGCTGGTTGGCACTGCCACGGAAACGGAGGCGGATGTCCTTCTGCTCCAGAAGAAAGGGCCGTCCACCAGCACATCCAGCTCATGAAGAAGTTCCCGGTCCAGCGGACCCACCCGGCCGGCGGCCAGCTCCTCGTAGAGGTAGCCGGTGTAGCACCAGATATCCCTGCCGGGGAGCTCCTGCCGCACCCGGCGTACCAGGAAGAGCACCTCCGGCTGATTCGCCGGGGCCATGGGCTCGCCCCCCAGCAGGGTCAGCCCGCGGATATAGCCGGGGCGGAGCAGATCCAGGATGGAGCGGACCTGTTCCTCCCCGAATCCCTGGCCATATTGGAAATCCCAGGTCTCCGGATTGAAGCAGCCGGGGCAGCGATGGGGGCAGCCGGACACAAAGAGGGAGACCCGGACGCCCGGTCCGTTGGCCACGTCAATGGGGCGGATGTCGGCGTAGTTCATAAAAACCTCTTACTCATATGTATCTCCGCCCCGCAGGGCAGAGATACATCCTATATTTTTATAGGTGCAGCACTCTGGACTTAATCTCCTTAGTCTTGCCCTCGTTCCAGAAGTTTTCACCCAGATAGCCGCAGGTACGGCGGGTGACGTTCATCTTGGCGTTGTCCTTGTTGTGGCACACCGGGCACTCCCACTGCAGGTCGTCGTTGATGGTGATCTCCCCATCATAGCCGCAGCACTGGCAGTAGTCGCTCTTGGTATTGAACTCGGCGTACTGGATGTTGTCATAGATGAAGCGGACAACCTCCTTCATGGCCTCCAGGTTGTGGCGCATGTTGGGGATCTCCACATAGGAGATGCATCCGCCGGTGGAGATCTTCTGGAACTGGCTCTCAAAGGTGAACTTGGAGAAGGCGTCGATGTGCTCCCGCACGTCCACGTGATAACTGTTTGTATAATAACCCTTGTCAGTTACGTCAGGTATCGTGCCGAAGCGCTCCTTGTCAATGCGGGCGAAGCGGTAGCACAGGGACTCGGCGGGGGTGCCGTACAGGGCAAAGCCGATGTTGGTCTCCTTCTTCCAGGTGTCGCAGGCGGAGCGCAGCCGCTCCATCACCTTCAGGGAGAACTCCTGTCCCTCAGGGGTGGTGTGGGAGCAGCCCTTCATCAGCTTGGTCACCTCGTACAGGCCGATATAGCCCAGGGAGATGGAGGAGTAGCCGCCGTAGAGCAGGGGGCTCGATGGGGGCCCCCTTGGGCAGGCGGGCAATGGCGCCGTACTGCCAGTGGATGGGGCTGGAGTCGGAGCGCACGTTCTTCAGGGCGTTGTGGCGGCACATGAGGGCCTCGAAGCACAGCTGGAGCCGCTGGTCCAGCAGCTTCCAGAACTTCTCCTCATCCCCCCGGGCCAGGATGCCGATCTGGGGCAGGTTCAGGGAGACCACGCCCTGGTTGAAGCGGCCCTCGAACTTGTAGTTCCCATTCTCGTCCTTCCAGGGGGAGAGGAAGGAGCGGCAGCCCATGGGGGAGAACACGTTGCCCTCGTAGTTCTCCCGCATCTTCTTGGCGGAGATATAGTCGGGGTACATCCGCTTGGCGGAGCACTTGACGGCCAGCTCGGTGATGTAGTCGTACTTGCCGCCCTTCAGGCAGTTGTGCTCGTCCAGCACATACACCAGCTTGGGGGAAGGCGGGGTGATGTAGACCCCGGCTCGTTCTTGATGCCCTCCAGCCGCTGGCGCAGCACCTCCTCCACGATCATGGCGTTCTCCTCCAGATAGGGGTCGTCCTCCTGAAGGTTCAGGAACAGGGTGACGAAGGGGGACTGGCCGTTGGTGGTCATCAGGGTGTTGATCTGGTACTGGATGGTCTGAACGCCGCTCTTCAGCTCGTCCTTCAGCCGGTCGGCCACCAGTCGCTCGATGGTGGCGTCGTCCACCTGACCGGCGCACTCATAGGTGATGTGCTTTCTGAACTTCTCCTTGCTCCGCCGCAGGTACTTGCCCAGGTGGCTGATGTCCACGCTCTGGCCGCCGTACTGATTGGAGGCCACGCAGGCGATGATCTGGGTGGTGACGGTGCAGGCCACCTGGAAGCTCTTGGGGCTCTCAATGAGCTTGCCGTTCATCACGGTGCCGTTGTCCAGCATGTCCCCGATGTTGATGAGGCAGCAGTTGAAGATGGGTTGGATGAAATAGTCCGCGTCGTGGAAGTGGATGGCTCCCTCGTCGTGGGCCTTGGAGATGTACTCGGGCAGCAGGATGCGCCGGGTCAGGTCCCGGCTCACCTCGCCGGCGATGTAGTCCCGCTGGGTGGCAGCGATCATGGTGTTCTTGTTGGAGTTCTCCTCCGCCAGCTCCTTGTTCTCGTTGCGCAGCAGGGAGAGGATGGACTCGTCGGTGGTGTTGGCCTTACGTACCAGGGCCCGGGTATAGCGGTAGATGATGTAGGTCTTGGCCAGCAGGAACTTATTCTCCGCTACCAGCCCCTGCTCCACCAGGTCCTGGATGTCCTCCACCAGCATCCGCTGGCGCCTGCGGGCCTAGATGCTGTCGATGATGGAGTCGATGCGCGCCTCCTGGATGCGGTCCTCCTCCGGGACCTCGGCGTTGGCCTTTTGGATGGCGAGCTTGATCTTGCTGCGGTCGTAGTCCACGATGGTCCCGTCCCGCTTGATGACTTTGATGGCGCTCATGGCGTACTCCTCTCCCTTGAATCCTTTGTAAGTGGGTGAGCGGGGGCCGGGGCCGCCCGCATAAAAAACTCTGCCGGGCCCTGATTATACCATAAGCGGCATGTGGTGTCCACTATATCTTGTGGGTGATTTTTTAAAAACAAAAAAGACCACAAAATCTGTTTTGCCAGGGAAAGGGCGGAAAATCGGGGGGTGCGGGAGTTTTCCGCCGGCGGGAGGTTGCCCCGGCGGGAAAAACGTGATATACTGGACTCAAATTTTCAGCGTTTTGACGATTTTCATCTGGGAAGGAGAGACCCATGGGAGAGCGGATCGCAGTGGCGATGAGCGGAGGAGTGGACAGCTCGGTGGCGGCATGGCTGCTCCAGCGGGAGGGGCATGAGGCTGATGGGGGGTGACCCTGAGGCTGTTCGACCGGGAGACGCCGGAAGGGACATGCGGCGCCAGTGACGACCTGGCGGACGCTCGGGCGGTGGCGGGCGGCTGGGGATGCCCCACCAGGTGCTGGACTGCCGGACCTGCTTCCGGGAGCGGGTGATCCGCCCCTTCGCGGCGGCCTATGAGGCGGGCTGCACCCCTAACCCCTGCGTGGACTGCAACCGGGGATCAAGTTCGGGGAGCTGCTCCGCAGGTCCCTGGAGCTGGGGGCGGAGGCGGTGGCCACCGGCCACTATGTGCGCATGGAGCGGGACGGCGCCACTGGCCGCTGTCTGCTGAAAAAGGCCCTCCACCCGGAGAAGGACCAGAGCTACGTGTTGTACAGCCTGACCCAGGAGCAGCTGTCCCGCAGCCGATTCCCCCTGGGGGGGCTGTCCAGGAGGAGATCGGGCCATTGCCGCACGGCAGGGCTTCGGCAACGCGGAGAAGAAGGAGAGCCAGGATATCTGCTTCATCCCAGACGGGGATTATGCCGCTTTCCTCCGCCGGTACATGGGGAGGGAGTCCTCCGGGGCCCTTCCTGGATCAGAACGGCAGGCGTCTGGGTACCCATGAGGGGATCGTCTCTATACGGTGGGCCAGCGCAGGGGACTGGGGATCTCCTCGGAGGGGCGGCTGTATGTGAAGGAGTTGCGGCCGGAGGACAATGCGGTGGTCCTGTCGGACAACGCCGCCCTGTTCACCCGCGTCCTGACAGCGGACCGGCTGAACCTGATCCCCACAGACAGCCTCAGTGCGCCTATCCGGGCCAAGGCCCGTATCCGCTACCGCCAGCAGGAGCAGCCCTGCACCATTGAGCAGACGGGACCGGACACCGTGCGCGTGGAGTTCGACCAGCCCCAGCGGGCGGTCACCCCGGGCCAGGCAGTGGTCTTTACGACGGCGACCTGGTGATCGGCGGGGCCACCATTCAGAAAGGAAGAGAGTCATGAGCAAAAAGCGCAGCCAGAGAAAGAATTCCAACTACAATTACCGCCCCGGCCAGAAGGCAGGAGAGGACCCCCAGGCGCTCCAGGAGAACAGCCGGACCAAGAAATTCAGCCCCGCGGCCCGGAATCTGCTGTTCGTGGACCTGATCTTCCTGGCGGTGTGCCAAATGATGGAGTCCGGCGGCCTGCTGGACGACGTGCTCTCTGCGTGGCTCACCCTGGTGGGCCTGATCCTGCTGCTGGTGGCGGTGGGCATCCAATTCCAGTTCTGGCGGGGCCCCAAGTCCAAGATCCCCAAGGGGCCCCAGGAGCTGAACTGCCTATGAAGCGGGAGTATCGGAGGAGCGAGCCGCTCTTCTCCCAGTGCGGGCTCAACTGCGGCCTGTGCCCCATGTACCACATCCGTGAGGAGTCCCACTGTCCGGGCTGCGGCGGGCCGGGACGGCCATCCTGCCCCATACTCCGGTGTGCCGGTGAGCACGGCGGGGTGGAGTTCTGCTCCCTGTGTCCGGATTGGCCCTGCCAGCGGTATGTCCAGGAGCAGGCCGACTCCTTCATCCCCCACCGGAACGCCCGCAGGGACCTGGAGACGGTGAAGCGGGTGGGCCTGGAGCACTACCGGGAGACGCTGGGCAAGAAGATGGAGGGGCTGCGCTTCCTGCTGGAGCGGTGCAATGACGGACGGCGGAAGTCGCTGTTCTGTACCGCTGTCAACCTGCTGGAGCTGGAGGATGTGGAGGCGGTCATAGCCAGGCTGGAGGAGGAGTTCGGCCCAGAGTATTCCCCGGAGGAGCAGAAGGAACGGGGGAGCCGGGCGGCTGAGCTGTTCTGGGAGCGGGCGCAGACCAGGGGGGTCTCCCTGAAGCTGGAGCGGCAGCGGAAGCCCTGAACTGGAAAGAACGTGGAAAAGGTGGAGAAAGACCGATGAATATTCAGTGGGAAGCGGGAAAGTACACAGAAAACTTTGATTTTGTCCACCGATACGGTGAGAGCGTGCTGGAGCTGGTGGAGGCGGAAGCAGGAGGCCTGGTGGTGGATCTGGGGTGCGGCAACGGGGCCCTGACCCAGAAGCTGGCGGACCGAGGATACCGGGTGCTGGGGGTGGACGACTCCGCCGAGATGGTGGCCGAGGCCCGGGCCCTTCATCCCGGACTGCCCTTCCAAAGGGGGATGCGGTCACCTTCCAGCTGGAGGAGAAGGCAGACGTCATTTTTCTAATGCTGTGCTCCACTGGATCGACGGGAGCCGGCAGCAGGCCCTGGCCCTGGCAACGTGGCCGCCCAGCTGAAGCCGGGCGGGCAGTTTATCTTTGAATTCGGCGGGAAGGGCTGCGCGGAGCGGGTCCACTCGTCGCTGGAGCGGCAGTTCGCGCGGAGGGGCTGGCCTATCCCAGGACCTTCTACTTCCCTACTATCGGGGAGTACGCCCCCATTTTGGAGCGGGCGGGCTTCCGGGTGGAATACGCGGTGCTGTTTGACCGGCCCACAGAGCAGAAGACGGGGGACGGCCTGGCCGACTGGGTCCGCATGTTCGTCAAAAACCCTTTGAGGGGTTGGAGCCTGCCCTGGGGGATGAGATCCTCCGGGCGGCGGTGGAGGAGCTGCGGCCAGCCCTGTTCCGCGACGGGAAGTGGTTCGTGGACTACGTCCGCATCCGCATGAAGGCAAGGAAGACGGCCGGATGACCAAGCTGGCCGGGGCACCGGTGTGCGGTGCACACGGAGACGTGGTGCGGAGGGGAGAGCCAAAGCAGTAGATGATTATGCCTTCATACAAAGTACCGCATATGTTCTTTCATTATTTGCTGGATCATTTTTAAGATGGGAGAGAGTGGGTATTTACTTCAAAGAAAGAATTTAATTTGACATTTAAGTCTTACCACTTCTAACATCTTAATATCTGCTCGTTTTCTCTAGGCCCATAGATTTGCTGACTGCGCGACCTCCAAGAACGAAAAACAGAAGGGTATGCCATCTGAGGCATACCCTTCTGCGTTCTCGTAAAGATGTGTGTGGGAGGAACCTATAAGGGGACAAAGAAAGAGGAGACCGAGAAAGCTGGCGGCGGTTATCTCTGGTACTCGAACTCCAGGTCATACAGGGAGACGATATCTCCGTCCTGGATGCCCATCTCCTCCAGTTTGTCGAACAGACCGGACTGGCGCAGCTTCTGGTCAAACCAGTTGCGGGACTCGAAATCCCCAAAGTTGACGCTGGCAATGAGCTGCTGGAGCCAGGGGCCTCCACCACCCAGGTGTCGTCGAACTTCTCGATGGACACGCTGCCGTTGGTGTCCACCTCGGGGGACGCTCCACGTAGGTGGGCTCGTAGACCATCACAGGGGGCAGCTGCTGGAGCTCCTGGGCAGCCCGCTTCACCAGCTCCCGGGTGCCCTGGTGGGCGGCGGCGGAGATCTCGAAGAGCTCCATGCCCTGGGACTCCACATGGGCGCGCAGCCGGTCCAGCAGGGCGGGTCCTCCATGATGTCCACCTTGTTGGCGGCCACGATCATTTTCCGGCCGGCCAGCTCGGGGGAGTACTGCTTCAGCTCGGCATTGATGGCCTCGAAGTCCTCCACCGGGTCCCGGCCCTCGGGCCGGACACATCCACCACGTGGATCAGCAGCCGGCAGCGGTCCACATGGCGCAGAAAGTCGTGGCCCAGGCCGGCACCGTCGGCGGCGCCCCTCGATGATACCGGGGATATCGGCCATGACGAAGGAGACCCCTCCTCCACGTAAACCACCCCCAGGTTGGGGAACAGGGTGGTGAAATGGTAGTTGGCGATCTTGGGCTGGGCCCGGCTGACCACGCTGAGCAGGGTGGACTTGCCCACGTTCGGGAAGCCCACCAGCCCCACGTCGGCCAGCAGCTTGAGCTCCAGCACCACATCCCGGCTCTCTCCGGGCAGGCCCGCCTTTGCGAACCGGGGCACCTGGCGGGTGGGGTGGCAAAGTGCTTGTTGCCCCAGCCGCCCCGGCCGCCCCCTGGCACAGGATAAAGGGGGTCTCGTCAGACATATCCCGGATGATCTCGCCGGTGGCGGCATCCCGGATGACGGTGCCACGGGGCACCTGGAGGAGCAGGTCCTCCCCGTCCCTGCCGGTGCGGCGGTTGCCGCCCCCGGGGGCGCCGTTGCCCGCCACATATTTCCGCTTATAGCGGAAATCCATCAGGGTGGACATATGGTCGTCTACGGTGACCACCACGTTGCCGCCCCGGCCGCCGTCGCCGCCGTCGGGGCCGCCGGCCGCCACATATTTCTCCCGGTGGAAGGAGACCACACCGTTTCCCCCGTTGCCGGAGCGGACGGTGATCTTTGCGGTATCTACAAAGGGTGCTGCC
>VOFB01001330.1_pt1 | contig 21257 bp, 27 predicted proteins | sample 5384141 | NCBI WGS metagenome assembly VOFB01 (sample SAMN12384721, study PRJNA508395) | human gut metagenome | isolation source: healthy gut A | host: Homo sapiens | reverse complement strand
TGTATATCCTGTTTTGTTTAAGCTTAACACATTATTCTGTGTATATGGTGGTATAAATAATTTAATGTCAGCCCTCCCTTTTTATGTACTATTTTTTGGAGTAAAAGCCCCCGGTTTTCTGATTAAATCAAATATAATGATGGTTACTAAAATTGCTGTGATTGGCACTGTCGGTGTCCCAGCAAATTATGGCGGATTTGAAACATTGGTTGAGAACATTATTAAACAGAATTCTTTAGATGATATACAGTATTCTGTTTATTGCAGTTCTTGTGCTTATAAAGATAAGCGTTGGGTTTACAAAGGGAGCTAAAGTCGTGTATATACCCTTGAAGGCAAATGGTATACAAAGTATATTATATGATATTGTGTCTATATGCCATGCCATATTTAAAGCGGATGTGTTATTGGTTTTAGGTGTTTCGGGATGTATTATTTTACCTTTGATTCGTTTGTTCAGCAGGAAAAATATTATTGTGAATATCGATGGCTTGGAGCATCGGCGTGCCAAATGGAGTAATTATGTGAGAAAATTTTAAAATTCTCTGAGTCTTTAGCTGTAAAATATGCGACTCATATCATCACTGATAATAAAGGAATACAGGATTACGTAGAGAAAGAGTATGGCAAAAAGAGCGCTTTGATTGAATATGGTGGTGACCATGTGATTTGTGACACAAACGATATGGAAGAGGAGATTTTAGGAAATATCAGTTGCCTGAAAATGGATATTCGTTGGCATTGTGTCGGATTGAACCGGAAAATAATGTGGAAATGATTCTGAGAACGTTTGTTGCCTCCGGTGAATTATTAGTATTTATTGGCAATTGGCATAATAGTGAGTTTGGGCGGCGACTGAAAGAGGAATACGAAACTATTTCAAATATAAAAGCTTTTGGAACCAATTTATGATATTAAAGTATTGAATGTTTACGAACTTATTGTAAGTTTTATTTGCATGGGCATAGTGCCGGAGGGACGAATCCCTCTTTGGTAGAGGCGATGTATTTCGGCAGACCTGTTTTTGCGTTTAATGTAGTTTATAATCGGGAAACAACAGAAGGAAAAAAGCAGGTTATTTTGGGAATGAACAAGAGTTAATTGCTCTGATGAATGAAGATGGTGAAGAAGTTTGGAAAAGGAATGGAGAAGCGATGAGGGAGATAGCCTATCGGCGTTATTGTTGGAATGTGATTGCGGATAAGTATGAACGGTTGTATCTGAAAAACTGAATGGGTAAAGGAAAAGTTGTTTGATAGAAAAATTTCTTATATTTGTTACAAAAATAAGTTGTTTATGCGTTTGACTCAGGGGAGATAGATACGATTGTCAGGATTGCAAAGGGAGATTTATGGCTGGGGAGTAGAGGTGTTTTTTATTTGGTTCGCGTACGGATGACAGTAAGCGGGGTGGGGATATTGATTTGTTGGTTAGAAGCACGGAGAGAAAAAGGGATCCTGGAACGGGTGCGAATGGTGACCAGGTTAAAACTGGCATTGGGGGACAGGAAGATAGATGTGATCGGGGATTACGAGGATAATGCGGTTGTGCAGGAGGCGTTGTTACATGGAATACGATTGATATGACAGATAAGCGGCAGGAATTGAAAGATCGGTTGCTTCGGGCATTTGAAATCTGTGATAAACATATAGCCCGAATAGAGGGGGCTTTATGTGATTGAAGCCGTATTTCCCATTGGATGAGGAGAAGTATTTGAATCTGAATAGCGAGGCGGTGATGCGTTTGGATCAGTTTATATTTCGCTTTTCCAAGTTGCAAGACGTTATTGGGGCAAAGATATTCAGATATGTACTGGCATGGTTGTATGAAGAGGAAGAGACAATGTCCATGCGGGATGTTCTGGATCGTTTGGAACGCCTGGGGGTGATTGATAGTGTTGAAAGTTGGGTCTATATGCGGGAGTTGAGAAATACGATAGCACATGATTATCCGTTAGATACTCAAGAGGTGGTGCTTTCATTAAATGAATTGGTCGGAAGTACGGGAAACGTTGAAAGTTGTATATGAACGTTTGAGAGGAAGGTTTTGGCTTGATATATTGAATGGACGATGGATTGGGGGGGGAGAAAATCTTTTCGATAGAAATACATAATCACAAAAATTTTTTATTTATGAAAGGTATAGTACTCGCCGGAGGTTCCGGTACGCGGCTTTATCCTATTACGAAAGGGGTGAGCAAACAATTGCTGCCCATTTTTCGATAAGCCGATGATTTATTATCCGGTTTCCGTGCTGATGCTGGCGGGGATTCGGGAAATATTGATTATTTCAACCCCTCAGGATTTACCCGGATTCCGGCGGTTGCTGGGGAGACGGATCGGATTACGGGGTGCGTTTCGAGTATGCAGAACAGCCGAGTCCGGACGGGCTGGCACAGGCGTTTATCATCGGGGAGAAATTTATAGGGAAGATTCGGCTTGTCTGGTACTGGGCGATAATATTTTATGGCCAGAGTTTTACACGGATGCTGGAGGCGGTGAGGACGGCAGAGGAAGAACGAAAGGCGACGGTTTTCGGTTACTGGGTGAATGACCCGAACGGTATGGCGTGGCGGAGTTCGACAAGGAAGGGAATGTGTTGAGTATCGAAGAAACCCTGCACAGCCGAAATCCAACTATGCAGTGGTGGGGTTGTATTTTTATCCCAATAAGGTGGTGGATGTAGCAAAGAACATAAAACCATCTGCCCGGAGAGTTGGAGATTACCCACGGTGAACCAGCGTTTCCTGCAAGATCAGGAGTTGAAAGTACAGTTGCTGGGCCGGGGATTTGCGTGGCTGGATACCGGAACGCATGATTCATTGAGTCGACTTTTGGAGGTGATTGAAAAACGGCAGGGGTTGAAACTTGCCTGTCTGGAAGGGATTGCTTTGCGGCAAGGCTGGATTACACCGGAGAAAATGCGGGAACTGGCACAACCTATGATTAAAAATCAATATGGACAATATCTTCTGAAATTGGCGGCTGAGTTTTCCGGAAAGGGAGAAATGATAAAATCGCTTGGACTTTATCTGAGAATTCGTGTGATATTATCAATTAAAAATATGGAACTGATTGAAACCTGTATACTGGGTGTTGTCATCGTGCAACCCGTATTTTCGGTGATGAACGCGGCTATTTTTTGAGTCGTTTTCGCAGCGGGATTTCGAACGGCAGGTATGTAAAACCGTTTTTGTCCAGGATAATGAGTCGAAGTCGTGTTACGGTGTGGTGAGGGGGATTGCATTTCCAAAAACCTCCGTATGCCCAATCCAAACTGGTGCGGGTGGTGAAAGGTCGGGTACTGGATGTGGCGGTGGATATCCGTAAGGGATCGCCTACGTTCAGGGAAGTATGTTTCCGGAAGGAAACTTTTGGTATCACTATCCCTTATTGGAAAGATTCTCTAAAGAAATGTATGCTAGAATTGGAAACTCAACAATAACTAATTAAAACAATATTTTAAATTATGGATTCATTCAAACGCAATATAATCATTACCGGTGGTGCCGGTTTTATCGGCAGCCATGTGGTACGTCTTTTTGTAAACAAGTATCCGGAATACCGCATTATAAACTTGGATAAACTGACTTATGCCGGTAATCTGGCCAATTTGAAGGATATAGAGGACAAACCGAACTATATTTTTGTAAAGGCGGATATTTGTGATTTTGGAACCATTCAGGAATTATTGGTGCGATATCAAGTGGATGGTATTATCCATCTTGCCGCCGAGAGTCATGTGGACAGAAGTATCAAAGATCCGTTTACGGTCCTTATCAGTTTCCGGAAAAATTGATTCCGCTTTTTATCAACAATATACGTCATGGAAAACCATTGCCGGTATATGGTAGGGGAGAGAACGTACGCGACTGGTTGTATGTTGTGGATCATGCCCGTGCCATTGATCTTATTTTCCATAATGGAAAGGTTGCCGAAACATATAATATCGGTGGCTTTAACGAATGGAAAAATATCGATTTGATCCGGGTTCTGATCAAGACGGTTGATCGCTTACTGGGACGCCCTGAAGGAGCATCGGAGAAGCTGATCACATACGTGACAGACCGGGCCGGACATGATTTGCGCTATGCTATCGATTCAACAAAATTGAAAAATGAATTGGGCTGGGAACCTTCTTTACAGTTCGAGGAGGGTATAGAGAAAACGGTGAAATGGTATCTGGATAATCAGGAGTGGCTGGATCAGGTGACGAGCGGAGATTATCAGGGATACTATGAAAGGATGTATGGCAATAGATAGGCAAAAAACGGAAACGGTTCATTGGCACGCTGTTCACCGCCTCCGTGCGGAGAAGAAGGTGCGTGACCGGTTGGAGGAGCTGGGAGTGGAGTGTTTTTGCCGGTACAGACGGTGTTGAGGCAGTGGACGTACCGGAAGTCGCGGGTGGTGGTGCCGGTGATTGCGGGGTTGGTTTTTGTGCGGGTTGGCCGTCAGGAGCAGGTGAAGGTGCTGCAGACGAAGGGGTGGTGGCTTTTCTGAGGCTGAAGGGAGAGGCGGGGGCTGCTGTGATTCCGGATAAGCAGATGGAGGACTTCCGTTTTTGCTGGATTTCTCTGAGGAAGCGGTGAAATGACCAATGAAAATATAAAGGCCGGTGATTTGGTCAGGGTAGTGAAAGGTTCGCTGAGGGGGATGGAAGGTGAACTGATCAGACACAAGGGAGTGACGAAGGTGTTGGTACGTATCGATATGTTGGGGTGTGCTATGGTTAGTATTCCGGCAAGCTTTGTAGAAAAATTAAATAAGTAATGATCGGCGATGAAAGAGTTTTCGGTTTGTTATGATCGTTTTTGCCTGGGGAATTATACCCTGGTTTGTGATGGCTCGGATACCGTTCAAGCGACCGCGGATCTGGGGGCTTTCGAGATGTATGTCCTGGGCATGTGGAACGATGGGCTGGTGGTGACGATGAAGGCATACGATGAGGTTTGTGGTGAAAATCAGTTTGTCCTGCTTGTACCGGACGGCAGCGAGCAGTTGATGAGTTTCTCCACGGGTAGAGGTTTTGTGGTCCGGCCATACCGGGCGGCACGTCAAGGCCGTTTTGCCTATTTGCTTGATTTCTTATGTGGCTTGAAATACAAAGGTTATCAGGGTATGAGGAGTATGACGAGGAAGAAAAGATGATTTTCGGTATTGTGCGGGTCGGTGAAAAATCCCTGACCTATGGAGGAAAAAATTTGCAGGAAGTGAAATCTGATTTCATTCAAAAAATCGAACAAGAAACTGCGTCAAGGGATAATAAAATAACAAATTCAGAAATTTAGAAATTGAAACCGATTGATTAAAAAGAATTATTACGGTTTCAAAAGTGACAAAGGTTACAGTGGTTCAGTCTGACTTCTGTAACCTTTGTCACTTTTTGTAATTCTGCTAACCGATAGAGGTGCCCCTAATTCACTTCCAACTTCCCTGATTTCAAAAGATCAGGGAAGTTTTGTTTATAACCGGAAACCGGTTCCGTAAACCGTTTTTATCCACAAAGCAAAAAGACGGTCTGTGAGAGAATACGTCTTATTGATTTCTGTGATAAAAATCTTTATCCAGCAACTTCTTTATAGCCGATTGTACAGCGCTGGCCGAAGCCAGCCGATGACGTTTAATAAAAGCAGAAGAAGTGACTTGACGGGCTTCTCCGTCTTTTGCAATGGCGTACAACACTTTTTCTGACGTTCCGGTATATGGGAAAGGATCTCCCGGAATATGGTGTCGTTGTCACTTAGTAGCCTATCGATACTTTGTTGAAGAATACTAATCGTACACTTTATTGTTTTCAGTATCTGCAAACCTTCATTAAAAGTTTTTTGAATATAATAAGTATGCCCCTGAAACAAGGCGTATACCCGTTTGGCCGTGTCCCCGGAAATAGATTTTCCGAATTTATTGAAATTACCGACAATGAAGGGAATGTATTTTTCGTCGGGGATAGCACCCAGTTCGAGTATATCCGCACTATGGGTAAAATGGACGAAGCAGATACGAACATATTTTTGCATCATATGCCGTTCTTTCCTGCGAAAATGAATGGCAATTGCTTATTTTTTGAATATGTGTCCGCAACAGAGCCTCGATATTCTTTTCCGGATATTTAGCGATCTGCTGAAATTCGTCGATGGCAATAATACAGGGTTTATCGGCTTTGGGCAAGATAAACGAAAATTTCATCCAACGTATATTCGGGTCGGTCGATATCCCCTAACTCCAAACTAAAAGTCGGGGTATTCGACAGCGGATCGAAACCGAATTTCCCGCTAATCGATTTCAGCGTCTGCATAAAAAGTTGAGTCATTCTTTTACCCGGGGCAGCAACGTTTCATAAATTTCTTTCCCCAGCGTATAAGTAAACTCCCTCAGACTGGAAGTATGTAAGATGTCGATGAAAAAAGTGTAATACGTTTTTTTCCATTCCGGTTTTTCATAACAAAACTGAATTAATCCCGTCTTTCCCATCCTTCTCGGGGAAATAATCACCAAATTATTTCCGTTATCCAACGACCGGATCAAACGGGCCGATTCTTCTTCCCGATCACAAAAATAGGCCGGATCGATTTTCCCCGTCACAATAAAAGGGGTTCACTATTTTCCTCATAACTCCATTTTTATACAAATATAATTATATTATTTGAATTATGCAAATCGCATAATATTCCTTGGTGTCTGTATGTCGGAAATTGGTTTATTTTGACGGTGTTCGTACAGGACTGGTGCGGGTGGTGACGGATAAGGGAATTTTTTGTCGATGATTTTCCAAACCTTATTGATAAAAAATGCGAATACTAGTGAAAACGAATCTTTCTAACCTGGAAAATTTATGAGACAAGAAATGGAGAAAACGGTTTTGAAAGGAAACACGGAGGTTGGTCGATATGGCTATCTGTAGCTTTCGGAATGGTATGGCTTTTATTGCTTCCCGGACAGTCGGTGGCTAGGGTTCCGGGCAGTAGGGACAAACAACAAACTGCGGAAACGTTGCGGGTTGTTCACGGTAGGGTAACGGATGAGAACGGAGTCCGATTGTGGGGGCGAATGTTTGATAAAGGGGACTATGGTAGGAGTGGCTACCGATGTCAACGGAGATTATACCTTGCGGATAAACCCCTGAGGCGAAGACGTTGAGTGCTTCATTTATCGGTTATTCAGAGGCGGAGAAGACGATTATGCCGGGAATCGGGGTTTATAATTTTACTTTAAAGCCGGAAGCCAGGAAGCTACGAGGTCGTGGTGGTCGGGGTACGGTACTACCTGCTCAGGGATTTAACCGGTTCGGTATCTTCTGTCGGGGCTGCTGATCTGGAAAAGGAACCGGTGATGAATGTCGCTTCTGCCTTGCAGGGGAAGCGCCGGGGGTTCAGGTGTCTATGGCTTCGGCGAAACCCGGTGAACCGGTGAAGATCCGGGTGAGGGGATCCACTTCGTTGGAAGGTACCAATGAACCTTGTATGTGATCGACGGTATTCCGGCCGAACAAGCCGATATGATCGCCATAAACCCGGACGATATTCAGTCGATCGATATATTGAAGGATGCTTCGGCAGCGGCTATTTATGGGTCGAGGGCCGCTAATGGCGTGGTATTGATTACAACCAAACGGGGATACAGAATGAAAAAGCCTCAGCTGAATCTGAAGTATTTTTACCAATTTCGATACCCAGATAGAGAATTTCAGCATATTGAATGCGAATGAATTCCGAATGTCATGATGGATGCTGCAATCAATACGTTAAAAGTGGATCCGACCAATGAGACGGCTTTGAGTATTAAAGAAGGGACTATCCTGAAGGATGCCGATACAGATTGGTATAAACTATTGTCACAGAAAGCTTCAACGAACAGTGTGGAGCTTTCGGTGAGGGGGAGGAAGTTCAAGACTGAAATATTTTACTTCCTTCGGGATGAGTTTCCAAAATGGAGTATTGAAAGGATGACCTGAAACGGTATACCGGGCGGATCAACCTGACTGGGATGTGACTTCGGTATTGAAATTCGGTACCAATGTAAGTTTGGCGTATACCGATCAATCCCAGGAAGGACAAGGGTTGTGGCAGATCAAACAGTTTCGTCCGGATGTCCCGGTTTATGCAGAGGACGGTAGTTATTATAAGATCGGTACGACAGATAATCCGGTGGCCAAACGAAGATTACCAACCGGAACGATGTTTATCGGTTTAATGGGACGGTATTCGGGGAGGCCCAGATTATTCCGGGACTTCGTTTTCGTTCAACTTTCTCTGTAGCTAAGAACTTTAATTTCACCCACCAATATTATCCCAGTTTTTTACAGGAAGGTAATTATTATAACAATTATACCGGTAAAGCTGTACGGGGAAGTAGCGAATCGGTACGTACCCTTTGGGATAATACATTGAAATATGAGGGGACATTTAAGGAGATACATGCTTTGGATGCTTTGTTCGGAGTCTCGTTCGAGCGTTACAAGGCAGGTGATTTCAGTGCTACCGGTGTCGATTTTCCGATGGACAAAATCTTGAATAACCTGAGTAGCGCTACAACTCCCTTACGATGTAGCGGGAATTCGTCCGAAACGGACTGATTTCGGTCTTCGGACGGTTTAACTACCAATTGATGGAAAAATATCTTTTCACTTTTTACGGCTCGTTTCGACGGTTCGTCGAAATTCGGGTCGCACAATAAATACGGTTTTTTTTCCCCTCGGGGCTTTTGCCCTGGAAAATCGATCAGGAACCTTTCATGAAGGATATTGAAGAAGTGAACGAATTGAAATTAAGGCTTTCGGCCGGAGTGACGGGAACACAGAATATCGGTAATTATAACAATAAGGATCTTTATGGCCCGAACGATTTTCTGGGAAAACCGGGAATTATCCCGACAACCCTGGGAAATAACGATTTACGCTGGGAACGGACCAAGCAATTCGATATCGCTGTCGATTATGCTTTGCTGGATTACCGGTTGAGCGGATCTATCGGCTGGTATTATAAGAACACCAACGACCTGTTGTGGTATATCGATTTTCCGACTTCACTGCAACCCTTCAGCGGGATGTATAAAAATGTCGGACGGGTACAGAATAAGGGATTCGAGTGGATCGTCGATGCAAAAATTTTCAGGGAGACGGAGGTGAAATGGGACGTTACTTTTAATCTGGCCGTTAACCGCAATAAGGTGAAATCTTTGGTATCCGAAGGGGCACAGGATTGGGCCGGTAAAGGTGTGGTACAGGGAAGCGGTACCAAGTACTGGCCGAAGGACATCCGGTGGGAGCTGTTCTGGGGTACCAGACCGACGGTATATTCCAGTCCTGGACACAGATCGAGGAATATAATAAAAAGGCACAGGAGCTGAGTAACGGACTGCCACTTATTATTATAGCAGCGAGACCAAACCGGGACAGATTATTTACCGGGATGTGAATGGAGACGGGCATATCAGCGTGAAAGACCGGGTCATCATTGCTAATCCGGAACCGAAATTTCAGGGGGGATTTTCTTCCAATGTGTCCTGGAAAGATTTATCCCTGTATCTGATGTTCAATTATTCGGTAGGTGCAGAACGCTTGTATAACAATACTTTGCAAAATATTTCCGGTTCGTTGAACAACCTGATCGATTATAACCTTTTTACAACCGTTGGTCCGAACAGAATACGTCTTCCCGTTTACCGGCTTTGTATGTCGACGATCCGGTTCCGGCGACGAATAATCTGGAAGTACACAAAGCTTCTTATTTGAAGCTGTCGCATTTGCGGATCCAGTACAATTTGCCGGTATTGTGGGATGCCAGGTATTACAAAGGGGACAGGTATATTTCGCTATCGCCAATCTTTTTCACTATCACCCGCTATCCGGGAATCGATCCGGCAACGGTAGGTAGTGCTACGGCTAACTACGGAGGAAATTACGATAGTGATATTTATCCGGGTGTCCGTTCTTATACAATCGGGTTACGACTTAATTTTTAATTATTAGCACGAATGCTTATGAAAAAGATATTTATCCTTTTGATGGTCGGTAGTCTGCTGTTTTCCTGCCAGATTACGGACGTCCTGAACCAGGAGCCTCCGCATAATCTGACTCCTGATAATGCGATTACGGATGAAAAGTCGGCAGAAACCGCTTTGACCGGTATTTATGGTGAACAGATCGGGTATGAGTCTTATATGTCGATCGGAAATCATGCAATGACTGCCGGTATTTTGCAAAAGAAACGACAATCCCGGCGTGGTTGTGAGTATCTATTATATCGAAAACCGTTTGCCGGAACTGAATCTGGTGGGGGCAGCATATACTCCTTTTTTTGGGATGCTTTTAATACGATTATCAATTCGTCGACGAAATTACTGGCTGTTTTGGAAGGAATGAGCGATAATCTGTTTACCGATGGACGGAAAACCACCATGATGGGAGAGATCCGGTTTCTGCGGGGTGGTATATGTTCGATTTGTTGAGGATGTTCGGGGAATATGATAAATTGGACAGTAAATATGGGATGATCATCCGGGAGACTCCCCTACTTCCGATGATGTTTATAAAGCCCGTTCGACGGTTCAGCAGACGTATGATTTTATCCTGAAGGATATCGAGTATGCTATATCGAACGCCCCGGATTTTACTTCTTCGGATTTTGCGTCGAAAAATGGCTGCCAAGGCTCTTAAAGTGAAAGTACTTTTCTATATGGGGAAATACAGTGAGGCTTTAGAGGCTGCCAATACGTTTATCGGTGACGGAGAACGGGCATTGGTGGCCCCCTATTCGGCTGTTTTTACCGATTTTTCTAATCAGGAGCTGATCTATACCCGGGGATTTGCAGGGACAGATGAAGTGAAATATCAGGCCACGCGGGTACAGGCGTATTATAATGAGGGGAAATGGGGACCTACGGAGTCTTTTTATGGAACTGGTCGGGGACGATCCCCGAAAACGGTTATCCTGAAAAATGGAGTCGGGGATGTTTTCGGACCTCAGCAGACGATTCGGAAAGCTTCGAATGCAGAAGGAACAATGCCCACTTACCTGATGCGTTATTCAGAGATTTATATGATGAAAGCCGAATGTGAAGCCCGTACCGGGAAAGGAGATCCTTTGGCTACCCTGAATGCTTTACGTTCCGGTCATGGATTACCGGCTATTACGGGGTGACCGATATATTACAGACGATCTATCAGGAATGGATACTGAAATGGGGTTCGAGAATGGGCATGAATGGTACGCTACCTGGCGGATGGGAGTGGATCAACTTCTGGAAACCAATCGGGCTGTGGCTGAAAAAATGGCTACTGCCGCCGATCCCGAATTGTATAAAGCCAATTTGCCTTATAAACGGATTTATCCGATCCCTTCGAGCGAAATCAATGCCAATAAGTTGATGGAACAAAATCCGGGGAATAATTGATGGCCTGATTCAGGACTGAGTTTTTGTGGTTGAAGAGAGAATCGTGATAAAGTGGATTTTATTGCGATTCTCTTTTTTTGTCGGAAAATAGCCCGGTACCCCCGTCTCCGTCCTTTATTGTTAAATATTATACAGTTGTTGGAAGGAAAGTTTACTCAAACGTTTCCCTTTAAAATTTTCACGTTTCTTTAACAAACCGGCCGGTTTCGTATATTAATTCTTAATATTGTACCTGAAAATATGAAAGACAGAAACCTATGATGACTGTAATGATGAAGTTGACGGACAATAATTTTAAACGTAAAGTTACGTTGCGGGCTTCTGTTGGCATAGGGGAAAATATAATAGAATAAAGAAGCTCGCTGAAAGGCGGGCTTTTTTTTGCGATAAAAGTGAAGAGGTTCGAACTGACCGGTTTTGTCATGAAAAAAAGTAGAAATTAAAACCATACAATGAAAATCAAAAGGAGAACCGAGGGCATTTCTGAGTAATGAGGCCCGACAATTACTGAATCTTTACGAATCGTTAGGGGAACGGGCAGAGATTTTTTTGCCGCGTCATATTTATGACAATCTGACCAGTTTTGTGAAGCTTTGTTTTGAAGAACCCGATGACCCGGCTGTCCAGCAGTCGGAGATCAACCGTTATTTGTTGAAGTTCCGGGAAGATATTCCGGGATATACGGATGTTGCTTTGATGCTTTGTCCGCATCATCCTTCCAAAAGCTTTCGAATTGAGTGGAAGGCGGGGAGAGTTTATGAAGAAGATCGATGAGTTCCTGGATACCGAAGCAGTAAGTCCTGATTCCAGAGTTCTCTTGAAAAATATTAAAGACACTCATGATTTTCGGTAGGAACTCCTCCTGTGCGCAGTAGCCATATCGAGTTTATCTCCCAGGTACAATTGGGCGGGCAGGTACGCGATTTGCGAAATACCGGGATGTGATCAGGGGTGACCGGTGACCTGAACAGAAGCGCATTGGAATTATTTGATGGATACTTTGGAGCAGATGATCGGCCAGAGTACCCATTATACAACCGGGGCTGAGAAGGCCGACTTTCTCAACCGGATGCGTTGGGCGGTGAATTTCAAGGGACTGAACGGTATGATTACGACGGTGGTTTCGGGAAATGCCGATAAAGCGGTCAGTCTGCTCCGGGGAGAAGTATTCGGTAAGAATAGTGTACAAGTGTTGGAGAATCCTTCTACCGAAGAATTGTTCGAACAGATGAGTGTGGATACAACCTCGGTCTTTGTGGTGAAAGCCCGGCATATGCGGGTGAATCCTTTCTCCGGTGAAAAATGGTTTCCTCTGCTGACCCGTCTGGTGATTGTCGACGATTCGCGGGAATCGAGGAGTTCCAATACCTCTCTGGTGTTCTGTTTTCATAACGGGATTATCCATACACTGAATAAGGTACATACCAAGAAATTGGGTTCTCCGGCCAATACGCAATTGAACTTGCGGTTGATTCTGGAAATGTGAATCCTCTTTCCTGTCAGAATTCCGGGAAAAAATCGAGCTGCAAATCCAAGCCTACGAGAAAGAGATCAATCAGATTCTGACCGAACAGATCGGGACTACCGGGGATGCGGTGAAACGGTTGAATGTGTTTAAACTGGATATGTTCTCCAGGAAGATCGTTCAGGATAAATATTCCCTGGAAAAATTACGGGATTTTATTTATTTTCTGGAGAATTGCCATAAAGAAGAAAAACGGCAGGCACAAACCCGTGAATTGATCGATGAATTCGAAAGCCGGATCCGGCAATACTTTTTATTCGGATTGCCCCCAGATTCAGGTGTTGAGTGTATTGGAAGGCGGCGGACGCAACCAGATCCGTACTTATGGACGTTATCTGTTGCAAAGCCTTTGCACCGACTGGAAGATAAGGTGTATAAAGCTTGCCGGTTGATCCTGAATATTATCCCCAGCAATTATGAACGTACCCTGAAGAATCACTTTCATAAGAATTTCGGCATCAACCTGTTTTTAGAGAAATATCAGGCTTATATCACGAAGATAGATAATGATGCTAACAATAAAGGCCGTTACGATAATTTCCTCAATGACCTGGGGATCCGGGAAAAATACCGGGCCTTGCCTGTGGAGGATCAGCAAATCGTGAAAGAATTCTTATCGGCTTTAGGCAATCTGGAACAGACTTCGGTTTCCGATTCGGTACAGATGATTATCCGGGATCTGTTGTTTCATCCCAACGGAAAGCCGAAACCTTATATTATTTACAATGCGATGCAGGCTTGGGAATATAAGGATTTACTGCCTGACGATACTTTCGATATCAATCCTTTCGATATCGAAATCGAGAATTTGCCTGACGGGCGTTTAGCCTATGAACGGCTGACGGATAAATTACTCCGTATCAAATCGACGCTGGCTTTATTCGACGATAGTGGCAGCCTTTGGGATTTGTTTTGTGAGAATACGACGATTCTGATCAACGATCCGAATAATCCGACCGGTTATACGGATTTCAATACCGAAAGCTTTGAATTCGTTCCTGAAACTGATGAATACTTGTAAGATTACTCTTTTTCTCGACGAAGCTTATGCCGACAGTGTGAAGGTTACGGATAAACATATGCCGAAATGGCGTACGATCTCGCGGTATATCATCAATAATATCAATGCCCAGGCCAATATCCGGGCGGTATCATCGTTATCGACCACCAAGAATTTGTCGGCTACGGGCGATCGGTTAGGGGCTTTGGCGGTGACCCCTCAGGCTGCTGCGGTCGCTGCTTTTGTGCGTCAGCTGAATTCCTGTTCGCACGGCAATAACAACTCTTTACTGATGTTGAATAATTTGCTGGAGACGGCACAGGTAGCTAAAAAATAAAAGATACGCTGGAAAGCGAGTTACCGAAAAATGCTTCCCGCTTTAAGATCAAAGAGACACTGATCCGGTTTATCAATGAACAGCTCGGACGGATTGAAAAATCGAACGCCAATAGTGTTGCAAACCGTCAGTTGCATAAGACCGCCGGATTTGAAGGTAGCCCGTTGTACCTGTTCCTGCTGGATGAGCTGGTAGCTTTGGATAAACTGGATATATTGGCCCCTGCCGGACGATTTTAAATACCACAACGAACCTTTTCTTCGTTTATTACCAGAGACGGTTGGTGGAAAATCTGAACCGTTTCCGGGTGAATAAGAATTTCCGTTCAGAATCGATGTTACGGATGAGTTGGGCAAAAAAGAGGTGGCTCAACGGGTTGTAGCTGAATTCGAAGGGACGGAAGTCAGTTGGTTGCCTTCGGATGGTTCTTATTTGTTTAACTTCCGGGTGGGGAAGGGTTTTCTTATGCCGATCTGCTTTGTTTCTGCCAATATCTGGCGTTACACCGGGGGATTGCTGCTGTGCCCTATCCTACCGGTTTGGTCCGCTTTGCTATCGGAGGTTTTTCTTGCCGATACCGAGGAGAGTAAGCAAGTGTTTAAATATGAACTGGAAGACGGTTTTACCATTTTTATGAAATATTGGACACTGTTTGCGGCTAAGCGGTTGGATGCGGCTTATAAGGAGGTGGAAAGCCATACGATTTTGGATGAGATTTTCGCTTATACTAAAATTCAGGAATTGATCGATACGATTATCGGCGATTATCCTTTATCCGCTAAATACCGGAAAGACAAAGCGCCTTCTTTGCAGATCCGTGATATCCGGACCTTGTACCATGCCTCTCCCGAGCGTAGCGGGGTGAGCATTACGACGATCGACCGGTCGGTAAATTCGGTCATCGAATTACATGGCGACAAGATCGGTTCTTGCCGGATGTATTCGAGTTTATCCGGGTGCTGCTTTTACGAAGGTATATGAAAATTTACTGGCACAGATTTAGCAAGTGCCGGCCATTGCCGACCTGGATTTCAATACGGTAAGTTCGAAATACAGTAAGGCGGTGATCCTGAAATATATCACTCATAAGAAGACGTTCCAGCCAAACTATAATGTACTGGACGATCCGATGGAGAAAAAATGTGATGCGGGAAATTCTGATTGAAATGGAGCATCTTCTGTTCTCGGATAGTAAAGTGAAGATTTTAGCTATCGATGCAACCGGAAATCCGGAGTTGGATAAATCGAAATTGGAAGGAATCAATGTGATTATCAAGAAATATATCCGGGAAATTTTATTGCATTTCAATCTGCCGTTTGAAAAAGACAGCCTCGAACCCAGCCGCAAGGAGATTGTCCGGGTAGCGGAGAAACATTCGAGGAAATCACCGGTATTCGGTTGAGTGACCTGAACCTGCAAATCTGGGTAGATGAATTTATCAACCGTCTCCGCGCTCTGCCCGAATTTAAAGAGACGTTGCTGGCTCAGAAGTGTATGGGGTATATGATGGATTCGATCGCTTCGGGGATGAACAAAGAAAATTTGCCGGTAACCGATAAGATCCTGTTTCTGTATTTATTACATAACGATCATTCTTTCTATCGGCTGGTATCGGCCAAATTGAAGTATTTCAGCGATAAGATCGGAGCTTGTGCGGACAGGGAGGGGAAGATGTTTACAGAGGAGTTTATCACCGAGATATTACCCACCCAATTGAAGGAAATCAACGATTATATCATGCGGCGCCGGGATATTAAGGTGGCTGAAAAGAGATCCACCGGGTGAGCCGGAAAGTGGTGTTGTTCTATATCAGCATGATCAAGCGGACAAAAGGAACCGATTATTACAAACGTTATACCCATACGATGGTCCGGCTGGTGGAGACGGCTTTTATGAAACAAAATTCCAGTGTCAACGAGATGGTACAGCACGGTATTTCTATTTATAAAGATTTTGAAATGGAGAATAAGGTGCTGGAGACTTTCGAAGATGGACGGATCGCCTGGATCAACGAACTGATGCAGAAATGCGGTGTCATTTCTTCCGAGCAGCCGGTGCAGGAGCATACCCGTATCGTTACGGATGCTAAGAAACGGGAATATCCGTTCCACAAAGTGGATCGTCCGGGGACTATTTCGAAAAAGCGGCTTGGGGAGGCAGGACCGAACGATTATTTGAAGCTATTGGATTGCGGCCCGATTCGTCTTTTTTTTTATCGGTCGTTTGGCCCGGTTTATCGCCAATATGGATTCGGACGATTATCGCTGTAAGGTGGTGAAACATGGCATGGTGAAGGAGCTGGTGATTTTCCAGAAGGGATATATGAAATACCTGACCGATAACTACCGGCTGAATTATACCGAAGACATTCCGATCGAAGATATCACCCGGTTCGTCCAGGATGTGATCAGTTTCCTGGGGGCTCCCGAAAAGCTGATTTCTTTCCCGCAGATCGGGTATTTCGATATACCGGGGCCGAACGGGAACATCAAGACGATCGTTACGCCGTTGAAACAGAAGGTAGATTATTTCGGGGATGTCAAGAAACCACGTCTGACGGTGATCAATGAGAAAATTAAAGAGATCGGCGGTAATCCGCGTCACGGTTCTTTGTTTGCCGTGGAAGAAAACGACGGTAGTATCTTTGTTATCGAGATCAATGGGGATAGTGGGGTAGGGAAGTCGGAAATGATCGCCGCTTTTATCCTGAAATGGTTGCGGAATAACCTCGAGGGGGTCCGTTCGGTAAAACTGATTGCGGGCGATATGTTCCATGAGTTTCAGGATGCCGAAGGTAATCTGTATGGGATCGGTACAGAGGTCGGTGATTTCTCGCGGACGACGGATTTCGACCCGGATTATATCAAGTATTATAAGTATCTGTTCGAAAGTAGTGCCGACAGTAATGTCGAAGATCTCAATTCCCGGAGCACGGTGAGCGGTATGTGTGATATCACGATGCCTTATAAGATCGATATCATGCTGAGTGCCGGAAACTATTCGAAGGAGGAAGCAGGTATAACCCGGGTGGACAATCCTGAAAATTTCCTGTTGTATATGGATGCCCATGGGGAGAGGAAAGAAAAGCGACCAGTCAGGATGGTCCTAATTTCCAGCGTACCTTGAAGCGTTATACGGCAGATAAGAATATTGTAGATGTGATTGCCCGTCATGGTAATTATCTGGATGATATTTTAGATTGGGATTATGTAGAAAATGAAAAGCAATATTATCTGGCTTCTTCGTTCAAATTATTGGATAAGATCGATATTACGGAAGTAGTCGGTCAGATTTTCGGCGGTAAGCAGTTTAAACGGGACGGGGTTGGCTATACCATCCAAACGGTCTCTTTCGATATGATACAGAACCGGTTTATTGCTACCGTATCGTATGGGGAAAGAGAAAGCCGGGAAATGATGATCGACCGGAAGATGTTCAGTGCGATTTTCGATTCTCTGGCCAGTACTCCGGGAGGGCAACCGTTTATTGCTGAGGAAGGACAGTTGGAATCGGTGATGAACCTGGTGAAAATCATGCGCGGAGGGAGCGACGGTAAGGGGAAAGCACGGAATATTCAATGTGGTATGCTTTCAACGGAGATCGGCAAGAAAGGCCGGGAGATTACCGGACCTCAGAAAGCCGCTATGGAGCTGAAACGGATGATTCAAGAGGTACGGATTACCCGCCCGGAAATCAATGAAGGGAAAATTTTGCGTGAAACGCCTGCTGAACGAGAAATATCGTCCTATTTTCAAAGGAGAAATGAATAGTTCGGAATTGTGGCGATATAATTTCTTTATCTATCAGCTGGAGAACATGAAGAAAGCCGACTATCGCCGGATGGACGATATCGACCGTAAGGTAGATATGAGTAATCTGGTGGATTTTGTACCTGTAGACCCGAAGAAAGAATTCAGTCCTTTGTTGGTGAATCCCAATCTGAATATCGAACTGAGTAGTTTCAGCGAGACGTTCGAGGAATTGATGAGTTTGCCGAATTATCCGGAATTTGCGTGTGAATTCGCCGAACATATGGAACAGTTGTATGTCGCAGAGGGATATAGTGAAGAAACGAATATCAATAATATGATCGTACAGTTATTGCTTCTGGAGGGATATTGTACGACCGAGGACGTGGCTCGTGGTAGTGTCATTGAAAAAGTGAACCGGGAGACGATTGCCGCTGCCAAGTATGCGGTGGTTCGGTATTTGGAAGGCGAACGGGTGAAACGCGCTTCATCCGGTAAACCTGTCGAAAAGATCGCGGCTACCGGTACAGGTAAAAAGGTTGCTACGAAGGGGATACGTAAAAAGTAAAGTATCGGGATTTTTGATTTGGGAAGCCGCTTCTTTCCGGGGAGCGGCTTTTTTGTTGTTGTTATTTGTTGAAACCTGAAAACATTTTTTATCTTTGTATTATAATGAAGAATGTTTTGTTTTGTATATTAATGATTTATGTGGTTTGTGGCTGTCGGTCACAGCAACCGCAAGAGATTGTTCGGCTTGCTGTGAAAAGCTTGGATGAACTACAGTCTGTGTCGGCTGTCCTGGTCAGTAATGCTGCTTTTGACGGGGCGGAGTTTTCGGATGAGCTGGCCAGTCGGATACCTTTTCTCTTTAAACAGGTAGTACGGGATTCTGGTACTTATTTTTTTACCTTCGAACAAATCGATAACCGGGTTTTCTACCGGAACGATCAGCCTTATATGGCTTGTGTATATCTGGATATGTTACTTGGTACGCGTATTCCTGTTGAACCCGGTGCGAAAAGGTATGATTATTTTGCCCGGATCCAGGAGGAGCTCGATTTGATGCAGCAAATCCTGGATGGTAAGAAACTGCGTGAAGTTGCTTCCGATTCTTCCCGGATCGTCGATGTATGGGTGGAGCGGGCGCCGGATACGCTTTTTAACGGGCAGGATTGTTATGTACTCAAACGGCATAATGATGTCCCGCTTATTCCCTCGAAAAGTAATAATGAGTCATGGAAAGCCAATGTAAGATATAAAGTGATGCATAGTTATAATACGTATGCTTTATTTATAGAAAAACATACAGGTTTGCCTGTTTACTGGTCTTATACCAATTCGGGAGATCAGGACGGCAGGAAAATTCCGGGAAACCGGAATACGGAATTTTTGGAAAATATGGAGCTGAAGGATATTCCGGACAGTTGTTTTTATCCTGCTCAGGCAGATAAAATTCGCTATGTCGCTTCTTTCGACGAGTTCGTGCAGGAGGTGAAGGTGGGTGATGAGGCTCCTGCTTATGAATTGACGGATGTCATGACCGGGAAAGTGTATTCCAACGCATCGCTGCAAGGCAAGATCGTGGTGATGCAATTTACTTCTACCGGGTGTGTCGGATGTGTATTGGCCCAGCCGTGGATGAATAAATTATATGATCGCTGGAAAGAGCAGCCGGAGCTGGTTTTTCTGTGTGCCGGTCTGCTCAGTGAAAAGGATGCTAAGATTCAGGTTGAAAAATATGAGTTCGCTTATCCGATGACCACTTGTAATCAGGCTTTTTTCTGGTCGTTCGAGTGCAGGCCATACCTTCTTATTATGTGATCGGAAAAGATAATCAGGTGCTTGCCAGACCACAATCACACATCGGTTTGAAGAATTTTTTAGACAGTTATTTTAATAAATAATTGCGGGGAGCCGGGTTTGTTATCAGGAAGAATGGTAGGCCACAGGAAATAGAACGGAAATTTTTGGTCAAGGGAGATTTCAAGTCACAGGCTTTTCAATCGGTACGGCTTATGATTTTGAAATGGAGAATAGGGTACTGAAGATTTTTAAAGATGGACAGGTCGCCTGGATTAACGAGCTGATGCAGAAATGCGGTGTCATTTCCTCCGAACAGCCGGTGCAGGAACATACCTGTATCGTTACGGATGCTAAGAAACGGGAATATCCGGATCGTCCGGGAACTATTCCGGAAAAGCTGCTTGAAGAGACTGTTTCTGGAGGGATATGGCACAACCGAGGATGTGGCCTGTGGTAGTGTCATTGAAAAAGTGAATATCGTCATTATTTCGTCATATTTTTTAATGTCGGCGTAACATTGGGTTCATAGCTTTGTCACAGTTAAAGACAAGACTATGAATTTTCTTTTATCCGGGATCGTAGATCATTTTTCAGATTTTATTTTTATTCTGTGGGCAGGAGGGCGGCCTGCTTTCTTATTCGTTAGTATATGCATTGCGTAAACCTTTACGGCTGCTACATTTGATGGGCTGAGTATTTGGGGAATGGATTATAAGGTTGTAGTGACTATTACTCAGATTTTAGGTTATTTGCTGGCCAAGTTTATCGGCATTAAATTGATTTCTGAGTTAAAGGGACAACATCGTTTAAAATTTATTTTGGGGGCGATTGTTTTAGCTGAGTTGGCTTTAGTCGGTTTTGCTATCCTGCCGTCTCCGGGTAATATCTTTGCTATGTTTTTTAATGGGCTGGCTTTGGGATGTATGTGGGGAGTGATTTTCAGTTTTATAGAAGGGCGGCGGGTAACGGATATGCTAGCCAGTTTATTGGGGATTAGCATGGTGATTAGTTCAGGTGCAGCGAAATCCCTGGGATTGTTTGTGATGGACCATTGGCAGGTCAGTGAGTTTGGATGCCTGCCCTGATCGGTGGTTGTGCTTTGCCATGCCTGGCTTTATTGGGATATGTGTTGCAATCTCTGCCAAAACCTTCCGAAGAAGACAGGGCTTTGAAAGCAGAGCGGATGACTTTGGATGGAAGGCAACGCTGGGCTTTATTCAAAAATTATATGCCTTTTCTCTCCATCATTTTAGTGGCTAATTTTTTGTTGGTGGCTTTACGGGATATAAAGGAAGATTTTCTGGTGAAAATATTTGATGTTGCGGGGAGTGGTTATTCTTCATGGATATTCGCTCAATTGGACAGTATCGTTACTTTGATTATCCTGATCATCTTCGGATTAATGGTTTTTGTCCGTAATAATATGCGGGTTTATTGATTTTGTTGAGT
>VOFB01001299.1_pt1 | contig 21263 bp, 25 predicted proteins | sample 5384141 | NCBI WGS metagenome assembly VOFB01 (sample SAMN12384721, study PRJNA508395) | human gut metagenome | isolation source: healthy gut A | host: Homo sapiens | reverse complement strand
TGCCCATGAAGGGGATGGTGAGATCGATCTGGCCGAAACCAGCCGGATGGTCGATTATTTTCTGAGCAGGGCTTCAACTACTTGATATGTGGCCCACGGCTACCTTTCAGGGCCGGAGCGAGATTTGGCGCTGCTGAAGGCCTGCCTGACCAGCCGCCACCCCCGTGACAGCTACATCCTGACTGACAAGCTGACCGGCAGCTTCTTCTGCAAACTGAGGCCGACATCCGTCCCTTTTCTCCAGAGCCAGCTGGAAGCCCTGCGGTGACTTTTTTTGATTTCTACCTGATGCACGCCCAGAGTGTAACGTTTTTACCAGCATTTCAAAATGCCGGGCCTATGAAGTTCGCTTTTGCGCGCTGAGCCGAGGGCAAAATCAAGCATGTGGGCATCTCAGCCCCACGACCATGCCGGTACTGGAGCAGATGCGACCGACTTCACCCGGAGATAGAGTGGTGCAGATCCAGTTCAACTATGGGACTACGACGACCCCGCCGTGCAGAGCCGCAAGTGCTATGAGGGTTCCGTGGATAATGCAAACCCGTCATCGTCGCTGGAGCCGGTCAAGGGCGGTACCGTCAATCTCCTGAGGAAGCAAAGGACGCCCCGATGAACTGCACGGCGGCGCCCGCCAGCTACGCGCTTCGGTTTTGCCGCAGTGGTTCCCCGGCATGATGATGGTGCTCTCCGTTACGAGCAGCATGGAGCAGATGAAGGATAACCTCAGTTGTTATGAAGCTGACTTCCAGCCCTGAACGAGACCGAGCTGAAGCCGTGAAGAAGGTGCAGCGATCTTCCGCGCCATGAACCCGATCCCTGCACCGCCTGCCGCCATTGCACCGACGGCTGCCCCAGTAGTAGTTGCCGTCGGCATCGCAGTAGGCGTAGCTGCCGCCCTGACGTTGGCGAGGATGGCGGATCGATGTACTGATCCTTATCGTAGCCGCACGTCGTTGGGAGGCGCAGATTCGCGCACCACACCGTCGATCTCCTGCTCGGTGTGATGGCGATAACGGCGGGTCAGAGACCATGGTCAGGCCCAGCTGCCGGTGGGGCAAGTCGCCGCTGATGACATCGACCTGAGCACCCAGGCGATCTCCTGCTCGGTGATGGCGATAACGGCGGGACAGAGACCCCCATGGTCAGCTCAGCTTGCCGGTGGGGGCAAAGTCGCCGCTGATGACATCGACCACAGCGTTCAGGGCGTTGTTCAGGCAACGGCGCTGACGGTGTACTGATGGTCAATGCGTCGCAGTAGGGCTCCAGCTTGTCCAGCAGCCAGGGGTTGCAGACCACGCAGGTACCAACCACCTTGCCGCCGCGGGCATGGATGGCATCGGCCAGTTCCTGATCTTCTCCACGTCCTTCAGGGTGACAACGGTGACCTTGTTGCCGGTCTTTTTCTGGCTCTTGTTGCGCTCGCGCTCGTCAGTGACGATCTCGCCCATCTCGATGACGGGCATTGCGTACTGGTTGAACACCAGACCGTTGCTGATGGGCCAGACGTGCAGGTAGACACATCGGCTTCCTCCGGGTGGCCACCACAATGTAGCCCTTCTTCTCAAAGGCTTCCGTCAGGGTCTTGCGCAAAGCGGCATCCTCGTCCGTGTTGCCCAGACCGGCACCCATAGCCTGTGCCATCTGTGCAAAGCCGGAGTCCACCCCTTGAAGGTGACGATGCAGACCTTCTGGCTCTTGGCCAGAGGCAGGAGCTTCTCGTGGTTCTTGACCAGAACAACGGCCTTCTGGTTTTGCCTCGTAAGCCTTCTTCTTGGCACCATCGAAGTTATCCACGCGGGCCTGATCGGCCTTGTCGGGGTCGAGGTAGGGGTTATCCACCCGCTTGGTGCGGAACAGGCTCAGCAGACGGTTGTAGCTGGCGCGGTCAGATCTGCCTTGGGCAGCAGACAGAGACATAGTCCTTGATGAGCTCTGCGCCGTCGAACATGGCGAAGCCATCGCCCAGATTGCGCAGGGTGTAGTTCATGCCGGCCAGCGCATAGGTGCGGTTCAGGTCCAGCGGCTCGTAAGCGCCGGTCTTCTTGTTGTAGATGCGCACGTTCTGGACGCGGGGCGTGCCGGTGGCGCTGCCCATCCAGACATTCTTGTCGTCGGTGAGGACGGTATTGGGGATGTCGGTGTGGATCTCGTAGGTCGCACCGGCAACATGCAGGAAGCCGCCGTTCTCCTTGCCCTCCGGGCCGACGAAGCGGGCGCCGAACTCCAGAGCATCCTGGATCTGCTTGCCGGTAACAGACATCAGGCAGGCCACGTTGCCGAAGGGGCTGACCTGCTTGCAGGTCTTGAAGGTCCACTTGCCGGCGTCCACATCGGTGCGGATGCCGCCGCCGTTCATCATAGCGATGTCGCAGTCCAGCTGCTCGACCTCATTGAAGTAAGTATAGATGCCGTCGGCCACGAAGTCGCCGAGGTTGGTCTCGCCCATACGGATGCGGCGCTTGCCGGTAGCGGGGTCGTTGATGTAGAATTTGATGTCCGTGGTGGCGATCTGCTCGCCCAGCATAGCGTCCACATCGTTGATCCAGGCTTCTGCGGTAGCGGCCACAGCGGCGTCGGAGACATCAGCGGTGGAGATGAGCTCGGTGGTGATCGCGCCGTCTTCGGCGATGGTCATCTTACCGACGTTTGCCAGATAAGAGCCGGTCTGAGTCAGGGTGACAGCCTTGCCGGCTGCATCGTAGACCTGCTTGTTCTCAATGACGGTGTGAGAGTGGCCGTCGATGAAGGCGTCAAAGCCGGTGGTGTTGGCAATGACTTCCTCACTGGTCCAGGGAGAGGAGGACGGGTCAACGCCCAGATGGCCCAGACCGATGATGATGTCTGCGCCCAGAGCCTTGGCCTTGTCGATGGCCTTCTGGACGGCGTCGTACAGCTTCCTGCCGTCGTCACCGCCCAGGATGTCGTAGATGTAACGGGTCTGCTTGGCGTTCATGAAGTAAGCAGGAGTGGACTTGGTGAAGGACTCGGGGGTCGTGATGCCCACGAATGCGATCCACTTGCCGCCTGCGGGGAACAGCTTGACAGCGGGCAGGACGCGCAGGCCGGTGCGCAGATCCACCCAGTTGCAGGAGACATAGGGGAAGTCCGCTTCCTTGATGATGGCCTTTGCGCGGGCCATGCCGTAGTCGAACTCGTGGTTGCCCAGAGTAGCGATGTCGTAGCCAGCCTCGTTCATCAGCTCGATGATGGTAGCGCCGTTGTCCATGGAGCCGTAGGCAGTACCCTGAATATGGTCGCCAGCGTCCACCAGCAGGACGGGCTTGCCCTCATCCACGCAGCCCTGCTTCATGGCAGCGATCGCGGCATAGGTCAGTTTGGGAGACTTGTTGTCGATGTAGGTGTGGACATCGTTGGTGTACAGGATGGTGACAGCGGCATCCTTGCCCGTCAGGAAACCGGCCGAAGCCTGAGGAACGGCAGCAGCCATGGCGGAGGCAGCGGCGGTGACACCGGCAGCCTTCAGGAAATTGCGGCGAGAAATAAAGTGTTTCACGAAAAGGAACCTCCTTTATGTTCCAGACCAGTTTTTACGGCACAGCCTCTCTTCCGCTGTGCCGCATTCTTTGTTTTAAGCTTACCACAGAACCGCCGAAAGAGCAAGCACAAAGATAGTCATTCTGCATAATAGTTTTCTTTACGAGTACGACTTTTTATGAAATCTCGCGCAAATCAGCACAAAAGACCGGGCCGCTGCTTCCTGCCTCAGGCTTGCAGCGACCCGGTCTTCCGGTTATGGAGGGATCAAAAATGGAGTGTTATTGTCAGATAGCGTGATACTGGCGCAGGAACTTCTCGAGGTCGGTGCCTTCGATCTTCTTCAGCGCCTCCTTCAGGGCGATGCGGCCCATAAGGGGCAGCTCCATATCCGTGAGCTTCCGGCCATCCCGCAGCTTTACCGAGGCATCCACCAGCGCCCGGACGTCATAGGTGCTGCCCCAGACCTCCGGCACGCCCCGGTCGATGTTCAGCAGCCGGTACACCGCCTCCATGCCGGTGCGCATGGAGTATTCGGTGGTGAAGATGGTGTCCCGGCCGGTCTCGGCAAACTGGCCGAGGAAGGCAAAGTTCACCGCATCCTTCGGCACGATGTCGGGGCGGTCGCCCTTCGCGCGGGGCATGAAGAAGGCGTCGATATAGGGCATCATGACCGGCACGGTGTTGGCGCTGTGCTCGGCAAGCTCTGCGATGTCCTCCACCGGCACACCCAGATGGTAGAGCCACTCCATGCAGATCTCCCGGCCGGTGCAGTCCCGCATGGGCTTTTTGACGTAATCGCCGGGCTTATCGCTGAACAGGCCGTACACCCAGACGCAGAGCTGGTCTTTGGGCTGTGCGCGGAACTGCTGCTGGCGGTTCAGGGTCCAGCTCATGAGCCACTTGGAGTCCTTCACCGTGACGATGCCGCCGGTGACGGTGCGGCCGCTGAAGGGGTCCCGTTTGCAGATCTTCTGGATATACCGGGGGATCTTCTCATCCAGCGTCGTGATGGTGGCGCTTTCCCAGTTGGTCAGCTCCGGCTGGCTGCAGAACTTTTCCGGGTGGCCGAAGGAGTCGTCCAGCGCGGCGATGCGCTTCCAGAGGTCCAGCCGTTGCCCGGCTTGATGGTGGGGTCGAAGCCCGTGGCCTTGTTCTGTGCGCCGACGGTGCAGCTCTCCACGCAGCCGCCGTTGGTGATAAAGAGCAGGTCGTCCTCGGTAAGGTCGATGGTCTCCACCGCGCCCTTATGGTCTACCGTGATGCCCGCCGCCTGCTTTTTGCCCGGCTCGAGGCTGAACTGGACGTCCACGACCTTTGTGTCGTAGTAGAACTGGACGCCGTGGTCTTTCAGGTAACAGGTCATGGGCAGGATGATGGACTCATACTGGTTATACCGGGTAAAACGCAGGGCCGTGAAATCCGGCAGACCGCCGATGTGGTGGATATACCGCTTGAGGTAGAGCTTCATCTCCAGGGCGCTGTGCCAGTTCTCAAAGGCGAACATGGTGCGCCAGTAGAGCCAGAAGTTGGAGTTGAGCACCTCATCGTCAAAATAGTCGGTGATCTTTTTGTCCTCAAGCTGCTCGTCGGGGGTGAAGAAGAGCTTCATGATCTCCATGGCCCCCTTATCCGACAGGCCGAACTTGCCGTCGGTGTGGGCGTCCTCGCCCCGGTTCACGGTAGCGCGGCAGAGGGAGTAGTTGGGGTCGGCCTTGTTCAGCCAGTAATACTCGTCCAGCACACTGGCCCCCTCGGTCTCCAGCGAAGGGATGGAGCGGAGCAGATCCCACATGACCTCGAAATGGTTGTCCATCTCACGGCCGCCCCGCATCACATAGCCGACGTCGTACTTGTGGCCGTCGCAGGCACCGCCGGGCAGAGGGTCTTTTTCGAAAACGTGTACCCGCTCCCCTTCATCTGGCCATCCCGCACCAGATAGCAGGCCGCCGTCAGGGCCGCCAGACCGCTGCCGATGATATAAGCCGATTTGCGATCCACGCCTTCGGGCTTGCGGGGCCTCGCAAAGGCTTCGTAATTGCCGCTGGAATAATACATAGACGTGACCTCCATTTTGTTCTGTACCGGCAGCACGTTCGGCTCCGGCTTGTTTGGTTCTGGCATCAGTATACCCCGCCGCTTCCCGTCCTACAACAAACAAAACCGCCCAACTGCCGCAATTTTTGTCATACAGGCAGGTTTGCATAGAAAAAATCCGCCCCCGGCGTACCGGAGACGGATAAAAAGTTTTATGATGACTCAGAATGTCAGCCGCATCTGATGCCAGACCACATCGCCGTGGGTGGAGACGGAAACGCCCTCATCCACGAAGCCGAACTGCGCATAAAAGCCGATGAGCCGTTCCTTGCAGGTGAGCACGATGCCCTTGCGCCCGGCGGCTTTCGCGTCGGCGCAGACCTGACGCAGAACACGGGAGGCACAGCCTTCGTGCCGATGGGCCGGGGCGGTGACGACGCTGAATATCATCTGCCACGCCCCCTTCGGCGTGTGAAGATGGGGGTCATCGTACATCTCATCGGTGAGGTCGGGCATATCGGTGACGAATCCATTGACGAAAGCTTTCACCTCGCCGCCCTCGTCCAGCAGCCAGAAACAGTCCGGGTAGACGGCCACACGCCCGGTGATGCTCTGCCGGGACGCCCCCTCAGCGGACGGGTAGGACGCAGCTTCGATGTCGGCCAGTGTGTCCACATCAGCGGGCAGTGCATGACGGATGCTCATACTCTCCCCTCCTCAGGCTTTGGCGGCGGGAGCCACCTCAAAGTCGATCTTGCCCAGATTGACGTCGGCGCGGACGATGGTGATCATCATCTTGTCGCCGAGGCTCCAGGTCTTGCCGGAAGCGGGGTCGGTCAGGCGGACGCCCTCGGTCAGGCTGGTGCCGGAGGGAGTCAGGCTGGAGGCAGGCACGAAGCCCTCCACGCCGTTGTCCAGCTCGATGAAGAGGCCGCGCTGGGTCACGCCGGAGATGGTGCCCTCGTAGCACTCGCCCAGATGGCGGCGGGCATACTCGGCCTTGTAGCAGTCCTCGGCCTTCCGCTCGATCTGCATGGCGATGACCTCACGCTCGCTGGACTGCTTGGAGGCGCGCTCTGCGAAATCGGTGTAGCGGAGGATCATGGTCTCCTTCTCGGTACCCTTGAGCATATCGGTCATGATGCGATGGATGGCCAGATCGGGGTAACGGCGGATGGGGCTGGTGAAGTGGGCGTAATCCTTCAGCACCAGACCGTAGTGGCCCTTGGGCTTCTCTTCGTAGAGAGCCTTGGACATGCAGCGGAGCATACCGGTGTTGATGATCTGCTCATAGGGGGTGCCGCGCACACCCTCGAGGATAGCGCTCAGCTCCTTGGGAGTGGGAACGTCCTTGGCGAAGTGGTCGTTGATGCCGCAGGCCTGCAGCAGAGTGTGCAGACGCTCCAGCTTCTCGGCGTTGGGCTCTTCATGGACGCGGTAGACGAAGGGGATCTGCTTGACACGGGCAAAGTGGGCAGCGCACTGGTTGGCCAGAAGCATGAACTCCTCGATCATGCTCTCGCTCTCGCCGGAAGTGCGCTTCTTGACGTCGATGCAGCGGCCATTCTCGTCGAGGATGAGCTTGACTTCGCCGCTCTCGATGTCCATGCAGCCGCGCTCCTTGCGCAGACGGGCGCGGTGGCCGTACAGCTCCTTCATAGCGGGCAGCTGGTCGATGACGTCGGCATACTTTGCCTTGATCTCGGCGTCGGCCGTACCGGCCAGCAGAGCGTTGATCTCGGAGTAGACACCCTTGACGCGGCTGCGGATGATGGACTTGACGAAGCGGTAATCCGTCAGATTACCCTCCTTGTCCAGACGCATCAGGCAGGAGAAAGCCAGACGCAGCTCATTCTCGTTCAGGCTGCAGATGCCGTTGGACAGGGCCTTGGGCAGCATCGGAACGACCTGATCTGCATAATAGACGCTGGTTGCGCGGCTGAACGCCTCGTTGTCCAGCTCGGTGCCGGGCTTGACGTAGTTGGAGACGTCGGCGATGTGGACGCCCAGCTCAAAACCGCCGTCAGAGGTGCGGGTCAGGCTGATAGCATCGTCGATGTCCTTGGTCTCGGCACTGTCGATGGTGAAGATGGGCAGGGCGCGCAGGTCCATGCGGCCCTCGCAGTCCTTCTCGGAGACCTCTGCGCCCTCGAACTTCTTGGCCTCATCCCGCACTTTATCCGGGAAGCGGGTGCGGATGTCCTTTGCGTAAAGCAGAGCCTTGGCACAGCGCTTGGCCTCGTCGGAGCTGCCGAAGCGCATGGCGACGCCCACGCGGTGGTCTTCCTGACGGTTGCCGCGGTTCAGGATCTCGACGGCTACCTTGTCGCCGTCCTTTGCGCCGCCCTCGCAGTCGCGGGCCAGCGGCATGGTGATGGCCGGGCAGTCGTCTGGCACGAAGCGCAGACGGCCCTCGACCCGGCGCACAGTGCCGACCAGGTCGTTCTTCTCGGTCAGGATGGCGAGGATAGCGCCCTCGTCGCTGCCCTCCACACGGGGATGCTCGAATTTCTCCACCAGCACGTCGTCGCCGGGCATTGCGCCCTTGGTGAAGCGACCGGGGATGAAGATATCGCTGGTCTCATCCTCCAGCATGACGAAGGCAAAGTTCTTGCCCAGCTTGACCACCTTGCACAGCAGTGCCTTGTCGGCACGGCCGGAGCGGACGGTAAAGAACACGCCCTGACGCTGGCAGACGACAGCCTCTCGCACCAGTTCGTCCAGAGCTTCCATCACCTTGCGGTCTGCGCCGCGCTCGCCGCCGAACTTCTGCTTCAGCTCTTTGACGGTGCAGGGCTGGTTCTGGATGGCATGTTCGATTTTATCGCGCATTGACATAAATTTTCTTTCTCCTTAACTACCATAGCCCGCCCTCCACCGGGGCGCGGCTTCTTCCCTCTTATCTCTTTTTATAACAATATATAGACACAAAACAGCCCCGCTTTCATCACGGGGCTGCGGGCGCATACTCAGGCCAGACGGCTTGCGAACACGCAGGCCAGGATGGCCACCACAAAGAAGATGATACCGGCGATGCGGGTCACCTTTGCCAGCATCTGGTCCGCAGGGGTCAGACGGGCGTTGTTTGCGCCGTAAGCGCTGCCGTTGATGACACCAGCCAGACCCTGACCGTGGGTATGCTGCATCAGGGTGAGGGCAAAGATGACCACCGAGACGACGAGCAGAATGACGCCGCCGACGATTTCAATGACTGCCATGGATGAAAACGCTCCTTTTATTGTTAAATTTGGATAACAAACATACAAATACAAGTATATAGTAACATACCTCGGCCAAAAAGCAAGCAGAAAAGCAAAACCATTCACTCCCCGGCGCTCAGTGCGTCGCACAGGCGGGCAAAGACGGCTGCGCTGGACACCTCCGGCTCTGTCTGGGCGTCCTGCATCACCACGATGGTCCAGCGGGGCTTTTCTGCCGGGTAAAAACCGGCGAACCAGTAGTTTTTCAGCTCTTCGCCGTCCCGGAACTGGCCGGTCTGGGCGGTGCCGGTCTTTCCGGCGGCAGTCCCCTCGGAGGGGGCGGCCTGCCGGCCCGTTCCCTCTGCCACGACGCCCGCCAGCAACTCCTGCAGTTTTTCCGCCGTCTGCTCCGCGAACACCCGCTGGGACGAGCCATGTGCCAGCGGCGTGAGCTCTTCGCCCGTCGTCTCGTCCACGGTACACTCCACGAAAAGCGGGGTGTGATAGACGCCTCCCGCCGCAATGGTGTTCATCATCCCGGCCACCTGTAAGGGCGTCGCCAGAAGCTCCCCCTGTCCGAAGCAGAAGTTCGCAAACTGCCCTCGTTTTCGAGTGTCTCTGCTTCGGGCAGAACACCAGAAGCCGACCGGAGACCGCCTGCAATGTCCTGCCCCTTCCCGAAGCCCAGCGCTGCCGCCATCTGCCGGACACGCTCCGGCCCCAATTCCCGCCCCAGCTCGATAAAGTAGCCGTTGCAGCTCTTTTCCAGAGCGCCGTCCAGCCCCACGAGGCCGTGAGGTACGCTTCCGGCACAGCGGTAGACCTGACTGTTCAGGGCGTCGTAGCCGGGACACTCCCGGGTGAAGTCCCCTTCTCCTGCTTCCAGCGCCGCTGCGGCCAGCACCGGCTTGAAGACCGAGCCCACCGCATAGGCCGAAAAAGCACGGTTCAGAAGCGGGCTGCCCGGAGCTGTCAGGCTCTCGCCCACATTGGCCGCATCAAAACCCGGCAGGCTGACACAGGCCCGCACCTTGCCGCTGGTTACATCTATAATAAGGATGCACCCGGTGGCCATGCTCTCCGCTGCCACCCCTTCTGCGGCCCTCTGGATGCTGCGGGAGAGGGTCAGCCGCACACCCTGCGGGGCAGAGTCTGCTTTTTCTAAAATCGGCTCGCTGCCTCGCTGCAGTCGTCCCTGCGCTGTGACTGCACAGTGCAGTGTATCCCGCTCGCCGGTGTAAAGAACATCGTCCAGCGCAGCCTCAAGGCCCGCTGCGCCGTGGCCCTCGCTGTCCAGATAGCCGATGAGCTGTTCTGCCAGCGGGGCAGCGGCATACCGCCGGGGAACAGCATAGCACCGCACGCCCAGCCTGCTTACATCCTGCACCACTTCCAGCAGGAAGGGCCGGGAAGTATTCCGCTCCCGGTAAAGCCTGGCCTGCCCGTCGGCGTCCGCATAGGGGTAGAGCCGCGCGTAGCTGCTCTCCCCCGGGAAGCAGAGGGCCAGCCACTGCTCCGAAAGCCCCGTCAGCGGCAGACCGTCGCAGTCGTAAAAGTTCCCCCGCGCCGCAGGCAGGCGGAGGACCGCTTCGCTCTGCGCCGCCGACCTCACGGCGTAGTCCGTGTTCGAGCAGAGCCAGTACAACCGGCAGACCACCGCCGCAAACCCCAGCAGCAGCGCCCCGTACAGCGCAAGCACTCTTCGGCCCGACATAAAAAGCCCCCCTTCCCTGCCCGGTAGTATGGGCAGAAAAGAGGGACGGTACACAAAAGAGGCAGAGCCTCCGAAGAAGCTCTGCCCCAGATACTGAAACAGTCTGCGCGTTTTGGGAAAGGCTGCGGCTTAGTACATGCCGCCCATACCGCCCATGTCACCGCCAGCGGCAGCAGGAGCAGCCGGGGGTTCGGGCAGATCGGCCACGAGGCTCTCGGTGGTCAGAACCATCTCAGCGACGGATGCTGCGTTCTCCAGAGCGGAGCGGGTGACCTTGGTCGGGTCAACGATGCCGGCGGCGATCATATCCTCGACGTAGACTTCATTCTGAGCGTCAAAGCCGTAGTTGGGCTTGTTGGCAGAGATGATCTTGTCGATGATGACGCTGCCCTCGAGGCCGGCGTTCTTGGCGATCTGGCGCAGAGGAGCTTCCAGAGCCTTGAGGACGATGCGGGCACCGGTGCGCTCGTCACCCTCCAGAGTGTCGCACAGCTCACGGACAGCGGGGATGGCGTTGATGGGAGCAGTGCCGCCGCCAGCGACGACGCCTTCCTGAACAGCAGCCTTGGTTGCGTTCAGAGCATCCTCGATGCGGAGCTTCTTGTCCTTCATCTCGACCTCAGTAGCAGCACCGACCTTGATGACAGCCACGCCGCCAGCCAGCTTTGCGAGACGCTCCTGCAGCTTCTCGCGGTCGAAGTCGCTGGTAGCGGCCTCGATCTGGTTGCGGATCTGACCGATGCGGGATGCGATAGCGTCCTTGTCGCCGGCGCCGCCCACGATGGTGGTGTTCTCCTTGGTGACCTTGACCTGACGGGCATGACCCAGCATGTCAACGGTAGCATCCTTCAGCTCGTAGCCGAGGTCTGCAGAGACGACAGTGCCGCCGGTCAGGGTAGCAATATCCTGCAGCATCTCCTTGCGGCGGTCGCCGAAGCCGGGAGCCTTGACAGCCACGACGTTCAGGGTGCCGCGCAGGCGGTTGACGATGAGGGTGGACAGAGCCTCGCCCTCAATGTCCTCGGCCACGATGAGCAGCTTCATGCCGTTCTGCATGACCTGCTCCAGCAGAGGAACGAGGTCCTGAATGACACTGATCTTCTTATCGGTGATGAGGATGGCGGCGTTGTCCAGAACAGCCTCCATCTTGTCGGTATCGGTGACCATATAGGGAGTCAGGTAGCCGCGGTCGAACTGCATACCTTCGACGATCTCGTTGTAGGTCTCGGCAGTGGTCTTGTTCTCCTCGATGGTGATGACGCCGTCGGAAGTGACCTTCTCCATCGCCTCGGCGATGAGACGGCCGATTTCGGGGTCGCCTGCAGAGATGGTGCCGACGCGGGCGATGTCGTTGGAGTCCTTGACCTTCTGGCTGTGTGCCTTGATGGTCTCGACGGCCTTAGCGACAGCCTTGGTCATGCCGCGGCGGATGTCCATCGGGTTTGCACCGGCGGTGACATTCTTCATGCCCTCGGTGACCATCGCCTGTGCCAGAACGGTTGCAGTCGTGGTACCGTCGCCTGCCGCGTCGTTGGTCTTGGTAGCGACCTCACGCACCAGCTGTGCGCCCATGTTCTCGAACTCGTCCTTCAGCTCGATCTCCTTTGCGATGGTCACACCGTCGTTGGTGATGACGGGGGCGCCGAACTTCTTGCTCAGCACCACGTTGCGGCCCTTGGGGCCGAGGGTGATCTTAACAGTATCTGCCAGAGTGTCGATACCGGCACACAGTGCCTTGCGGGCTTCCTCGCCCTGCTTGATCTGCTTAGCCATATTTTATCGCTCCTTCGTAAATGCTTGATTGTCTGGTGTGAGGGAAAGACGCTTACTCCACGATGGCCAGAATGTCGGCCTGACGCACGATGGTGCATTCTTCGCCGTCCACCTTGACCTCGGTGCCGGAGTACTTGCTGGTGAGCACCTTGTCGCCCACCTTGACAGTCATCTTGACTTCCTTGCCGTCCACGACACCGCCGGGGCCAACGGCCACGACCTGTGCCACCTGGGGCTTCTCTTTCGCGCTGCCGGTCAGGATGAGGCCGCCCTTGGTGGTCTCCTCGACCTCAACAGTCTTGATAACAACACGGTCTGCAAGAGGAATGATCTTCATCGTTCTTGCCCTCCTATTATAAATATAAAAGATAAACTGTTTTATGTCCCGGGGGCTGCGCCCTTCCGGCTCTTTCGCCCTCCTTTTCCTTGAGTGCTAAGTGTATTGTACCCATCTTGGAGTCAAAAAATCAAGGGGTTTTGCAAATTTCTTTGTTAAGTTTTTATGTCCTTTCCATGAGCCTGTCGATGTTCTTTTTGCCCTCGCCAGGTACGAACAATGTACGCTCCATCTACCTTTCAGATAACAAAAACGCACCCGTCATAAGACCGGATCATCTCTCTGTTTGGGCAATTCCGGTCCACCTTCATATTTTCGCTCCGAAGCACAGTGCAGTCAAAACACTTGACTTTGTCAAGTAACAGTGCTATAATGCTTTCCATTCAAACGCAGAAGGAGTTGACGAAATGGAGCCATTCACGGTATCTTCCTGCATTCTGACCCTGCACAGAGAGTTTGCCGCTTACACGACCCAGCGGTTACAGGAACTGGGTCTGAGCTTCGGACTGATATATTTTGTCATTTATGTAGGAAAGCATCCGGATTGTACGCCCTCGGAACTGACCAAAGATCTGCATCTGGATTGGGGCCACTCCCAACGCAGCCTGAACAAGCTGGCCGAAGACGGCTTTCTGACGAAAGAAAAGAATGGGCGCAGCTACCACCTGAAGCTGACCCAGAGGGGTGAAAACGCCTTTGTGGTCTGTCATCAGGTCTTTATCGACTGGGATGCGCAGAGTCTGGGCGGACTGACAGCGCAGGAGCGGCAGCAGCTGCTGACATTACTGCAAAAAGCAGTGCAAAAGAAAGTGTGCAAATGATGTATGAAACGATCTTGAGTCCGATCCATTATGGTGGGATGCAGCTGAAAAACCGCATCATTTTTGCGCCGACAACATTCGGGCTGTCGGATGAAGAATACCTTGCAAAGATCCGTGCCATTGCACAGGGCGGCTGTGCCATGATCATCGTGGGCGATGTCCCGGTGGGCAAAAGCAGATTTGAAAAATCTCTATTTGACACCAAAGGCTTTGCATTCTACCAGCAGGTCGTGAAAATCGCCCATGATGCGGATTGCAAAGTCTGTGCTCAGCTGCACCAGAGCGATTCCAATCTGCTGGCGATGTTCAAATACATTCCCGGTCTGCTGCTGAAGAAGATCACCCCGGATCAGCTGCGGGAAAAACTGAACGCCGAAGTCGCTCCTTACATTACCAAAGATGTCCAAACGGAAGATCCGTGACCATCATCAGCGGGTTTGGAAAAGCGGCGGTGCTGGCAAAACAGGCTGGCTTTGATATGATGCAGGTGCATGGCGACCGGATGTGCGGCAGTTTCAGTTCGGCCATCTTCAACCACCGCACGGATGAATACGGCGGCAGCGCAGAAAACCGCGCCCGTTTTGCGGCGGAAGCGGTCTCGGCTGTCCATGCGGCGGTTCCGGGGATGCCCATTGATTACAAGCTGGCTGTCCGCAGGAAGATCCCGCACTTTGGCAATGCCGGTGTGGTGGAAGAAGAACTGCCGGTGTTCGTGCCGCTGCTGGAGCAGGCGGGTGTGACCAGCTTCCATGTAACGCTGGCGAACCATTCCATCTGGAGGACACCATTCCGCCGGCCGATCACCCGTATTTCAGCCAGCAGGGATGCTTCCTGAAATTCTGCGATGAGGTGCGCCAATACACGGACAAGCCCATCACCGGCGTGGGCGGACTGAATCGGCCGGGCGCAGGGAGACGCACTTTGCGCGGCGGGAGATGAAGTAGGGCTTCGCCTGTTCCGTCAGCTCACCGTTCCGGAAGTGCCTGCCGCTCTTGTACATCCCCAGCAGGCGGGCGATCGTCAGGCGGCTCACCCTGCGGATGATGAAGACGTCCAGCCAGCCGTCGTCGGGCTGAGCCTCGGGAGCCGCATAAAAACCGCCTCCATAGGTGCGGCCATTGCAGACGGCACACATCAGGCAGTCCACCGTCAGCTCCTCGCCGTCGATGGTGAAGGTCACGTTCCGGCCGATGTGGCCGCAGAGCTGCTTGACGATGGAGAGCGCATAGGCCATCTCGCCGCCGCAGAACGGGATGCGCCGGAACTGCGGGATGCCGTAAGCCACCTGTGCATCGAGCCCGGCGGCGCAGATGGTCGCCGAAAGGCCGAGGTCGGTCTGCATCAGATCAATGTCCACCTCACTGCCCGCCAGCTGGGCGTCGAGGTCATTGAACTCTTCCCGCGTGCCGTAGGTGCGCAGAAAATCGTTGCCGCTGCCAAAGGGCAGACACCCCACCGCCGCGAGGCTGCACCCCTGCGCTCCAGTCAGCGCTTCGTTGAAGGTGCCGTCGCCGCCCGCTGTCCAGATGCGCACCGGCTCACCGTCAGCCTGCGCGGTGTGCGCCGCCTCAGCGGCCAGCTCCCGGGCATGGCCCGCGTACTGGGTCACAACGACCTTCCTTTTTTCCGGCGGGATGCCCGCCCGCTGGGCTGCGGCCCGGATGGCCGGGGCCAGCTCAGGCAGTGCAGTCCCGCTTGCCTGCGGTGGGGTTGAGCAAAAACAGATAGCGCATTCGGCTTCCTCCTCTGGTGGTTCCTGCCCTCTATCATAGCGGAAAACCAGAGCAGATGCAAGAGCTTTTCAGCCGACACCCGCCGTCTGCGTCTCCTGCACCACGATCGTGCCGTCCTCGGCGCAGTCTGCCGTCCAGTGCTGTCCGAGGCTCACACTTCCGGAGGCGATCTGGTCGGCAAAGGCCTGCTCCACGGCCCTGTCTACCTGTCGGCGCAGCTCTCGCGCGCCATAGGGCGAATGTGCTTTTGCCGCCAGCGCCGGGCCGACCCGGGCCGTGTGGGTCAGCTGGTAGCCGCTGCGGGCAGCACGCTCTTCCAGCTGGCCCAGCAGCTTTTCAGCGATGGAGCAGAGGCTCTGCTCCTCCAGCGGGCGGAAGACGATGAGCTCATCCAGACGGCCCACCAGCTCCGGCCGGAACCACTTTTTTCGCCTCGGCAACGGCGGCTTCCGACTGCTTTTCAAAGGCGGCTTCGCTTCCCGCCCCGAAGCCCAGCGGTGCGCTCTGCCCGGCGAGGAATCGTGCGCCGAGGTTGGAGGTCAACAGGACGATGGTATTGCGGAAATCCGCCTTGCGGCCCATGGAGTCGGTCAGCTGGCCGTCCTCGAGCATCTGCAGGAGCACATTCTGAATATCCGGGTGCGCCTTTTCGATTTCGTCAAAGAGCACCACGCTGTAGGGGCGGCGGCGGACAGCCTCAGTGAGCTGACCGCCCTCGTCGTGGCCCAGATAGCCCGGAGGCGCACCCAGCAGACGCGCCACGGTGTGCTGCTCCTGATACTCCGACATATCGAACTTGAGCAGGGCCTTCTCGCTGCCGAACCAGCTCTCTGCCAGCGCCTTTGCCAGCGCGGTCTTGCCGACACCGGTCGGCCCGAGGAAGCAGCATCGCGCCGATCGGCCGGCCCGGCTCCCCCAGCCCGGTGCGGCTGCGCCGAATGGCCCCGGCCACGGCGGCGACAGCCCGGCTCTGGCCCACGACTTCGGCGTTCAGGCGCTCTTCGAGGCGGGCCAGCCGCTCCCTCTCCTTTTCGCCCACCCGCTCAGCTGGCACGCCGCTGGCCTGCGCCACCACCCGGGCAATTTCCTTCCGGCTGAGGACGGGGTCTTTCTCCCCTTCCCGTTCGGCCCGGATGCGCACCGCCGCGCAGGCTTCGTCCACGAGGTCGATGGCCTTATCCGGCAGACAGCGCCCCGGCAGATACCGCACTGAGAGCTCCACGGCCTCCCGCAGGGCTTCGTTGGGCAGGCGGACGCCGTGATACCTCTCGTAGCGGGGTGCCAGACCTTCCAGTATATCCACAGCCTGCTTCGGCGTAGGCTCTTCGATTTGGACGCGGCCAAAGCGGCGCTCGAGGGCGGCGTCCTTCTGGATGTGGGTGCGGAACTCCTGATTCGTCGTCGCGCCGATGAGCTGCAGTTCGCCCCGGGCCAGCACCGGCTTTAAGATGCTGGCTGCGTCGATCGCCCCCTCTGCCGCACCGGCGCCGACGATGGTGTGGAACTCATCCACGAAGAGGATGGCGCTGCCGTCCCGGACGAGTTCTTCCAGCAGGTTCTTGAACCGCTCTTCGAAGTCGCCGCGGTACTTCGTACCAGCCACGAGGCTGGCCATGTCCAGCGCCAGCAGACGCCGCCCCTGGAGCATCCGGGGTACCTGCTTGTCGGCGATGCGCTGGGCAAGCCCTTCGGCCAGCGCGGTCTTGCCCACGCCCGGTTCCCCCCACAAGGCAGGGGTTGTTCTTCTGGCGGCGGCATAAGATCTCTACCATCCGGTCCAGCTCTTTTCCCGGCAGAACACCGGGTCCAGCTCGCCGTCCGCCGCCCGGCGGGTCAAATCGCGGCAGTATTTGTCGCTGGCCCGGCTCCCCCGCGGCAGCGACGACGCCGAGCGCGGCTGGATCGGCAGGATGAACTGCCCTGAAAGCTGGCGGCACTCCCGCACGGCATCTGTGAGCTGCACGCCCATGGATGCCAGCATGACCCCGGCGGCGCAGTCGGTGTCTTCCAGCATGGCGCAGAGCAGATGCTCCGGCTCGGCCCGGCTCAGGTGGGCGTTCTGCGCCCCGATGATGGCGTAGTCCATTGCCCGGCGCAGGTCCGCCGCCATATCGCCCCGGGCAAGCCTGGTGACCGAACCATCCCGCCCGGCGGACAGCTGACGCCGCACTTCCAGCTCCGAGATGTTCTTCCCGGCCAGAAAGCGGGCCGCCGGGCCGCCGTCCGCTTGCAGCATCGCCCACAGCAGGTGGCCGGTGTCTGCCTTTTTGCAGCCCAGCCCTCCGGCCAGCTCCACCGCCTTATCCAGCAGCTGCCCCGCCTCCCGGGAGAAGCCCTTATACCGTCCTTTGCCGAATGCGTCCCAAATGCTCATTTGCCTGGCTCCTATCTTCCGTATTGCCCTGTTGCATCAAGAAACAGTATAGCCCCGGCAGGCGAGAAAAAATCAGAGCTTTGTGTCGCACCGGCCCAAAAACGCACCGAGAGATAAAACAAAAAAGCCATCTGAACGAATCAGATGGCTTTCTGGTTGGGGATGAGAGAATCGAACTCCCACAAGTAGAGTCAGAGTCTACCGCACTACCACTATGCAAATCCCCAATATCCTGTTGTGTTTCGCGGCATCGATCCGGTCAACGTGTGCTATTATAGCCGCCTTCAAGCGTTTTGTCAAGCAGATTTTTGAAAAAAGTTGTACTTTTTTCTTGCAGGCTGCGATTCAGACGTACTTTCGAGCAATTTAGAGAAGCCGACGCCTGACCGGACAGAAGCAATTTCTTCTGCACTCTCTTGTGGCATTTTCCGCACGTTCCGCACCATACAATAAGGTGTACCTGATTTTCTATAGTAAATAAAGGAGGACGCCTTATGCTGCAAACCCCATCCAAAACCACCCAGACTCTACTTTCGCCCCGCATCCCCCGCGACAACGAGCACGAGCGCTACCACCCCGAGCTAGAAGAAGAGCTGAAAGAGTGCCTGTTCTGCCTGCAGCGGAACGCGATGATGTTCGACCTCGAGGTGGACTCCGACCTCATCGAGCAGCGCATCTACGAGCGGCAGGCGCTTTTGTGCCGCTACCGCTACCTGCTCTCCCGTGCCCGGGAGCTGGGGCTGCATACCATCCTGAAAAAGTATCATCCTATTGGGTAAAGTCAGCCTTGCCCTATCAGCAAAGGCACTTCCGCTCCCAAAATCGCAAAACTTTCTCGTTTTGCATGGACTTGCCCCCCGCCAGTGGCTCTCCCCTTGGAGAGCTGTCAAAACCTGCAAGGTTTTGACTGAGAGGGCTACAAAAATCTTGACAGAATCCGCACATCGTGTTATCATACATAAAGATAACACTGTATACAGAAAGCTGTATGCGAAACTTTGGAGCTTAGAGAGGTTTTCAACTATGGAACGTATTAAGACTATCGCTACTCGTGACCTGACCAAGAGCGTCGTGACCGGCGGCTGCGGCGAGTGCCAGACTTCTTGCCAGTCTGCCTGCAAGACCTCCTGCGGCGTCGCAAACCAGAAGTGCGAGAACAGCAATAAGTAATCATTGCAGACCCTATGCCGCCTTTGCAGGGCGGCATTTTTTTATGGCAATTACAGATTGGAGAATGAAATGGTACATCAGTATCAACTGAACGGATATAACATCGTGCCTGAACGATGACACCGAAGTCCCCATGACCTTTCACTGGGAATGCGGGCCACGCTATGACCATCGTGGCGAACTGTGCGCGACTTCCGCACTACAACCGGCTTCACCAACGACATCTTCCATAAAGCAATGAACCTGTCACCAAGCCCGCCGACCCCAGCGCCCTCACCGCCGAGGACCTTGCCATCCTGAAGGAGCGGTACGAGATCGCATCGCCAAAGGAGATGATCGGCGCGACCGCGAGGGCCGCGGCTTCCTTCTACCGACCGCTGATCGCTACCATCTGCGGCGCATCTCGGCAGCCGACATTTATGGCCGTGCCTGGGGCGACTTCTCTACCTACCACCAGGTTCATTCGGCGATGACTGGTACCTGATGGGCGACATGGAAGGGGCGTCTAACACCGCCGTGCGGGATGAGTTCAACGCCGCAGCGCCGCCGCCCAGTTGCGGACTGGCGTTGACTCTGCGCTCGGCGGCTGTGCCGCCAACGCCGCCGCCGCCGGCAGCATCATGGCGTCTGTCGGCTGTTCAAAGCGCGTGGTGCGCCCATCGCGGTAAAAGTGCTGGGGCGGCGTCGGTGTCGAGGTTTCCGCCGAACGGGCGTTTCGCTTGCTGCGCAGACGGCGAAACCTGCGAATAAACCATGATTGCTCACCGTGATGATTTTGTCCGGTCTTGCGCCCAGCGCCGCCGGATCACCTGTGCCGGTCTAGACCACCGGCCCACTGGGTATCACCGACTGTGACCAACAACTGCGCACCTCATGCAACAGGCCGCAATGATCACATCGATAATATCACCTTAAACCAGTGGCTGCAAAAGGCAGGAACGCCCACAAGGCCCACAACTCTGCTGGACTAATCAAAACTGGCTGCATGGTGTCTACTGCCTATGGGGCCGGAAAACTCACTCCTGTCTCCAGTTAATCTGGGCAGTCTTTTGACCTCACCGCTGGGTGGACAACTCTGGCCTCACTGCAGGAGGCCAAACACTTACACCTCTAAACTGGGCATGGGCGCTGCTGTGACTCGGCTCACAGGACCTGCCTTGTGTCTCTTCAGCCCTCTTATCTCATTGCAGTCTTTGGATGGTTCTGGCTGAGCTGGATGCCCCTCAGCCTGGGCTCAGCCTCTTCCAGGGCACTGCCAGTCCTCAATGACCTTGGACGCGGTAACAGTTCTTCAATAGCAACTGGCGCAGTGGGGTGCAAATCAATGCCAAACCATCAGTCTACTCATGAGTTCTGGGGTTGCCTGCATCTGCGCGATGGGGGCCCTGCCGGTGCGACGTTACGCCGCCGCAGCATTGGGCATCAGGCTGGCCGCCGCTGCCATCCGGGCTGGTCTTGCACGCAGGAGACCGGTACTGCCGCCGAGGTGCGTGGGCCGCAGCTGCGCCACCGGCGGTCTCACCACCTGCCATCCCCATCGTGGCAGGTCCGCCCGTCCCTCTTTGCCATGGCGTCGAGGCAACCGTTGTAAAAACCAGGGTACGAAAAATGTTTCATGCCGCTAAAGCCTCCTTTTTCCTGAGTAGATGATTTTCAAGTTACAGCTAAAGTCGCATTTCTTGCGACTGCTGTTCTGGTTATCAAAATTGGATAAAAGGGGTAGGGCGCTCATATCGAACTGTGACGTCGACACAATCGCCCGGGGCACAGTCACATTGATGGTGAGATCATAATCATTACCTACAATTTCCGGGAGGCAATGACATATGGATTTCTCTGGAACACGATCATGGTCGCTTAATTTCAGGAACTGGGCACGGTGATAAGCCGGGGGGCATCAAGCACAACCAATGCCTGCGTATGCGAAAAAATTGGACAGACACCCTTCTCCCCCATGGGCTTCGTCAACTTTCTACTTGCCATCAGACGCTATGCGGGCGGTCATTTGCTCAAGCTTTGTTTGATATTAACAGGCGTCGGTGCGTGATCGACTTCGGCCCGCTGCTCAGCCGTGGCTGATGCTCTTCGGCGCAGCGGCGCAGTTCGGCATCTTCGCTTCGCCTCTTCTCGCAGGCTTCTTCTTCCAGATTTGGTGCGCTTCCATCTTAATCTCGACCCCATCTTCGTGTAACGTCTCTCCATGGTGCCATCGTGGTGGCGGCTTCCCATCAGTGGCCGCCGGTCGTCAAACTGCAACCACCCAGAAGGAGCGCGTCGGATGCCCCAGAGGGCAGTGTGACGACCCAAAGATCTGTTTATCAGTCGATGTGACCATGTCGCCGGCCAGCGTAGCACTGGTGGGCTTTCTGTTCGGCAACCTGCTGGGGTGCGTGAACGCCCACAGTGAAACGGCGCAGGTGATCTCATAAGCCTCCAAATACCTCTCGTTATGGACGGTAAACCAGATGACCGCCGACAAGTTTCGTGCGATTTGTTTTCTGGCGGGCTCGTGGCGCTTTGTGTTAAGCCGACGAACCTCTTCCTCGGAGACAAAAATCAACCCTTGATCGGCGCAGCCATTAAACCGCTTCCGTGAGGCAATACGTAAT
>VOFB01004444.1_pt1 | contig 21270 bp, 21 predicted proteins | sample 5384141 | NCBI WGS metagenome assembly VOFB01 (sample SAMN12384721, study PRJNA508395) | human gut metagenome | isolation source: healthy gut A | host: Homo sapiens | reverse complement strand
GACGTTTTCCTGAAAAGATGCTTGTTCTGTGGGAGATGCGTTTCATTCACTTTTTGGTGATGACTGTACTGTCGCCGGAACTCATCATTGAACGGGGCTTTACCTCTTATTGAAGATGATGAATATATTTATGGTGCATTACTGCGAATTCTGATAAAATTTATAGATTTTATTCGGTATCTGCATACTTTATTTTGAGATCGGATTTGTTTTTGTTTTTCGTTATCTGGAAAGCCGTCTGTCGAAAAAGTCCTCAGACAGCCTTGCGTGTGATATTATTGTAATCTTTAGATTAATAACTAATGAGCCTGCGGCATATGAAATCAGACCTCTTTATCATATTTGAGAGCTGTTTCACATGCAGCAGACTCATTTAATTTTGTTATCCGGCAATGCATTTTTTACGCTGTATAGGTGTAAACTTATTCGGTGATGCTATCCGCGGAGCATTTCCAGAATATCTTCTTTTGTTTTGCTCCGACAGACTGTCCTGTTACCTTTCCGTCTCTGATAACAACTAAGGTAGGTATACTTACAACGCCGAATTTTTGTGCAAGTTCCGGTTCTTCGTCAACGTTAACTTTGCATATTTTAAATTCATTGTGTTCTTCGGCTATCTCGTCAACTATCGGAGACACCATACGGCACGGACCGCACCATGTTGCGAAAAAGTCTATTAATACAGGCTTATCCGCGTTCATTACCTCATTCTCTAACATTTCATCTTTAAGATTAATTACCGACATTTGTATCTTTCCTTTCTGTCATGTTTTTAAACATTTATGTGTACAGGCTTTAATCGCTTGTATGTTTGTCTTTTTTCTTATAGTAGAGCATGCAATGGCAAAACCCCTCGAATTCAGGATCTGCAATCTGTTCTCTAAACTCACGGCATATGCATTTGTAATCTTCTGTTTTTCTGTTCTGCACGGGCAATAGCCTCCGCGCTTTTAAGTCCCTCTTTTGACGGCCTTTACTATTTCCTTATTTTCATTAAAGAGTATGCTCATTTGCTCACCTCATTATACTTGTAATACCGAATGGTATTTATAATTTGTGCCTTCTATATAATAATATATAATTCTAATAGAATTATGAACATTTCCAGTTCCGTAAAATACCAATATATACGAGCAGCGCGAGATTCTTATACCAAGTATTCTTTAGTTTTAGTATAACTGAAAGTGATATGCTCTCATATGTAAATACGTCCGGCTGTAAATACGTCCAGCTGTAAATGCGTCTGACTGTGAATACATAAAATTTACCGTCGAAGCCCCTTATAGCGTGATTTTGCTACATATTAAAATTAAAAATCAGCCTTGATAAAATTGAGACAGGGTTTTTGCTGAGATGCAAACTGATTTTTTCTATGATATCATAATTTGGGGAATATTTCCGTGACTTTATCACGAATATATAAATTTTTATTTAATCGGAAATCTTGTTAAAAGTTATCTTGACATCATGAGAAATTAAAGCTATAATAAGCGTGTAAATAAAAATAATATATTACATTTTAAAGATAACAAAATGTAAAACAGGTATATTCTTAATAGCTTCGAGCTGATACGGTCCTGTAATCTGAAAAAAAATTAAGAAAGGAAGATATTTATTCATGAAGCTCAGTGTACTCGCAAATCTTTATGGCGCGCTTTCTCTGAAGAGGCGCTGAAAAAAACTGTCCGCGCTCGGAATTGATACTATAGAGATAGGAGGCGGAGGATATCCCCGGTAAGGATCATTGTGATCCCGCGGTTTTGCTCAGCGATGAATCCGCTTATCAGAACTTTATTGAAACACTGAAAAATATAGTATGACTGTATGCGCAATCGCAGCTCACGGCAATAATGTTCATCCCGACAAAGAAATTGCCGCGGCATATGACAGCGATTTTCGGAATGCTGTTTTGCTCGCTGAAAAGATGGGTGTTGATACGGTAATTACTTTTTCGGGATGCCCGCGACCATCCCGGCGCAAAGTATCCTAACTGGGTTACCTGTCCGTGGCCGGACGATTTTCTTAAAATTCTTGACTACCAGTGGAATGAGATTTTAATTCCGTATTGGAAGGAAGCTGGCGCTTTGCAAAAGCTCATCATGTTCGTGTGTCGCATTTGAGATGCATCCCGATTTTGTGTATATAACCCGGCAACCATGCTCCGTCTGCGCGACGCTGTCGGTGATGTTCTCGGTACGAATTTCTTGATCCATCTCACCCTCATATGGCAGGGAATCGAGCCTGCCGCAGCAAACTTGGCGGAGCAATTTATCACGTACATGCTAAAGATACAAGCTTGATAAGTATAATATCGCGGCTGACGGTGTTTTGGATACAAACATTACGGAGATGAAATTCATCGCAGCTGGGTATTCCGTTCTGTGGGATACGGCAATAACGAGCAGTATTGGAGAGATCTCATTTCCAATTTGCGCCTTTGTAGGATATGACAGGGTTCTTTCGATTTGAACATGAGTTTGATGAGCATTGACGAGGGATTAAAGAAAGCCATTGATTTCCTTCGCCCGTCCGTAATAAATGATCCGAAGCCTACAACCATGAGCTGGGCTTAATTATTTGTTTTAATTTAATCTATAGCTTTTCACATTGATAAAAAATCCGGCCGTGCCGTTTCAACTTGAGTGCAGTACAAAACTGCATCGTTTGCCGGCAAGACCGGATGTTAATTTCAAGGGTATTTTTCCACCCGGTTTCCCGGAACGTGAAAAGCCTGAAACGTGGTCTATCGCAACACAAAACACGCACGGTCCTTACTTTTAAAGCTTTTTAGAGTAAAAACATATTTTGAGGAGGTAACCGCTCGCGCGGTTTCTTTTACGCGGTGTGCAGAATATTCATTCTTCGCTGCGGCTTTTGCCTGAAGATTAACTCTGAAGGAAATTAAAATTCCGGTTCAAAACTGACAGTCAATTCTATTCAATTTTAACCAGAATTAGACAGCTCTGTTCGCGGCAGATGCTTCCGCTCGGCACTGACAAATAAATCGTCCTTTTCTTTTGAATGATTAAAAAGAGAACAAAAAACCGGGGCATGTGTGCAAACACAACGCCCTGATTTACATGCACTGCAGATCGAAGAATATATCTCTCCGAGGCTTAAAACCTTTTGAAAAAGGTTTAAGAATCTAAAAAACTTTAAAATGAGGAGGCATGAGGGCTTTATAACTTCAACGACTAAAGACAGTATAGCATTTGAGAGCCAAAACCGTTTATCCTCTAATTCGAGTTTTTTTCGGCAATCTTCTTGGAGATATAAAATAAGATATGTTATATATCTTACGTCGGTGCCGGGATTCCGGTGGTATTTATGTGTTCTATCACATGAATATCAAGAGATGCGGAGCGTCAACTCTGCAATCTGTCGGCGTTTTTTAACGTCCTGTCGGTTCAGATTGTATTCAATTTAAAACTTCAAAAACTCTAATTACTAAATAATAACTTAAATTATATAAAATGTATCATAGATTAATTATCTTGTCAAGTACCAATGTCAAAAAAATCTAAAAATCGAATAAATTGAATAACTGACTTTTACCCTTATTAAACTTAGTTTTGTTTTTTGTCAAATTAGTAGAAAAATTAAAATATATGATATAATATACAGAAAACCTTGCGCTGCAAAGACTATGCGGCAATTGCCGCTGTGCATGGTGTGGCTGTGAAATTGACATCTTAGCAAAAGTGTATTTATAAGCAAAATCCATTTTGCGTCATGTTATAATGTTAAACTCGGGATAAAACAGGTAATTCAATGACAAAATATTATTAGTTGAAGATGACAAGAGTATAATTTCAAATCTAACGCAATTTCTTGCCGCTGAAGGTTATGAGGTCAAAAGCATCCGGGCAGACAAAGGCTCTTAGTATGATGGAGAAAGAAAGGTTTGACCTTGTGCTTTTAGATATATCTTTGTCAGAAGGCAATGGCTTTGCAGTATGCAAAGCCGTAAAATCAAATTACAGAATTCCGGTGATTTTTCTTACCGCATCGGGAGATGAATACAGTACGGTAACCGGTTTTGAACTCGGTGCAGACGATTATATAGCTAAGCCTTTCCGTCCGCGTGAGCTTTCCTCTCGTATTCGTAATATTCTTCGCTAACAGGAGGAACGGGTACAGTTATAAGTCTCGGAACAATTACAGTTGATACAGTAAAGGGAATTGCGAGTAAAAACGGAAAGGATTTGTATTTATCCGCTCTTGAATACCGTTTGCTGCTTTGTTTTTCTTAATAACCGCGGCAGAATACTTTCAAGGACTCAGCTTCTTGAAGCAATCTGGGATATCGCCGGAGAATTTGTCAACGACAATACGTTAACCGTGTATATAAAGAGACTTTGCGTGAAAAGATTGAAGATGACCCGCAAAATCCGGATATTATAAAAACTGTCCGGGGACTTGGCTATAAGGTAGAGATATAATGAATTTTTCAGGAATCCGGAAATCATAAGAACGTTGTTGGTTTACAGCATTCTGTCAGTGGCGGCGATTTTGTCATTTTATGTAATCGAGAAAAATACTGTGTATTTGTTTTGATATTATGTATTCTTTTTTATTATTATTTATCTGTTAACTACATACAGACGGTACAGGCGAATATGCGGTTTGTCCTCAGATATTGACAGAATACTGCATGGAAACAATCATTTGTCTCTTGAATCCTATTCTGAGGGAGAGCTTGGCGTTCTGCAGAGTGAAATATATAAAATGACGGTGCGCCTGAGAGAGCAGCAGCAAAAGCTGCAGGAGGAGAAAATATATCTTGCGTCGTCAATAGCGGATATTTCTCATCAGATACGTACTCCCCGACTTCGGTCAATCTTCTTGTATCCTTTCTTTCGAGGGCGGATATACAGGATATTGAACGCCGGAAAATTTCACGGGAATTATATGACCAGCTTTCGCGTATAGACTGGCTTTATTACAGCTTTGCTCAAAATTTCGAGACTTGACGCCGGAATAGTACAGTTTAACAGGGAAATTGTGTCTTTTTCGGATCTTTTAAAAAGCGAAACGGCGGCCCCGCTTTTGATTCCCTATAGAGCTTAGGGGAACAAACGCTTTCGGTAAAACTGACGGAACTTTTTGGGAGATATATCTTGGACATGCAGAAGCGCTGACCAACATTATAAAAAATTGTATGGAACATACCCCAAACAGGGGTGAGATAATAATCAGGGCACTGGAAAATGCTCTTTTTTTGAGGTTGTAATTTCAGACAATGGCTGTGGAATTGACAAGGAGGATCTTCCCTCATATTTTGAACGATTTTATAAAAGGAAAGTTCAGATGATAAAAGTATAGGAATCGGACTTGCGCTCGCAAAGATGATAATAACAAAGCAAAAACGGAACTATTAAAGCGGAAAATAAACCTGATGGCGGGGCAATGTTTACTATACGCTTTACAAAGGCATTGTCTGAATTGGCGGTTCCTTGATCAATTGTCCCGTGTGTGTCAGCATGAAAGTGACCGTTTTTGTTATTTTAAAGTCACCGATGTGTCCACTTATGCAAAAGTAAAATAAACTTGAATAAACGTAAAGGAGAGTTTTATATGGAGATACTGAGAGTTGAAAATCTTTGCAAAGTGTACGGAAAAAAGTGAAAATGAGGTCAGGGGCGCTGATAATGTGTCTTTCGGTGAACAAGGGAGGTTTATAGCTATAATCGGACCGTCGGGTTCAGGGAAATCTACCTTGCTTCACATATTAGGCGGTGTAGATAAGCCTTCCGGCGGGAAAGGTATTTATGGACGGAAATGATGTTTATGCGCAAAACGATGAACAGCTTGCTATATTCCGCCGCCGTCAGGTCGGACTTATCTATCAATTTTATAACCTTATTCCGGTTTAAATGTAATTGAAAATATGACGCTTCCTGTTCTTATGGACGGGCAAAAGGTAAACAATGACAGACTGAATGAACTTTAATACTCTCAAGCTTAAAGGACGAGAAAATCATCTTCGAATCAGCTTTCAGGAGGTCAGCAGCAACGTGTTTCTATAGGCAGAGCCCTGATGAACGCGCCGGCCGTCGTACTCGCAGATGAACCTACAGGAAATCTCGACAGTAAAACAGCCAGGAAATTATGGAGCTCTTGCAGAAGATGTCGAATCAGAAATATAATCAGACGCTGGTGATCATAACTCACGATGAAAACATTGCTTTGCAGGCCGATCGGATTATCTCAATCGAGGACGGAAAAAGTCAAGCGAGACGAGATCCGCAAATGAATATATTAAATAAAGTTACACTGAAATCACTTAAAAAATAAAACCCGAACAGTTGTAACTGTAATCGGAATTGTTTTATCGGCAGCTATGATATGTGCGGTAACTACGTTTGCAGCCAGTTTACAGGATTATATATTAAGAGATTCGTTATACCGAGAGGAGACTGGTACGGGAGCTCACAGAATACAGATTATGCATCATATGAAAAATTAAGGCTTCAGAAGAAATCTTATCGGCGGTATATACCCAGAATCTTGGATATGCGGTCGCGGAAGGCTGCAAAAACGAATATAAGCCGTATATATATTTGCTCGGCGCATCGGAAAATGCCGAGAATACTCTTCCTGTACATCACGTCAGGACGTTATCCGGCTTCATCAGACGAGATTTTAATTCCGGAACATCTTTCGTCAAACGGCGGAGTAAAATATAATATTGGTGATGTTCTGACCCTCGATCTTGGTGTTCGTATATCTGAGGGATACGCTCTCAATCAGAGCAATCCGTTTTCTATGAATAAAGAAGGCGAAATGACTGTAGTGAACGAGGAACTGCAGGTAAGAGAAACACGTACATATACCGTGTGCGGCTTTTATGAGCGTCTTCCGCGTGTTCTTGAAAAATACCTCAGCTCCCGGCTATACCGCATTTACACTTGCTGACGTTCCATCCGATGAATATATGTATGATGTCTATTTTAAGACAAAAAAGTCAGGCGGTGTTTATGACTTCATCGAGAAAATTCACTTGACGGCGCTGTAAACAACGACGTTTTTGATGTGTTACGGGTAACTGGTTTTTAACAGCTTCAATACGGTGATTTTAAAGCTTGGCCGTTATTGTTATATGTCTTATAATGTTCGGTTCGGTATCGCTTATTTATAATGCTTTCTCCATTTCGGTATCCGAACGTACAAAACAGTTTGGGCTATTGTCATCTATCGGAGCAACGAAGAAACAACTGCGTAAAACAGTATTTTTGAAGCCGTGGCAGTCAGCATTGTCGGCATTCCCATTGGTATTATTGCCGGCACAGCGGAATCAGCATTACGATTATGCTGATCGGACAAAAAATTTATCGCGCTGGGATTTAATTCGGAAATGAGAGCCGTTATTTCGCTTGGACCGATGATACTGGCCGCAGTTATTGCCCTTATTACCGTTTTAATATCCGCATGGATCCCGTCAAAAAAGGGCTACGCGGGTTTCTGCAGTGGAAGCAATACGTCAAAATCTTGACATTAATGCAAAAGGGAAGCCGGTAAAAACATCAAAGCTGACATATAAGCTGTTTGGACTTCCCAGGCATGCTTGCAAGTAAGCACTACAAGCGCAGCAAAAGAAATACAGAGCGACAATTTTAAGCCTGTTCATGAGCATAGTTTTATTTGTTTCCGCTTCGTCATTTACTAATTATCTTATGGATTCCGCATCGTCTGGGCTGTCAAAAGACGATTATGATATTGTATTTCGGGCTGATGAAGACGATTTTTCAGATATTTCAGCTGAGGATCTGCTTGCGCTCCTTACAGACAATAAAAATATTACCGAAGGTGCGTATATGCAATATCTGTCACTCGGCGGAACTGCTGATAAAAAATATTTCAGCAAGGAATATTTAAAATATGCCGAGGAGCTGGACACGGAAACAGACGCACAGAATTTATCGGTAATCTCAAGTGTCATTTTTGTAAATGATGACGAATTCAAAAAATTATTGAGTACCTACGGTCTGAATGAAGAGCTTTATATGAATCCTGACGAGCCTTTAGCCGTTACTTTGGACGGAAGTACATTCTTTAATACTGAAACTGAAAGATATGAAAAAATGAACTGTCTGAGCACAAATGAATTTGAAGTTCTATTCGAAAGACCTAAGTCTATAGACGGCTATTTTTATTATGACATATATGAAAATGATAATGGTGATATTATTTTTCAATATATGAATAACACGACCGGAGAAATTCTTGAAGTTGCAAAAGATGAATTATGTGTTGAATATACACTGAAGTCAGGAAAAACAATATATGATAAACAGTTTTACTTTAATAATCACGGATTGGTGGGTATCGCAATGATATATCCTCAAAAGCTTAAAATCATCAGTATTTCCTGAAGAAAATTTCAATGAACAAAAAGAATAAGCTTCTTTTCAAATCAAGTGATCATGTTCTTAGCTGCAAGGAAATAGAGAAAGTACTTGAGGATAAAGGGTTTGAAGGCATAAGTGTGATAGATTATGCGGAGACTGCTGAACAATCAAGAAATCTTGTTGTAATTATAAAGGTGTTCTCTTATGGCTTTATTGTCCTTATATCTCTTATTGCAGCCGCTAACGTGTTTAATACAATTTCTACTAATATCAGTCTTCGGCGGCGAGAGTTTGCGATGCTTAAATCTGTAGGTATGACATCACGCGGCTTCAACAGAATGATGAATTATGAATGTGTTCTGTACGGTTCAAGAGCTTTGTTTTTGGGACTTCCGGTTTCTATAGGAATTACTTTCTTATCTACCTCTCGGTTGAAAAGGGTTTCGATACGTCTTTTCAGCTGCCTTGGGCTGCAATCGCCATATCGGTACTCAGTGTTTTTGCAGTGGTTTTTTCAACAATGATGTATTCTATGAATAAGATAAAGAAAGACAATCAATTGACGCATTGAAAAATGAAAATCTATAATTTACCGACAGCATAAAAATTTTTGCTGTCGATTATACAGAAAGGCGGCGGCTTTTTATGAAAAAAAAAAATTGAGGATTATACCTATAATTTGCTCGCTTCTACTGCTCCTTTTTCTTGGGATAGGAGCCATATTTGGAATTGATTTTTATATAAAAAATCAGCGGCAAAAAATATAATTACCGCGAAATAGCGGCCGCGGTTTCTGACGCAGACTGTATACTTGTTCTCGGCTGTCAGGTAAACCCTGACGGTTCTCCGAGTGATATGCTGGCGGACAGACTAAAGATGGGAGTAGAACTGTACAATCTCGGAGCGGCGCCTAAGCTTCTGATGAGCGGAGATCATGGACGTGAAGAATACAATGAAGTTGAGACGATGAAACGATATGCGGTTGACTCCGGAATCTCCTCCTCAGATGTTTTATGGATCATGCAGGTTTTCAACCTATGAAAGTATATACAGGGCAAAGGAAATTTTTGAGGCTGATAAAATAATAATCGTAACTCAAAAATATCATTTGGCGCCTCTGTATATTGCGGAAAAAAGGTATTGAAGCGTACGGCGTAGCCTCGGATTCCACACTTATTTGGGACAGTCAAAAGAGAATTATGAAGTTCTCGCAAGAAACAAGGATTTTGTAATTTCAGAAATAAAGCCGAAGCCGACGTATCTGGGAGATGCTATACCTGTCAGCGGAAACGGGGATATAACTAACGACCGAAAGGGGTAGTTTTAGTGCGCAAACGATGTGCTCGATGTGCTGTTTTTGCTGCGGCCGCAGCTTTGTTACTTGCCGCCGTATTCATTTTGATTTACTTTGATCCGTTTTTGCGAAAAAGTTTATACTTCCGAAGACTTCGGTATAAACACGGTTGCACAGCGCGGTGGATTTTAACGGAAACGGTATAGATGATTATACTGATTTATTGCTCGGCGCAAGGGCTGACGCTGAAAACCATCCGGAATATGATCCAGCCTATTATGAGAGCGGATATCCGCCTGATAACATCGGGTATGCGCTGATGTTATATGGAGAGGCTTTTAAACAGGCAGGGTATTCGTTGCGCGATATGGTAGATAACGATATAATAAAACCGTCCGAGGCGTACCCGAACGTGGTGAAGCGAGATAACAATATAGACTTTCGGCGTGTTCGGAATTTAAGAATATTTTTTGAAAAGTATGCGGTATCTCTGAGTACGGATATAGAGATACCGAGGAATGGCAGGCAGATATTGTAATTTTCGGAGACGATAAGCATATCGGTATTGTATCTGATAAAAAGAAATCGTAACGGTCAACCGTATATTATACATAACGGAGGTCAAAAAGGAAGGGAAGAATTACCTGAAGAATGCCGACGTAACTGGGCATTACAGATTTGACGCTTCGCTGATTGACTCAAAATTTTTGATAGAATGGGTGGGCTAAGCCGTTTTTATATGATACAATATCTCAAATCTCAACGTTTGAATCGGTATGTTAAACACGATAAAAAGCAATAACCGGTATGCTGAACATAATAAAAAGCAATAATTGGTATGTTAAACATAATAAAAAGAAATAACCGGTGTATTAAACACAATGAAAAACAATAACCGGAAGATTTTTAAATCTTCCGGTTATGTTTTTCGTTATCTGTTGCTCGACAGAAAATACAGGGCTTTACTTGCTTGCCAAAAATCAGACAATCTGTTCTTTTACTTTAGAACGCTTACCGACACGATCACGCAGATAGTAAAGCTTTAGCGCGGCGTACTTTACCGTGACGAACGGTCTCCCCACTTTTTCAACATGCGGTGAATGAATAGGAAAAGTTTTCTCGACGCCTACACCGTAGGAAACACGGCGAACAGTAAATGTTTCGCTGATTCCGCCGCCTCTTTTTGCGATAACTGTGCCTTCAAAAAATCTGAATTCTTTCGCGGTTTCCCTCTTTTATCTTGTCATGAACCTTTACGGTATCTCCGACTTTGACTTCAGGTACTTCCTTTTTAACTGCTCGCTTACAAAAGCCTGTAACTTATCCATTTATTTTGGCTTCCTCCTTGATAATATCGGACATTCATGCGGAGCTTCACAGAGGACTGTCCGTTTTTTACTATGTTGTTAAACACAATATTATTTATTATTATATCATACTTTTACTTGTTTTGCAACATCTATACGAAACTTTTATTATTTTTTAGAACCAATTTACATTACTTTTTTATTTTTACAATCTTTAATAAATTACTTGACAATTATTCTGCGTTGTGATATAATAACAAAAGATTTTTGATTAAACATAGATTTCGGGGTGTGGCTCAGTTTGGTAGAGCGCTTGGTTCGGGACCAAGAGGTCGGGTGTTCGAGTCACCTCACTCCGACCAGACGAGAGCTCCGACACGCAAACTACGTTCGGAGTTTTATTATGTAGATATTGAGATGCCGTTTCAAACGGCATCTTTTACGGCAATTTTCCAAATGCGGCAAATGTTATTTTTTTAATTGGAGACTGTTTTTTCTGGTAGTCAGAATTATTATTAGTTGGGCTTACTCTTACTCTGGTAGCACAGCCTGCCCTCAGGGTCACCTTACGAGGGATTCGTTTATCGAAAAAAGCTTACCGTCTAAACAGATGGCAAGCTTTTTTGTTTATCAACACCGCGCAAATAAAATGAACTTTTTTTTACTCAATTTGTTCTTTTTAATTTGAAAATATGTTTGCTTAAAAATACGTCTGAATATTTCTCAGCTATTACTTTTAATAAAATTCTTATTATAATAATCTGAATGCTTTGCAAGTTCTTTGTTAAGGTCTTCTAATCCGTATTTTTCGGCAAGAGTTTCAAGGCTTGAAAATAAGTTTGTTCCGAGTCCGAGACGATTTCCGTCTATCTGACAGCCAATAGCAGCCAAAGCAGTTGGAAACATATCCATTGGCGTTATTATACGGTTCTTTGTATCTTCGGTTTCTACCGATGAATTGATAATACAGTTGTAGACATGCCTTTCATATTCGGAATCTATATTTCTGGAAAAGTATTCGGCATCCATGCTGAGATGATCTCCGCAAATTATAATTGCAGTATCCTCATAAAAATCCTTGCTCTTTAATCCAGTCGATAAAAGCTGCGGTCTGTTTGCTGGAACAGGCGATAACGTTTTCATAATTTTCTGTATACTCATTTTCGCACAGATCGCATTTGTATCCTCCTATATGATGTGTGTCTACTGTTAGCATCGTAAAAGCAAACGGCTGATCGGATTCTGACATTTCGGTCAGCTTTAGTTTTGCGTATTCGAACAGATGCTTATCTTCCATCCCCCCACCAGACGCGATAATTTGAAGGGACGATACCGTCCTTTTTGGCTGAACTCAGATCGTAAACATCATCTGTTCCGTGCTGCAGATAGTATTCATCTCTTCCTGCGAATCCTGCATCAGATCCTACCATCAATGCCTGCAGGTATCCTGCGTCATGTAATATATCCTGGATTGTACAGAGCCCGGGAAGTATAGTTTTATAATTACCAAGTGTATTACCGTTGACATGAACGGACAGCGGTACACCGGATGTTTGCGCAACCATGGATGCCATTGTCCAGGTTGTGTTTTGTGTAACTCCCCATCCTCCGACTCCGCTGCCGTGGGAAAAGTTTATGTTTTCTTCCGCAAGCTGATAAAGCTCAGGAATAAGATTATACGGCTCCGCTCCTCCCAAAGCTTCTGAAAGATATGAAGTTTCCATAGATTCCAACAAAATATAAATCAAATTTCGTTTTTTGTCCGGAAATGATATTTCTGTATTTTGAGGGTCTACATATTCATTTTCATAAATGGAGGATTTTCTGATAATGCTGCTTGCCCATTCCGGTATTCCTACAGAAAAGCAGCTGATTGTTATTAGAATCAGAAACAGTATTGCTGAAATTGCAGTGCTTGCTTTATCTGAAAACGGATATATCTTTAACTTTTTTATCGCCGCTTTTTGTCTTGATTTTTACAGACAAGGTATGTTCGAAACTAAGTAGAAGAATAACTATTACAATTGCCGATAGCATGAGCGCAGGACGCAGAGAGTTTAACAAATAGTCGTTAATTAAGTTTGAAGATGTTCCGTTCAATCCCGCAGTCAATGTATATAGGATAGATGCAAAGCCGATATTTCCGTATTTCTTTATAAACCATCTCGCTGCAAAAAAAGGCTGTAAAGCCTGCTATCACAAGAACTGCGCATATTATGTTCAGCAATATATTTATTTTTTAACTTTTTACTCAACTTGTTCTTTCCTTTGATAAATAATAAAGGCAGGATTTTTAAGAATGCATAGGCATGCGGTTTTGAGGTGAAACCGATTACATTAAATCAGTGAAATATAAATTTGGCGATTTTCCAGCCGTTTTCTCCCCGGTGGTATTGACAAAAAATAACTGCCAGTCTTTTACGTTTTCTTCTTCATATGCTCCGGAGTTGGGATTATAGTATTTAATCATGAAATCCACATTGCATGAAAAACAATTGTCTCCCCATCTTATATAATCATGGGAAGATATGTTTTTTCGCTTACCGTACTTTTTCACGCCATGCGAGAGAATCGAAAACTATACTTAGATATTTGTAGGCCTCGGAATCCGGCTGAATATACGGAAGAATCAGATTTTCAAAATTTTCTTCAATATAAATTCTTCCGTCTGTGTAATATTTTTATATAGTTGTCGGTAAATTGTTCTACATAGGCCTTGTGTGCTTCCATCAATTCATCCGAGGATTCACGGTCAAAGCTGTATATCATATTTTCTGCGGCTGTAACTGTAAGTTTTTTTCCGTTCTTATCGGTTATTTCGATTTTAGGTTCGAATACAAACCGCCGACACGGTAAACACAGACGCGTTCGGGATTGGTTATAAGCTGTCCGATACTTTCAATTTCGTTTGGAACCGCTCCGTTCCCAATAAGCTCGCTTGCAGTAAGTTCGACAGAGTTAAGTGTAACCGATGAACCTTCCGGCGCATATATTTCTGCGGTTCTCAGAAGCTCGGACGGATATTCATATTCGTAAATGCCCGATTCTTCATCGGATGATACGGGAGTAAGAACTGTTCCGTCATATGCGCTGACGCTGAATTCTATACCGACGGTAACAAGCCCGTCGAGAAAGTATTTTACTCTGTATGGAGCGGAATCAGAGTCTATGTTCCATTTATCGGCGGAGGGGGAAGGTATGTATGGAGCGGAATCAGAGTCTGCGTTCCATTTATCGGCGGATGGGTAAGGAAGGTTGGATTCCGTTATGAAATCAGATGTTACTGTTTTACCATTTACCGTAACAATGGCATCGGACGGAACAATGAATGTAAGACTGTGCAGTCTGGACGGAGGAAAGGAATACGATATTGTTTTTATTCCTGTTTCTTCATCTATTGAAGCCGACATTACCTGAAGCTGATTATCTCCCGAAAAAACTACTATATTGGGGTCTCCGTAACCTTCTCCGGCATTGTATACCTCGCAGATCGGAAGCTTGACCGGGTTTTCATATTCTGAAGACGGGCCGCTGTATTTTTCTGTTCTTTCAATATAAGAGGAGGTGAGTCTGTTTCCCCTCAAATGTAACCGATGCTCCTCCTGGGACCTTTATATAAAGTGCGTCGTAGTGCAGGTCGGAAAAGTCCGCTTCATATTCAAGCTCTGCTTCTCCCCATTTTTTAAACCGAAGAGAGTTTTTCCTTCAGGTGTGAAGCTTATCCGTGCAATTTTCTTTCGCCGGCGATAAGTGTATAAACAGGCTGATCGTCGCTGTATTCTCCTACTCTTTTTTCATATCTTATACTGTTTTTCAGTGTCGGCATGATAACTTCGCTTACCACCTGATCTACAGTAGAAAAGTTGCCTGTATTTTCCGGAAAGTTATTTATGATATATTCCGCAAGACCGTCTTCGCCGAGGCTGTCTATATAGTTTGAGATTAAAGTTTCGGGACGGGAATTTTCATACTGACTCATATACAGAGCGAATAAAGATGCTCCCACGATTATCAAAGCCAAAGCGCATGAGACCGATATTATAAATACGCGCCAGAACAATGGAAGCTGCTTTTCCTTTTTTCAGTTTCATTTGAATTCCTTTCTGCGGCCGCGCAGAGGTTTATTATAAGGAAGGCGCGGAGAAAAAACACGCCGGTGGAAGATATGTAATTCCTTTATATAAACGTTGGATACAGTATGCGAGCCGCAAAATTTTTTTATTTAATTAAAAATGCTGTCGGAAGGTCTCGTTCTCCAATCATTGAGGCAGGTTGGTTCAGTATATTTCCGTTGTATATCATCAGTGACGAGGATCCTCCGTCGAGATTTGCGGCATTTACAGCGCCGTATTCAAGCATTAGCTGAGTTACATCATCATAGGTTGCGCCGAGACTGACAAGGCTTCTACCGTTGATTGCTGCCATAAGGACGGTGCCGTCTGCGCACTGGCCTATTGCGGTTCTCGGATTCATTCCTCCGCCGCGGCTTCCACACGGTATTCCGTTTACGATTAGCGTGGGACCGAAGCTGCAGGCGTATTTATGTTTGCGTCAAGCGCCGCCTGAGCGGTCATGCTGCCGACGTGAAGAATACCGTTTTCGTCAAATCCGATCACGTTGTAGGTACTGCCCGATTCTCCCCACAGCAGTTCACCGCCGCTTATTACAAGACCGTCGGGAATGCCTCCGTTCCGCTTCCGTTAGGATCGTAAAACCGCCGCCGTTTATGCCTCCGACTGCGCCGAATTTTGCAATCATCTGGCTAAGAGAAAGCCCTGCAGCGTTTTCTCCGTATGAGTCAGGAATACCCAGTGTAATCCTTGTAGGATCTGATACTTTAATAACTCCGTTATACGTACTCTTTTTTATTTCTATGATTTCGATTCCGTCGTCTGAGATTACTGTATTACTCTCTCAGGAGCGGAGGTGTCAGCAGGCTTATAAGTTTCGAGTGCAGACTGCGTATCGTTCTGTTCGAATGCTGTATCGTCTCCGGATAAAGATTCATTTTTTTCCGGTATATTGATTAGAGACGTGTCTGTATGTTCGCCTGAATCCGATGCCGCTTCTTTCTGTGCGTTTAAAATATCTTCAATCTCGCTGTCCGATAGGAAAATATCAGCGAAAATCCCCAGCGCTGTTTCCTTTACAGAAAGAACAAACAGTTTTCGGGCGGTCGGGGCAACCCTCTTTCAAGATACAAATATGACGCTGAGAAGAGACAGAACTGTAAGGGTTATAATTGCGAAATAACACATAGACATCAGTAATATTGTTTCCCGCCTTTAATTTTCTGTTTGCTTTTCGTGCTGACTTTTCAGGCCGCATTTTGTTTGTTCCCGAACCGTTTTTCAGGCATTTTTCTGTTTGTCTGTTTCTCGTTATTTCTGCAAATGAGCTGTTTTCGGAGACGGCGAACTTATTGCCACTGCGTATATTCCGATTCTTTAAGCGAAGTATTGTTATCGCTTTCTTTATCAAAATACTGTTGTCAGTATATTGATTGTATTTATTTTTCATGATGGTTCCCCATGCTGTTTGTGCAGTATATTATTGTAAAAGCCTAAAATAAAATTTGTGTCTGAAAATTTGTGTCTGAAAATTTGTGTCTAAAAATTATGCCGGAAAAATTATGCTGGGAAATCTATGTCGGGAAAATTCAGTTCTATAAGCGTTTTCAGTTTTCCTCTTCGGTTCGTAATACGGATCTATCATTATTTCTTTGATTTTCGGGAAAGCGGCATATACATAAATATACCATACGGTGCCGATAGATATAAATAGTATAAGACTTATGCCGACCGGTATAAAACCATAACGAGCATGTAAGTTAATAAAAATCAAAGGGAAGCGCCGATAAATGCCGGAATATTTCTTTTGCACCGATAATCGCGAAGATGAGCGCATTTTAAAAAGTTTAAAAATACTGAGATCGAAGGTGACTAACATGATATATAGATAGGGACGCATCAGCATATATAAGAACATGAGCAGTATATTTTGCAAACATTACGGTTTCTGTCAAAATGTTCCCATATTAAAATATGAAAGTACAATATTATATGTTAAAATCGCAAATATAAGGCAGTCAATTATTCCAAGTATGAGTGACTGACGGAAATTTCTTTTTATGGCATGCTTAAAGTCCGCAAAGAAGAAAAGCGGTTCTCCTTTGAGAAGATTTCTGAAAAGATATGTACAGCCTGTTGTTATCGGTCCCATGGTAAATATAATCAGAGCTGATAATGAAAAAAACAATAGTTGTGGCTATCGTAAGAGCGGAGAGTTCTCCCTGTACTCCGTGAACACCGAACAGCGCCATTGTCGAGGGAGATATTCCGTTGCCCTGAGTATGGAGCATAGCGCCGTGAAGCTGAGGAAATATCGGTGAAATCGGCGATGTTGAAACACGGTTCAGATTTCCCGTTAGCGCGTAAATAGCAAAAAAATCGGGAAATTGCCGAACAGAAGAATAAGATTCACCTTGAAAATATCGTTTAGGTGCATCTTAAAATATTTAAGAATCCTGTAAAATTCTTAGGAGTTTTCGGTCCCTTTTCGACACCCTTGCCTTCACGCTGTGTATCGAACAGCTTTTTCATGGCGTCATGATATTTTTGACATTTATAAATTCCTTTCTTTTCAGTCGCTTTCAAAAATATGGAATTATCGCATAATATACGGCAATGAAAGGCGAGCTTGAAAAGCGGCGATTCCGGTTATACGAAACAATTCCCTTACCTCCGGCAGGGAAGTCATCAAACGGGCGGACGGCGGCGGCGTCTTGCGAGCTCACGCCCCAGATATGCGGAATATACACAAAGCTCTGAAAGCGTTATCAGTATGGACGAACAGATAACGGCAAAAATCAGGTAGGAGATTTCTTTTTCGGCGAGTTTAGTACAAAAGCGCACCAAACGTAAAAGCCGAATATGCAAGGCAGTAAAAACAACTGCGGGGGCGTATACTGTAAAGCCGCAGAGAAAAAACGAGAATCAGGCACAGCGCCGGCCGGCATAATCCGCGCAGAACCGCAAGAAGGAAGTCGGTAAATACGGCGCAGGATTCAAAACCGGAGCTGTCCTTAAAATTCAGATAAAATTTCCGAGATAATCCGAGACATGCATGTCCGTCTTTTTCAGGTAAAATTCAGTGATTATGCCGGCGATAAAAAAACAGCGCGGCAGCGACCGTAAATACTGTATGTATTCTCCTGTCTTTCTTCTCCTGCCATCATGGTACATCTTTTTCCTTTCGGTGTTTTTGTAACGTTGATATACCATATATATTCGGCGGATTATTTTCTATGCAGTTTTTATCTTCCCAGTTCGTCAGCTCTCTGAACGCACGCTCTCATTGCCTCGGATATAATTTCAGGGCATACCGCGCTCCTTCAGAACCTTTACAGCGGGTTCTGTAGTACCTCCGGCGTTGTAACACGTTTTATCAGCGCATCGGAGGTCATCAGAATTCATCATAAGTTCTGCCGAACCGATAACCATGCGACAGATAACATTTTTCATATCTTCCTCGCTGAGCTCGATTCCTTCTGCTTTTGCCGCGTCCATAATCGACTTGATAAACAGATAAACATATGCCGGTGCGCTTGACGTTGCGCTTATGACCGCGTTCATTTTGTCCTCTGTGAGTCAAATTTCACCTATACGAAAAACATCCTGCATACTACCGCAAAGCTTTTATCGTTTACCAGGCTATTTCTTGTAAGCGCGGTTACGCCCCTTGCCTATTCTGAGCGGGGCGTTTGGCATTGTACGTATTACCGCCGCGTCATGTCCGAAACAGATTGCAAATTTTTTTCTATTGAAATTCCCGCCGCTATTGACACAAAACATTTTCCGTCTGTATTCATACCTCGTATACTTTCAAAAAAGCTGAGCGAAATTTTGCGGCTGAACTGCCAATACGATAAAATCGGCGAAATTAATTGCTTCCTCGGCTGATTCAGCGGAACGGAAGCCTTTTTCTGCAAAGTCCGAAATTTTACTCTTTTCCTTATCGAATAGAATAGTGTCGGACGGATCTGTTCCGTCAAGCATAAGTCCTTTATAATCGCCGACGCCATATTGCCGACTCCTAAAAATGCATATTTAGTTTTCATTATATTAAATACCGACCTTTCTTTTAAGCCGTCTTTCAGACTGAACTGCGTGCTGAACTGCGGTATACGCAGACGCTAAGCTGTGATTAGCCGTGGAGTAAAATGTAGTTAATTAGAAAATTATCATATACTTATTCAAAGTATTGTAACACGTTTTTTAAAACTCTGTATGAATAAATTATCAAACATATATTGACAGAAAATGAGTCTATAGAAAATAGCATTAAAAGTGTGGAATTTATCTTTCATCTGTCGATGTGGGGGAGCAAAAAAAGGCAGCCGCTGTTTTCAAAACACACGGCTGCCGTAAGAGATGACAGAGCTTAATGCAAGCTCATTGCGAAATATTGATTGTGCGAACCATCTGGCTGGTGTATGAGTTTTTCGTTATCATACCAGAAACAACCTGTACCTGGTATGTGTCGTCGTCGATCTTTGCAACCATGGTCTGGGTTGCGTCGAAGATAGATCCTGCTGTTGAACCGATAATGTCAGATGAAACGATCTGATCCTCATTGGTATTCAAAAAGATTCTGTAGCTGCTGCCTTCATAGCGGCATTGATAGCGTCTGCGGTTATGTCCTTGCCACTTTACTACAGCGACAAGGATTGTGGTCGAACCCGTTGGTGTTGGAACACGCTGAGCAGAACCGATAAGCTTGCCGTTAAGCTCGGGGATAACAAGACCGATTGCCTTTGCGGCACCTGTGGAGTTAGGAACGATATTGATAGCAGCTGCGCGCGAACGGCGGAGGTCGCCTTTTATATGTGGTCCGTCAAAAGAGGCATCTGGTCGCCTGTGGCGTGAACCGTTGTCATTATACCGCTCTGTACAGGGCGAAATCGTTGAGACTTTTGCCATCGGCGCAAGGCAGTTTGTCGTACAGGAAGCTGCTGAAATGACAGTATCCGATGCCTTAAGAGTGTTTTGGTTTACATTGTAAACGATTGTAGGAAAGATCATTTCCTGCGGGCGCGGAAATACAACTTTTTAGCGCCTGCCTGAATATGAGCGGAAGCCTTTTCCTTTGATGTATAGATACCTGTGCATTCAAAACAACATCGACATCGAGCTTACCCCAGGGAAGATCTGCCTTCTTTTCTGAATAGATCTTAATTTCCTTACCTGCGACGATGATGCATCCTCTAGCAGCCTCTACAGATTTATTGTATCTGCCGTGTGTTGAATCGTATTTAAGAAGATGCGCGAGCATTTCGGACTTGTAAGGTCGTTGATTGCGACTTCACATCATATCCTTCTGCCTCAAACATCTGTCTGAAAGCAAGGCGGCCGATACGACCGAAACCGTTAATGGCAACTTTAACTGACATATTATAGTTCCTCAAGATTAAATATTTATATTTTACATATACAAGTATTTTAACTCATTTTCAATTGTTTTACAAGGGAAAAGATAAAATTTTTAAAAATTGTAACAATTAACCTTATTTGTATATATCAAAATTAAATATTCATGCTATTAGAAAAAGTTGTATTGTGTTTATTGAAAAAATGACTGGTTTATGGTAAAATGCTTTAAAGCTTTATGATCTAAGGTGCAGGTTTAGTTTCGATGTCAGAGAGAGATCTTGCAAATCAGACAGCAAAAAGATTGCGGTTTCTGGTTTGTACTGATACTAAAAGCGAGATGCCGCCGTTTGTAAGACGGTCGCGTGAAAAGGGCTTTCGGCTGGTAAAGACATTCGGCTGCAAAGGTGTTCGGCTGCATAGATGTTCGGCTGTAAAGACGTTTGACTGTAAAGACGTTTGACTGTACCGGTGATGTTTACACTCGCTTTTACGGTGTCGGCGTCAGCTGCAGTAACGCCTTATATTGGGTATATACCACTTATTAAGTGTGTTGCTTTTTATGCTGCTTAACATAAAATAAAAAAGACGGAGAAAAACAAAAATGAATTTGGTTTAACAGCAACGCCGATAATTGTTGCGGACGGCGGCGGAAGACTGATTTATAAAATGCGGCGGCGAAGAAGCTGCTTCGGGATGTCGCAAAGGAACCCCGCTTGTACGTTATCTTTCTGCGGTCGGATATGATTCTTATTTGCAGATGAGATGCGATACGATAGAAAGATATGACATAATTATATTTGATAATACGTATTCAATGTGTCGTAACTCGCTTGCCGGATGCTATAATTATAACGGGGAGCGCAGAACTGCATTTATATTCTAAATAT
>VOFB01003654.1_pt1 | contig 21286 bp, 33 predicted proteins | sample 5384141 | NCBI WGS metagenome assembly VOFB01 (sample SAMN12384721, study PRJNA508395) | human gut metagenome | isolation source: healthy gut A | host: Homo sapiens | reverse complement strand
TCACTGGATTTCTGGAATATGACCGGCAGACTGATCCGGCGGAGCAGCCACTGGACCGCATCGAGCATTGGAAGGAGTTCCACCCCCCGCCTGTCCGAGGCGGACCGCCGCCAGCAGGGGCCCGGTGCATGGAGTGCGGTGTGCCCTTCTGCCAGTCCGGCGCCGCCCTGGGTGGGATGACTTCCGGCTGCCCCCTGCACAACTTGGTGCCGGAGTGGAACGACCTGCTCTACACGGGGAACCTGCCCCAGGCGCTGGAGCGGCTGCTGAAGACCAACAGTTTTCCGGAGTTTACCGGCCGGGTGTGCCCCGCCCTGTGCGAGGCGGCCTGCACCTGCGGCCTCCACGGCGACCCGGTCACCGTCCGGGAGAACGAGCTGGGCATCATCGAGGCAGCATTCGAGCGGGGCTTGGTCCAGCCTCGGCCGCCCAGAGTGCGCAGCGGCAAGCGGGTGGCGGTGGTGGGCTCCGGCCCCGCCGGACTGTCGGCGGCGGACCAGCTCAACCGCCGGGGCCACAGCGTCACCGTCTTTGAGCGGGACGACCGGGTGGGCGGACTGTTGATGTACGGCATCCCCAACATGAAGCTGGAGAAGAAGTATGTCATGCGCCGGGTGGAGCTGATGCGGGAGGAGGGCGTGTGTTTCGTCACCGGCGTGGATGTGGGCCGGGACAAGAGTGCCCAGGAGCTGCTGGACGAGTTTGATGCGGTGATCCTGTGTACCGGGGCCAAGGAGCCCCGAGATCTGGCGGTGCCCGGCCGGGAGGCCGGCGGGGTCCATTTCGCGGTGGACTATCTGGCCGCCACCACCCGCAGCCTGCTCAACTCCAAGCTGAAGGACGGCACTTATCTCAGCGCCGCAGGCAAGGACGTGGTGGTGGTAGGCGGCGGCGACACGGGCAACGACTGTGTGGGAACGGCACTGCGTCATGGCTGCCGTTCGGTGGTGCAGCTGGAGATGATGCCCAGGCTGCCCGACCAGCGGGCCGACGATAATCGCTGGCCGGAGTGGCCCCGGGTGTGTAAGACCGACTACGGCCAGGAGGAGGCCGTCGCCGTCTTCGGGCGGGACCCCCGGATCTATCAGACCACGGTGAAGGAACTGCTGACCGACAGCGAGGGGAACCTCCGGGCGGTGAAGGTGGTCCGGCTGGAGGCGGGGACGGACAAGAAGACAGGGCGCACTGTGATGCACGAGGTAGCAGGCTCGGAGGAGGAACTGCCCTGCCAGCTGCTGCTCATCGCCGCCGGCTTCCTGGGCCCCCAGGCCTATGTCGCCGAGACCTTTGGATTGGGCGCACCCCCCCGCTCCTGTGTCAGCACCGCCCCGGCGGATACGCCACCAATGTGCCCAAGGTGTTCGCCGCCGGAGACATGCGCAGGGGCCAGTCCCTGGTGGTCTGGGCCATCCAGGAAGGGCGCGCCGCCGCCCACGAGGTGGACACCTTTCTGATGGGGTACAGCAGTTAAAAGCCTGACCGCAGGCGCGGTCAGCTGGGTGCCAGGGCGAGCACCCTGGCGCAGGTACGGCTCTGCCGGCCTGAGCATCTGAATCCCAGAAGGATGAGCCGCCCAGAGACGGCGGGATAAAAACGAAAAAGACACGCTTTTCAGCGTGTCTTTCGTTTTCAACAGCAGATCAGAAAAAGATGCAGTGGCTGTCGGTCTGTATCAAAATCCAAATCGAAGCCCGGCGGAGCGGATTCGATTTGAAAAGGAAGAGCGGGGCGCGCGGATGACGTCTTTTTTGCCTCAGGCATAAAAAGACGTGGTCACAAAGCGAACTTTGCCACCACGTGGAAAGGACGGTCAAAACCGATATTTTTACGAGGGCAAAAACAGCCGCCCGCAGGGCGGCCCCAAGCCGGAGCCCAGCGGAGCGGGTCCGGTTTGGAAGAGAGGAGCGGCAGAATGAGCGAACGATAAGCTTTACAATGAAATGAAAAAGCTCGTCGCAAGTGATATGTCGCTTGCGACGAGCTGGTACGGGTAGTGGGAGTCGAACCCACACGGTTGCCCACTGGAACCTAAATCCAGCGCGTCTGCCAATTCCGCCATACCCGCGCGACCACGTCTATCATAAAGGATTGTAGGAAAAAAGTCAATGGGCATTGCGGAGAAGGGGACGCCCCGGAAAAAGGGCGCCCCCAGGCAGAAGATTTTGGAATGGGGAAGATGGCTCACTCTCCAGGGGAATGGCGGTGCAGGGCGGCGGTCAGCAGGACCACGCCCGCAGCCAGGAGCCCGGATTGGACCAGGCACATGCCCCCGGGCAGGGAAAAGGCCGGGTCCAGTGTCCCCCCAGGGACAGGGGGTACTGGGAGAAGAACCGGCCGTTCCACAGGGGAGAGCAGCTCGGGAAGGGGGAGGAGCTGGAGCAGGAAGGGCAGGGGCATCCACAGGTAGACGAGCCAGGGGCGCAGGCGGCCCAGCAGCCAGCCGCTGCCCAGGGCAAAGACCAGAGCTGGTATCAGGGATATGGCGGCGGGAAGGAACAGACTGCCCCAGCTGTACCACCGAAACATGCGGGCATAAAAGACAGCGGACAGCAGCAGGACGGCAAGGGACTGGAGGACGGTGCCGGTCAGTGCCGCCCCCCAGCCGGGCCAGGGCGTATTGCCAGGGCCGCACAGGGGTGGCGGCGGTGAGACTGCGGCCCGCCGCCCGCCCCTGAAGTGAAAAAGGTGAGAAAGAACAGCACACCGATCCACAGCAGGGGGAGCAGGCGGCTGAGGTAATCCCCGAAGGTCCAGGGGGAGAAGGGGGCGGTGTGGGACACCCCCAGAATGGTTGCGCCGGTGAGTACCTGCCAGCCGTAGAACAGGGTCACGGCCAGAATGCCGAAAAAGAACTTGTTCCACAGCAAGCGCTTACACTCATATCGAAATATCTTGACCAAGGTCCAGCTCCTCCTCTGTCAGCCCGCAGGCGTCTAAAAATTCTTGATAGGTGAGATAGGGATAGCTCCAATCGAGCTCACGGTTGAACAGGCCGCGCAGGATCTCATCCATGGCCGCCTCACCCCCCTACCAGCTTCTCTGCCCTCAAAATTTTCAGGGGCATCTCACAGTACTGACGCATGCCGGTCAGGCTGTTGGTGATGGCCAGCTGCTCCTCCTCGGGCAGCATGGCCAGGTACTCTGGGTTTCGGACGTAGAAATCCAGGTAGTAGTCCTCCACCTCCCGCTTCCACTGGTCCACGTAGTATTCCTGTGCGTGATTCGCCCCGTAGAGCTCCTTGACGATGCGGTAGGTGGTGTACACCGTCAGCCCCTCGGCGGACCAGGGATCTGCGGGGTCCTCGGAGTCAAACATGTTGCCCAGGCCCCACCACTGGTGGACCAGCTCGTGGATCATCACCTCGCCGGGGACGGCCCCCTTGCCGCCGTCGCGGAGATTGGCGGCAGTGAAGTACATCTCATCCAGCAGGCTGGCGCCCCCGGCGGCGTAGCCCCCGCCGGCCACCCGGCTCTGGATCAGCTTCAGAGAGCCGCCAGCGCTGAAGGACAGGGGGCCGTAGCGCTCTGTGCAGTAGTCCACCACGGACCGCACCGCATCCGCCGCCCCGGCCTGCTCCATCACCGCCTGATGCTTCCGGCCATAGTAGAGCTGGATGGTGGCACCGCCGGCCTGGATATCCTGTCGGATGTAGTCCCCGGCGTAGACGATGCCGCCAGCGCTGTCATCCTCATAGCGCCAGGTGGCGGTGCCGTTGCCGTGGGTCTCCACCACCTCTGCCTCGCTGGTACCGAAGGGGATGACGGTCATGGAGCCGGGCACGGTGAGCTCCACGGTGGTGGGATAGCCCTGCCCCTCTGGCAGAACATTGAGCAGATAGGGCATCAGGTTCTGATTCTCCAGGCACAGATAGGCTCCGCTGATCTCGGGGGAGCCCTGGGTGGTCTCCGCAATGTTCCAGTCCCTGGGGAAGCCGCCGTACTCCAGCACCAGCTCCACCGCGCCGTCCGCCGGGAGGGCGATCTCCCACAGAGCCATGTTGGACTCCTCGTAGCCGGTGCGGACGGGGAGATCTCCGCCCCATTGGCACGGGCAGAAGTAATGTCGTACCCCGGGTCCACACCGAAGCAGACCGTCCACCCCTGGCCGGAGGTGTTCTGGAACTGATAGGCGGCTCGGCCCTCCACCGTGCCAGCGGCGGTGTCTGGGAATACCTGGGCGGTGCGCCTGGAACAGGTGACTCCCTCGGCATACCCAGTTCGAAGAGCCGGGAGGCGGTGAGGTCCGATTGCTGTTGTCAAAGAAGGGCTGAGCTGCATAGGCCGCACCGGAACAGGCCAGGAGCAGCAGGGCGATCAACGGCCGACAGACCCGCCGGGCGCTCCGGGCCAGGGAACCCAGAAGCCCCTTCCCATACTGCCGGATACACAGCCAGGAGAGGGTCCAAACCCCGCCAGGGCTGCCAGCCAGGTCAGGCGCATCTAGGCCACCGACCGGTAGAGCCGGAAGTTGGAGAAGTCATCGGACAGGGCCCATACGCAGGGATTGAGCCAGCACAGCTGCCACTTCCCGGCCCACACCGTCAGACTCAAGGCGGCGAAGGCGGCAAAGAGGACCAGGGACAGGTCAGAGCGCCGGGGGTGAACTGATAGGCGGCGGCCGCCGCCAGAATGCCCAGGGGCAGCGCCAGCCCCATGAACAGCAGATAGGAGAGCAGGTAGTCCGTGCCGCCAAAGACGGAGCCGATGAGCTCCCGGCTGATGGGGAGCCAAACCAGCATGGTGAGGCCCAGACCCAGGACAGCGGCAGCGGCCAGGGCGGGCAGGCGCACCAGGGCCATGGTCAGGGGAGACCGCAGCGTCCATCAGCATGCCCACCCGGCTGCGCTCCGTGCGGTCCAGCTCGTACACTGTCAGCAGGCCGAACAGGATGCCCCCCACCACGCCCCCGGCCAGGGCGGGATCAGCCAGATACATGGACAGCATGGTGTCGGCGGCGGTGGGCTTGTACAGCACCAGCCCAGCCAGTGGGGAGAGCACAGTCAGTAAAATGACCAGCCAGGTCAGGCGGCTTTGGAATAGACGTCCCAGCTCCAGACAAAACAGATACAGAGCTTTCATTGGACCGCCTCCCGGGAGATGAGGTAGAGGTAGGCGTCCTCCAGGGTGGGTTCTGCGGGCTGAGCGAAGCGGGGGAGGACATCGGCCACCGCCCGGCAGCGGATACCCTGGCTGGTGTTCACCCGGGCGGTAATATGCAGCCCCGCCTCCTGGGCCGCCTCCCGTTCCCAGAACACCCCCACGTGTCCGGCGGCGGACTGGATCAGGGCTTCCGGAGTGCCGGTGAACAGGACCCTGCCCTGGTCCATAACGACCAGCTGGCCGCAGACCGACTGCACATCCTCAATGATATGGGTGGACAGCAGCACCAGCCGGTCCTGGGCTGTCTGGGAGAAGAGGTTCCGAAAGTGAATGCGCTCCTCCGGGTCCAGGCCCACCGTGGGTTCGTCAAACATTAGGAAGGCCGGGTCTCCCAGCAGGGCCTGGGCGATGCCCACCCGCTGGCGCTGGCCTCCGGAGAGAGTGCGGATTCTGGCCCGGCGCTTCTCCTCCAGATTGACGGCCCGGATGACCTGGTCGATGGCGGAGCGGCTGTTCCTCAGCCCCTTCAGGGCAGCCATGTAGTCCAGGAACTGATAGACGGTGAGCTCGTCATACAGGCCGAAGGACTGGGGCGAGATAGCCCAGACGGGCTTTGAGCGCCCGCTGGGATCGGTCCAGCGGGCGCCCGTCCACCAGGATGGAGCCCTGGGTGGGCAGGAGGGCGGCCACCAGCAGCTTCATCAGGGTGGACTTGCCCGCCCCGTTGGGGCCCAGAAGCCCCACCAGGCTGGGGCTGGTCAGGTCCAGGTCCAGTCGCTGGAGGGCCTGCTTCCCGCTGGGATAGGTCATAGAGAGATCTTGGATTTGGATTTGCATGGGTCAACATCCTTTCGTCTTGGGTTCCATGTCAGGATACCGGTGCAATGTGGAGAGCGATTGAAGAAAAGATGTGTTTTGTATGAAGATGACGGAGAGGCCAGGGCAATCATGTCCTCGCCCGGGAGGCGGACGGGGACAGATGGCTTAGGCCTGAGAGATGGCCCGGAGAGCGGTGATAAGAGGAGGCTCGCCTGGGGGAGAGAGGAGGTCTGGGAGGGTGCCCAGCTCCTCGTTGCTGCTCCTGTCGGGATTGAGGCCGAATACAGGGGTGTACTGGACCAAGATACCGCTGTTGGGCAGCTGGAGAAAGACCGGGTCTGTCCCGATGCCGTCTCCGCTGGTGGCACTGCCCACCAGCGTGGCAAAACCGGTCTGTTGGCAGAAGAGGGCGAAGGATTCGGAGGCGGAGTAGACGGACTCGTCTACCAGGACCCAGATGCGGCCCCGGAAGGGGCTGGGCTGATCAGCCGGCTCCACCCTGTGGCAGACTCGGACAAAGTGGGTGGCTAGATCCAGGTCCCCCGGCTCAAGATGAGGCAGACTGGGGAGCTGGTTCAGGGGAGGAGACACTCGGCGGGAAAGACCTGATCCAAATAAGGGGCGTTGTTGCGGCTGTGGCGGACCAGGGCCAGGTGCTCGCTGGACAGGGGCTCATCAATGGGGGGGCGACCAACAGCTCCTCCCAGTAAGCCTCGCTCCCGCCGCTGTTGTCCGTCAGATCAAAGATCAGGTCGGGGCGGTCCCCACACTGCCGGTAGAAGTCAGACAGGATGGCACGGTCCGCCTCGTACTCGGCGGGAAAACTGTCGATTTTCACATAGCCCACCCCACTCTCCGGCAACATGAGGGGATCACGCCGCCAGCAGCGGGGCCGGCGTCTCCAGGGCCGGCCCTCTTCCTCACTTGAGGAGTTAATGGCGCGGTCCAGGGCCAGGAGGGAGCGGTACTTTTAGCGGGTCTCTTTCAGCTCCAGAATATCGGCCCAGGACGTCTGCCCGCCCGCCGGTAGAGCCTGGCGGATGGGAGGAGACTGAAGTAGTCGGCGGGCTCCACAATGGACAGATGCCCGTTGTTCCCCAGCAGGAACAGGGTGCTGTAAACCGCTTGATAAAGGTCTGATCGCTGTCGCTTTCGGCCACCATGTCCCGGTAGCTGGTGTAGATCCCTTCCACATCCACCCCCTTCCCGATCTAAAATCCCCCAGCAGGGATAGCTGTCGGCCAGAACAGACCAGAGATACTTGTAGTCCTCCATCCGCTGCTCTGCGGTCAGACCCAGCATGTGATCTGGAGAAGGGGTGTCCTGGGCCTGACTGAGCGGCAGACTCAGAGACAGGGCGGCGGCAGCTAGTACTGCCGCCGCCATCTGTTTCTCTCAATTTCATACAAACACTTCCTTTCTGGAAAACAGGATATCGTGCCTTTATGAAAGGAGTGTGAAGGGGGCCTTACGACTTTCTGACACAAACCTTACAGAACTCTTACAGCATTTGAATGTTTTACCCAATAGGGAGTACAAACAGGAGGGCATTGATTTTCTGCCGGGGCATGTTATACTAAAAAGAAAAATGGTGCAGGGAGGCGGACATGGTGGGGGAGAAGAGGCTTTGGAAGCTGGACCAGGGGCTGTGCGTGCTTTTGATGCTGTTGATCCCCTCCAGCTGTGTCTCAGCATTGCCAACTTGTTTTACGGGATAGACAAGGGTTATGGACACAGCTTCCCACTATGGTCCTATGTCCTGAGTGCGGCTTATCTGTGCGTCGTGTTGTCCGCCGACGGATTCATGATCTGCGTCGGACGGCTGAGCTGTCCAAATTCGTGGGCAGGTACTGGCTCTCCGCCTGCGGGGCACTGGCGGCAGCGGCCCTGCTGAGGCTGGTGCCGGAGGGCGGGATGATCGCTCTGCTCCTGCTGGCATACACGCCTGTCCTGGTGTTGGTTCCACTGCTGGAAACGCTGGGGATCGGAGAGATATCTCCGATGATGGCAGCCGTGGGCATGTTCTGCTTGTGCAACTGGCTGATCTGCAGGTGCTTTGTGGGGAAGAAATAGGATGGCACAGGTCGGGGGCCAAAGCTCCGCCATATAAACAGCATCCCGCCCGGCTATCAGCCGGGCGGGATGCTGTTTATATGGCAGGTGCGCCGGAGCGGAGGGGATCAACTGGCCGTTTCCGGCGGAAAAAATCACACGGGCCCGCACGCCGTCGGTGATATTCTCAATCTCGCACCGGGCCCCGTGCCGATCCAGGATCATCTTCACCAGGTAGAGCCCCAGACCGCTGCCGCCGGTGCGTCGGTTCCGGACTGCTCCTCCCGGTAGAAGGGCTCAAACAGGCGGGGGAGGGCCTCCGCCCCAATCTGGACACCGGTGTTCTCCACCACCAGGGTGGGCCGCCCGTCCAGGCGCAGGGTGCGCACCCGGATGCGGGCCCCGGCGGGGGAGTACAGGGCCGCGTTGGACAGCAGATTGTCCACCGCCCGTCCCAGCAGGCTGGGATCGCCCCGGAGGACGAGGCCGGGGGCCAGGGACAGGAGAGGTCCATCTCCCCGCTGATCCAGCAGCTCCCTGTCCTGCTCCAGCTGTTCCTCCACAAGCCGGGAGAGGTCCACCTCTTCCTTCCGCAGACCCGTCCCCGATTCCATCCGGGAGATGGTGAGGATCTCCCACCAGGGCCTCCATCCGAGACGTGACCTGAAGGGAGCGGGCCAGATACCGGTCCCGGTCCCGATAGACGCCCACCTCGTCCAGCATCCCGGTGAGCTGCCCCTTCAGGATGGTGACGGGGGTCTTCAGCTCGTGGGAGGCAGCGGCGAAAAAGGCGCTGCGCTGCCGCTCCAGCTCCCGTTCCCGCTCCATCTCTCCCAGCAGGGCGTCGTTGGCCGCTCTCAGGTCGGTCAGGGCGGCGGAGAGGCGCTGGGACATACGATCCAGACTGCGGCCCAGGACGCCGATCTCATCCCGGCGGGTCTCCCCGCAGATCCAGCCAAAGTCCAGCTCTGCCATTTTCCCCGCAATGCCGCTGAGGCGGACGATGGGGCGGGTGATATAGCGGGAATAGACCACTGCGCACAGGGCAGAGAAGGCCAGCAGCACCAGCAGCACCCAGGGGGCCATCCGGGCCAGGGCCGCCACTGCCAGGTTTTCCGAGCGTACTCCGGGGGAGACATAGAGCTCGCAGGTCTGCCCGCCGGCAAAGGTGACCTCGGTGACCTGGGTGTCGCTGGCTATGGAGAGGGCGTATTCCCCGGCCATCCTCCTGGATGATGGCTGCGGGCGGGTCCCCGTTCCACAGGGACTGGATCTCCGATGCGGTGAACATGGAGTCGGAGGTGACAGTCACTATCGTGCTCTCGTCCTCATAGACCGACTGGATGGAGAGCTGGGAGTTGGTGTCCTGAACGATGTGCCCATTGGCGTCCACCAGCATGACGGAGGATTTGAGGCGCGGATGAACTCGTCCAGGATGGGGCCGCAGTCCTCCAGGGCGGTGACAGACAGGCGTTCCACCAGCAGGTCAGTCTGGGCCCGCAGATCGTCGCTGGCCGCCGCTGTGTAGGTGATGGGGGTGGCCCAGGCGATCAGGGCGAAGGTGATGGCCCCCGCCCCAAGCAGGATGAGGAGGGTAATGAGGAAGATGCGGACAGTGAGGCTCTCATGGAGCTTCCTTCGCAGCACGATAGCCCACCCCCTCACTGTCTCGATGCAGTCGATGCCCAGTTTGTGGCGGAGATTCTTGATATGGCTGTCCACCACCCGCTCGTCCCCGAAGAAATCGTAGCCCCACAGCTTGGCCAGCAGCACCTCCCGGGTAAAGACCCGGCCAGGGCTGGAGAGAAAGGTGTGGAGCAGCTCGAACTCCCGGGCGGTGAGCTCCAGAGACCGGCCGGCCAGCCGCACCTCCATGGCCTCCGGGTCCAGGGTCAGCTCCCCGTAGCGGAGAAGGGAGGGCGCGGTGCTGACACCCCCCGGCACGGCGGAGGATGGCGGCGATCTTTTTCAGCAGCACCGGTATGGAGAAGGGCTTGGTCACATAGTCGTCGATCTCCAGGTCAAAGCCCCGAAGCTGCTCCGCCTCCCCGTCCAGGGCGGTGAGCATGAGGATGGGGACCTGGGATTCCTGGCGGATCAGCTCGCACACGCCGAAGCCGTCTATTTTGGGCAGCATGATGTCCAACAGGACCAGGTCAAAGGAGGCGGAGCGGAACAGCTCCAGGGCCTCCACCCCGTCTCCGGCCAGGCTGGTCTGGTAGCCGGCCTGCTGGAGATAGGCGGAGAGCAGCTCCTGGATGTCCGGCTCGTCTTCCACGATCAGGATTCGGTTCATTTTGTTCACCCCAATGACAGGATAACAGGAAAATATGAATTTTATATGGAGAGGGACAAAAAAACCAGAGCGGGAGGGGAAGAGGCGGAAAAAAGTTTCCCCGGCTGCCGGAGCAGAGGGCTCCGGCGGCCGGGGGCAGGACAGGGTCAGTCCCCGTACATGGGGGTGGAAAGATAGTGCTCTCCGGTGTCGGGGAGCAGGGCCACGATGGTCTTGCCCCGGTTCTCCGGCCGCCGGGCCAGCTGCACTGCGGCCCAGACCGCTGCGCCGGAGGAGATGCCAACCAGCACCCCTTCCAGCCGGCCCAGCCGGCCGCCCATGGCCAGGGCGTCCTGGTCCTCCACCTGGATGATCTCGTCATAGATCCCGGTGTCCAGCGCCTGAGGGACGAAGCCGGCCCCGATGCCCTGGATGGCGTGGGGCCCCGGCGTTCCACCGCTGAGCACGGGGAGGAGGCGGGTTCCACTGCCACGATCTGTACGTCCGGCCTGCGGGATCTCAGGTACTCGCCCACTCCGGTGATGGTGCCGCCAGAGCCTACCCCGGCCACGAAGATGTCCACCGTCCCGTCGGTGTCCGCCCAGATCTCCGGGCCGGTGGAGGTGCGGTGGGCGGCGGGATTGGCTGGGTTTTCAAATTGGCCGGGGATGAAGCTGCCAGGGATCTCCCGGGCCAGCTCCTCCGCCCTGGCGATGGCCCCCGCCATGCCCAGCCGGCCCTCGGTCAGCACCACCGGCCCCATAGGCCAGCAGGAGCTGACGCCGCTCCTGGCTCATGGTGTCCGGCATGACGATGATGGCCCGATAGCCCCGGGCGGCGGCCACCAGTGCCAGACCGATGCCTGTGTTGCCCGAGGTGGGCTCGATGATGACAGAGCCGGATTTCAGAATGCCCCGGGCCTCCCCGTCGTCCAGCATGGATTTGGCGATGCGGTCCTTGGCGGACCCGCCGGGGTTGAAGCTCTCCAGCTTCCCCAGGATGCGGGCGCTCAGGCCCAGCTCCCGCTCAAGATGCGTCAGCTCCAGCAGAGGCGTCCCCCCGATCAGCTGCTCTGCTGAGGTATAGATCTTTCCCATAGCGCTTATCCTCCGTTCTTTCTAACTGTCAGGTAGTTTAGGGGGATTATAGGCTTTTCCCCGGCAGGTGTCAAGAAAAAAAGCGGGGCCTGAGACTTCAAGGGCACGCCCAACACACGGGATTTGTGATTTTGTTGCCGTGGCGCCGGATCTGTGTTATAATTTTGACAAAGATACCTGAAAAAGGAAGGAAGGAGCCGGCTGGGCCGGAGCGGCCCGGGTCGGAGGAGAGACAAAGGAGGCCTGTTATGGTAGAAGTCACCACTCTAGATCTGGTCATTATTGGACTGTATCTGCTCTTCATGCTGCTGGTGGGCGTGTGGTTCGTCAAGCGCATCAAGAACACGGATGACTATTATGTAGCGGGACGCACACTGGGGCCGGTGGTCCTGGCCGCCACCGTGTGTGCCACCATTATCGGAGGCAGCGCCATGATGGGGCGGGCGGGCATCGCCTACACCACGGGCTTCATGGCCATTGCCACCGCCCTGCCCTATATGCTGGGCATGTTTATCTTCTCCGGCTACGCCGGGCGTATTCAGCAGGTGGGGGAGAAGTACCACATCGAGTCCATCCCCAGCCTGTTCGAGTACCGCTTCGGAAAGCCGGCTAAATGCGTCCTGGCTGCTATGGTGGCTTTCGCCATGGTGGGCACGGTGGCCGCCCAGGTCACCGCCACCGCTACCATTATTAAGCTGCTGGGGGGACAGGTGGGCATCAGCTACGAGATGGGGGCTTTTATCGCCACCGCCATCTTCATCATCTATACCGCCGCCTCCGGACTGTTCGGCGTGGTGTACACCGATGTGGTGCAGTTTTTCATGCTCATTATCTTTGTCTACCTGATGATCCCATTTTCCAGTCTGGACTATCTGGGGGGCTTCGGGAGCTTCTGGGCCAGCCTGGACAAGAGCTACATCACCCCTGCCATTGACGGCAAGATACTGGGGGACATCGTCACCTATCTGGTCTTCACCATGGCGGGGGCGGAGATGTGGCAGCGGGCCTTCGCGGCCAAGGATAAAAAGTCAGCCAAGCGGGGCATGTTCTGGGGCACCGCCGTCTATGGCGTGACCATCGCCTTGCTGTTCCTGATGGGGCTGGCGGCCCAGCAGATCCTGCCCAACGTGGTGGAGGAGTTCGGCACCGCCGATGCCGTGATACCTGCCTTGGCCATCAAGATCCTGCCCCCCGGCCTGACGGGGCTGGCCCTGTCCGGCATCCTCTCCGTGATGATGAGCACGGCGGACAGCTATCTGCTGGTCTCTGTCCAGACGGTGGTCAGCGACCTAGGCAAGACATTCCACCCCGCCATGAAGGAGAAGCAAGAGATCCTTTTCTCCCGCATCGCCTCGGTGGTGCTGGCCCTGGGGGCACTGGTCATCGCCCTGTACATCAAGAGTGCCTACGACGTGCTCATGTTCGCCTGGGCCTTCTACGCAGCGGCGGCCGGACTGCCCGCCCTGGCGGCTCTGTACTGGAAGAAAGCCACCAGCGCCGGCATCATGGCCGGGATGCTGGGGGGGCTTCGTGGTCACCGTGGTCTGGAAGCTGGTGGGCGAGCCCATGGGTCTGGGTGCCACCGTCCCCGGCGCCATCGCCTGCGGCGTCCTGCTGGTGGGAGTCAGCCTGGCCACATACCGGAAGCGCCCCACTGTGATGGTGGAAGTGAAATAAGCGTCCGAGACGGGGAAGCGAGACGGTCGAAAGAGGCAGTCTGCCACGGGCAGGGTTTGTCCGCGTGCGGACGCGAACTCTGCAAAGATTTTTCCACAGAGCGCCGGCCCCGCCCTTTATTTGGGGGCAGGGCCGGCGCTCTGTGGAAAAGCGGCATGGACGTTTTATGCCGTCTGGTCAGGCAGGTCCTCCAGGGAGGCGAAGGTGTAGCCCATGTCCTCCCAGCGGGTGAGCAGCTCGTCCAGGATCTCCGCGTTGGTCCGGGAGGTGGAGTGGAGCAGCACGATGGCCCCATTGTGGATGCGGGGGATGAGTTTGGAGAAGGCCTCCTCCGCCGTAGGCTGGTCATCCACGTACCAGTCCACATAGGCCAGGCTCCAGAACACGGTGCGGTAGCCCAGGGCCTGGGCCTGGCGCAGATTCTCCTCGCTGTATTTTCCCTGCGGAGGGCGGTAGAACCGGGGGAGGGTCTGGCCGGTGGTCTCCTGGTACAGCTGTTCCAGCTCCTCCAGCTCCTGCTGAAATTTGCTCTGGTCCGAGATGGCGGACATATCTGGGTGGTGATAGGTGTGGTTGCCCACGATGTGGCCCTCCTGGACCATGCGGCGGATCAGGTCGGGGAGGACTGGATCATGTGTCCCACTACAAAGAAGGCGGCCGGGGCCTGATGGTCCTTCAGCACGTCCAGGATCTGGGCGGTGTAGCCGTTCTCATATCCGCAGTCAAAGGTGAGGTAGAGGACCTTCTGGGTCGTGTCCCCCAGATAGTAGGCGTCGTATTGGGCCAGGGACTGGGCGGTGGCGTTGCCCACAGGGGGCTCCCCTCAGTCTGGAAGGACAGGCCCCAGTTGTCGGTGGAGGCGGCCACTGTCGCCGGGGCGGCAGCGGGGACGGGAGTGTCCTCCCGCACAGCCAGCCAGAACAGCCCTCCCAGTACCAGGCAGAGCGCAGCTGCGGACAGCAGCGCGGTTCGGCGTGTGGTCCATAGATGTTCCCTCCTGCGTGTTTTCGGTCAGGTCAGCGCTAGGATGTGCAGGAGAGAGGCAAAATATGTACCGCTTATGCTGGAAAAAGAAGGCGGAACGGCGGCCTTCTGGCCGCCGTTCCGCCTGGAGCCAAGCCGCTTTTTGACAGATCTGTGCTTACCGGTCGGCCACTGCGGTCCGCATCCACTTTCCACTCTTCACCCGGAGCAGGGAGACCGCCGCGCCCACGGCCCAGCCGGCGGGAATGGACCACCAGATGGCGTTGGCGCCGAAGGGGGTCAGATAGACCAGCGCGTAGGCGATGGCCACTCGGGAGAACAGGTTCGCCATAGAGCTGAGGGTGAACGCCCCCATGTCTCCGGCCCCCGGAGCATCCCGTTGGGAACAAAGAGAACGCCCATGAGGATGTAAAAGACGGAGACGGTGCGCATGTAGGCCAGCCCGTAGCCCATGGCGCCGGAGGTGTCGCCCGGGTCCAGGAACAGGGAGAGCAGCTGGTTGCCGAAGAGGAAGATGATGACGGTGATGAGCAGAGAGAACACCGCCACCATCAGAAGGCAGGCCTTCAGGCCCTCCTTCACCCCGGTCGTACTTGCCAGCGCCGATATTCTGGGCGGTGTAGCTGGACATGGCGTTGGAGAAGTTCAGGTTGGGCAGCATGGCCAGCGTGTCGATCTTGGTGGCGGCGGTGTAGCCGGCCACCAGCACCTTGCCGTAGGAATTGACCAGGCCCTGCATCATCATCATGGAGAGGGACACCATAGACTGCTGGAACATAGAGGGCAGGCCGATCTGGGCAATGCGCTTGACCGCCGTCATGTGGAACAGGGGGATCTTCATGTTGGCCCGCCCGGCTCACAGGGCAGCTTCTTCATCCGCTGGAACATCACCACCAGGGAGGCGATGGCACACATTCCCTGCGCAATCAGCGTGGCCCAGGCCACGCCGGCCACGCCCATGTGGAACCGGATGACAAACAGCAGATCCAGTACGATGTTGGTCAGGCTGGAGATCATGAGGAAGATCAACGGCGTTTTGCTGTCCCCCTGGGCGTTGTAGATGCCGTTGAGGGTGTTGTACAAAAACAGGAACACCGCTCCTCCAAAGTAGATCCGCAGGTACAGCCGGGAGTCATCCATAATGTCCGGGTCGGTGCCCAGCAGCTGGAGCAGAGGGCCGGCGAACACCGTCCCCAGGGCCATGATGATGAGACCCAGGACGCCCAGAGAGATGATGGCGGTGGAGATGGTGGATTTCATCTCATGGATGCGCCCGGCGCCGAAGAGCTGGGACACCACCACGTTGCAGCCCATGGAGAGGCCGGCGGCCACCGCCACGGACAAAAACGACGATGGGGAAGGAGGAGCCCACGGCGGCCACGGCGTCCTCACCTACGAATTTGCCCACTACAGCGGTGTCCACCATGTTGTACAGCTGCTGGAACAGGTTGCCCGCCACCATGGGCAGGGAAAAGAAAAACAGCAGTTTGAAAGGCTTGCCCTCTGTCAGATTTTTAACCATCGTCCCCTTCCTCTCCTCTTTTGTATTGCATGACATTTTCGATGATCCGGGACAAAAAGCTGTTATACAGTGTCCGTTCCTCGGAGGAGAACCCCCGGCAGCAGATGTCGTTCCAGCTCTCCAGGATCTTCTGGACGGCCCCAGCGCGCTCCTCCCCAGCCGGGGTAAGGGAGACCTGCTTCTCACGCCGGCACTGGTCACTCACCCAGCGCTCCACTAAGCCACGCTCCTCCAGACGGGCCACACTCCGGGCTACTGCCCCCTTATCCAGGGCGGTCTGGGCCGCGATGTCCTCCTGACGCAGGCAGTTTCTGCCCCACAGAAGGTAGAGTATCATGCCGTCCATGGGCTGGAATCCCAGAGGCGCCAGCTGCTCTCGAAAATACTGCTGCTTGATGCGGCGGAAAATCTCGCTCCGGTCCTGCATGGTCCCTGCCTCCCTTTTTATTGTTGTATCTATCAACAGTTGTATTTTACAATAATTTCTTAACAAAATCTATACACAAAGCTGACAAATTTAGCGCTGCCGGGGGAGACAGGGGAGGATGGGCCGGCGGTTCTTGGAGCAGAACACCACACAGTCCACCTTGTCCGGGAGCGGCTCACAGCAGATGAACCTGCTGGGGAACAGGGGGCGGGTCAGGACGCAGCCCTCTGTAAAGCGCTCCTATGATATTGGCGGTGTTGATGGCCATTTCTCTCCCAACGGGATGTCCTCAAATCCCTGCTTCATATGCGGGGCAACCGGCGCAGTGACCCGCGCGAGCGCGGCAATTTCCTTACTGGGCAGCTGGGCCATAGCCTCGCTCTCCGCCTCGGCGGAGAAGATAATGCTTCGGGCGTAGGCGACGCCTGCCGGGGACAGACAGAGAAAAAATCCTGCCTAGCGCAGAAAATGGCCGTCATTTTGTGATCCTGTGGTATAATAGGATGACATGTAAAAAACGGGCGGATCATGGGGAACTCCTGGGATCGCTATGGAAGACTTGGAAAGGCGGTGCAGCGATGGTCTATACCACCCACTATCCGTCCCCTCTGGGGGCTCTGCTCCTGGCAGCCAGGGGGACGCACTGGCCGGCCTCTGGCTGGAGGGACAGAAATACTTTTTGGGTTCCCTGAAGGAGCCGGCGGAGCCCATGGAGGGCCACCCCGTGCTGCTCCAGGCCGGGGATTGGCTGTCCCGCTACTTTGCGGGGGAGCGGCCGGATTCCGGTGAGCTGAAGCTGGACCCCGGCGGCGGGGAATTTCGGAGGACAGTCTGGGAGGAGCTGTGCCGCATCCCCTATGGGAGCGTGACCACCTATGGCGCACTGGCCCGGACCGTGGCTGCCCGACTGGGCCGGGCCAGCATGTCAGCCCAGGCGGTCGGGGGGCGCGGTGGGCCACAACCCCATCTCTATCCTCATCCCCTGCCACCGGGTGGTGGGGGCGGACGGCAGCCTTACCGGATACGCCGGGGAATCGACAAGAAGCTCTGGCTTTTGGACCACGAGGGGGTGGAGACGGACCGCTTCTTCGTCCCCGACAACAGCACCGCGCCGTAAGGGAGGGGCCCATGGAGAGAAGGCGATGCAGGTGGGTCAACTTGAAAACCCCCGCTATATCCGCTACCACGACGAGGAGTGGGGAGGCCCCACTATGATGACGGCTATCTCTTTGAGCTGCTGGTGCTGGAATCCTTTCAGGCAGGGGCTGTCCTGGGAGTGTATCCTGAACAAGCGGGAGAGCTGGACAGCCTTTGACGGTTTCGACTGCCGCAAAGTGGCCGCCTACACCCAGGAGAAGATGGACGCCCTGGCTGCCGACCCTCCATCGTCCGCAACCGGCGGAAGATCGCTGCGGCGGTGAACAACGCCAGGATCTTTTAACGATCCAGGAGGTTCGGCAGCTTTTCCAACTATCTCTGGCACTTCACCCGGGGGAGCAGGTGGTCCACCGGGACGGGCTCCTCCGGGCATCGTCGCCCCTGTCCGACGCAGTTTCCCGGGACCTGAAGGGAAGGGGGATGAGATTCGTGGGCTCCGTTATCATCTACTCCTACCTCCAGGCGGCGGGGATCATCGACGACCACGAGCCGGAGTGCGACTTCTGCTGCGGCCGGCAGAGGGCAAAGGAGCAGCCTTTGGGGATAGAATAGAGGCCCTCCGGGGCAGGAGGGCGGAAAGAAGGCAGCCCCGCATGGCACGCCATGCGGGGCTGCTCAATGTTGCTCCTGTCAGTTGAACTCATGGGGAGAGAGGTATTTCTGCGAACTCATCGCATAGCCGTTTTGATACTTGACAGTCAGGTAGACAGTCTCCTCCCCGTTGGTGAGCTGTACATAACAAACGCCGTCATCGTCGAACTGATGGGTGATGTCCAGCTTCTCTCCGTAATAGTAGATCCACACCGAGCCGTCATCCTCATAGGAGACCTCCGGCGCGTTGAGATGCTCCATCAGTTCCTCCGGGGTGAGCGGCCGTTCGGTGCCATCCGGCTCAAAGGCCACACCGCCTCCGCCGCGCTGCTGTGTCTCGCCGTTTTCATCTGTGTACTCCAGCGTATAGTGCCCCGGCTCTACTGTCATGACTGCGTCTGTCTGATCGCCGTGGAGCCAAAGCTGCACCCTGCGCTGGATGCTCCCCAGGTCGGCCGCATAAGCCGCACTTCCCGTAGCCAGCAGGAGTGCGGCCGCGAGGGCGATGACTGCGGTCCTGCGGCCGCTCTTTCTATGCTTCTGCTCTGTCATTTTCATTACCTCCGTCAGTGTGTCGGAGGGGGCATGCAGTGGGGCAAATGCCCTCTGAAACCGTTCCTGCTCTGTCATGGTGATTCCTCCTCCAAAATCGTTTTGAGTTTTGCCCTTGCCCGGAACAGCCTGGTGCTGACCGTTTTTTCGGATACGGAGCATGGATGCCACTTCCGCTGTGGAGTACCCCTCATAGTAAAAAGAGCAGCAGCGGTACACGGTATTTCTTGTCCAGGGACATGACGCTTTTGAACAGCTCCTGGTCCCGCTCATGCTCAAATCCCAGCATCTCGGTGTAGTCATCGATGTTCTCCAGCCTGCGCCACGGTGAGCGGAAGAGCATCTTACAGCGATTGACGGTGGCGCGGATGAGCCAGTTTTTGAGGTGGGCGTCCGATTCAAACGCCTTTTCTGTCTTGTACAGCTCGATCAGTACATCCTGCGTCACATCATTTGCATCATGGGAATTTTTCATCCAGCTATATGCCACCCGATAGATGGTGTCCATGCGGTTCGGGCATGTAATGCTTCGTTTGAAAAATGCTATAAAATATGTCTCTCCTTGAAAGGCCTTACACCCTATATGTGCAGAAGGAAGCCGATTCCTTTCACTTTGGAACAAAATTTTTGTCCCGGCTGCCGAAGCTGCGGGCAAAGCGGGACGGAAGCAGCAGAAGACCTCCCTGCGGAACAGCAGCTCCAGCAGGGAGGTCTTGTCTCGACTCTCGTGGTCATTCTTTTGTATGCGGGCCTGCGCAGGGGAGAGGGCCGCCGCCTCGCTATCTCAGGGTGGGATTGCCGCCCTGCCCGGTGGGAATGTCCAGCAGGATGTCCTTGTTCTTTCCCGCCCGCAGCACATAGCTGTCTCCCGGGTGGCCCATGAGCCCCTCAGCGCGCCGTCCCGCAGCCCTACCTCGCAAACGGTGATGCGCTCAGGCAGCTTCATACCATATCACACTCCAAATCATATCAGGCAGAATATGTTCAAACACGGATGCTTACACCGAAACAGCTGTAGCCGTCACTGCTCCCGGGGCAGCTGGAGCACCGCGCCCTGATCGGCACTGGTGACCAGGGCCGCGTAGCGCTCCAGCGCCGGGGTAGCCGGCTTGTGGATGTGCCGGACCCGCTCCAGGCGGCGCTGGATCTCCTCCTCCGGGACACAGAGGGTCAGGGTGCGGTTGGGGATATCGATGATGATTCTGTCACCCTCTTCCACTGCGGCGATGGGCCGCCGGCGGCAGCCTCCGGGGACACGTGGCCGATACAGGGCCCCCGGGTGGAGCCGGAGAAGCGCCCGTCGGTGACCAGGGCACAGTCCTCGTCCATCCCACGGCCTACGATAAGGGAGCATGTCATGTGCATCTCCCGCATCCCAGGACCACCCTTTGGGCCCCTCGTACCGGATGACCAGCACGTCCCCCTTTTGGATCTTGTCGTTGACACCGCCCAGCTGGCCTCCTCCATGGAGGTGAAGACCCGCCTGCCCCTCAAAGTAGTGCATGCTGGGCTTGACCCCCGCCTGTTTGACCACTGCGCCCTTGGGGGCCAGATTGCCGTGAAGAATAGCCAGGCCGCCCTCTGGCTTCTTAGGGGTGGTCCAGGGAGAAGATGACATCGTTTTCCACCAGCTCAACCCCGGCGAGATTTTCGCCCACCGTCTTTCCACTGACCGTCATCTGCTCCAGGTCCAGCTTACGCTCCAGGGCCTTCATCACCGCAGGACCCCGCCCCTGCTCCTCCAGTACACTGAGGGGGGTACTGCCCGAGGGCTTGATATTGCAGAGATAGGGGGATCTCCTGGCTCAGCTCAAAGTCATCCAGGGTGGATGCCTGCCTCATGGGCGATGGCGGGCAGATGTAAGGTGCTGTTGGTGGATGCTCCCATGGCCATGCTTACTCTGATGGCGTTGCGCAGGGCCTCCCGGGGTCATGATCTTACGGGGCGTCAGGTCCTCCTTCACCATGGCCACGATCCGACGGCCGACTGCTTGGCGATGCGCCGTTTTTCGCGCTCACCGGGTGGGCCAGGCCGCAGCCGGGCAGGCTCATGCCCAGGGCCTCGGCCAGACAGCTCATGGTGTTGGCGGTGCCCAGCATGGAGCAGGTGCCAACGCCGGGCAGGGCGGCCTCCTCGATCTTCATCAACTCGTCTTCGGTGAGCCTGCCGGTCTGGGTGCGGCCAATCAGCTCCCGCATGTCGGTGAGAGTGATCGCCTCCATGTCCTTGTACTTTCCAGGGAGCATGGGCCCGCCCCGCATGGATGACGATGGCAGGGGATGTTCAAACAGCCTCATGGCGGCCATCAGCATGCCGGGGACGATCTTGTCGCAGCCGGGGAGCATCACCATGCCGTCGAACTGATGGGCCTCGATCATGTACTCGGCGGAGTCGGCGATGAGTTCCCGGCTGGGCAGGGGATAGCTCATCCCTTTGTGCCCTGGCAGATGCCGTCGCAGATGGCGATGGTGTTGAACTCCCGGGGATGCCCCCGCCTCGATGATCCCCTGCTTAACGAAGTCCGCCAGCTCCCGCAGGTGAAAGTGGCCTGGTACCATCTCGGTGAAAGAGTTGACCACTGCGATCATGGGTTTGCCCAGTCCTCCCGGTCCAGACCGGTGCTGTACAGCAGCGCCCGGTGAGCCGCCCGCTCAATCCCGTTGGTCAGCATCCTGCTTGGTAATCCTTAAAGTGCATCTTCTCCTCTGGCATGTTCAGCGCTCCTTTCCTGTGCGGCTGTGTTCATCTAGCAGTGTACCAGCGGATTGACAAAACCGCAAACACATTTTATATTTATTTTTATAAACAAAAAAGTTGTATTTAGGGGGGAGAGCGGTGAATATCAGTCTGGAATACTTTCTGGCCGTGGCGGAAGAGAGAGAGCATCAGCCGGGCTGCGGAGCGGGTCATGGTGAGCCAGCAGGATATGAGCAACCATATCCGGCGTCTGGAAAGCAGTACGGGCTCCCTGCTTGAGCGGCGGCCCAGGATTTGCCCTGACCCCAGCAGGGGGGAGGCCGTGCTGGCCACC
>VOFB01004418.1_pt1 | contig 21299 bp, 39 predicted proteins | sample 5384141 | NCBI WGS metagenome assembly VOFB01 (sample SAMN12384721, study PRJNA508395) | human gut metagenome | isolation source: healthy gut A | host: Homo sapiens | reverse complement strand
CCGCTTTAGGACGGCCATCCAGAAGGCCCTGCCATCTTTTTCCGCCGCTTTCACGATAGAATCAATCTCATGTCCAAGATTGAGGCTTCGCCTCCGTTTTCCTGGGCCTCATGCCGTTTCTGTTCAGTTTTTCTTTTCCTGTTCATACTGCACTTCACCAAACTGCTTGCCGGAATACTTTTTCTTCCCAGTCCAGCAGGCTGCAGGAGAGGGGCGAGCCATCCGTTTTGTCCCAAACATAGATTTCCCCCATATCCCTCGGGTCATAAGAGACAGAAACACGGTAACTCCTTTGAACGCGCTTTTTCATAGTCCGTCCACCATTTCCAGGCTGCTGTAATAAAGCCCTTGAACCGGACGCCCCGGCTGGTCACACTGGCGTTGCCTGTTGGCATCAGGGCCAGCCGGACTTTTGCTCCGGTACTGCCCTAAGCGCTCCGGCGCAGTGCTGGATTCCCCAATGCCACAGTTTTATTGAACTGCCTCCACGCCAGTTTCCATCATCCGGCTGCTTTTTTCAAAAATTCCATATAGTGGCTGTTATTGTAATACAATACGCAGTTGATTATGATTGCGGTAAACTGACGGATGTCCAGCTTGCATCCAGACGGTAATCTTTCCCGCCACGCTTTGACATATCCGGCTTCACCCTCCCCGGAAGCAGCACCGTGGCGTTGGTGTTAATCGTCCGGAAATGCTGTTCGATGATCCCTTTAAATCGGCACGGTAGGGTGGTGCATTCTCTATACGGATTCCAAGCATGGACACCAGATTATCTGCGTTTTTGCTCTCCATCTCGCCCCGGTCTCCGAGGATTGCAGCTGGGATGTGGTGGCAAGGCCATTCTTCATCCGTGATGCAGATTCCGTACGCCTGACAATAGGACACTTTATCGGATGCAGCGTTGGATATAGCCATCATTGCCCCAACCCATGACGGGCCTTCCAGACCGACATACATTCCCGTGACCATACGGCTGAACACGTCTATGACAAAGTACAACACGGGTCTCCCAATGATATTGGAGCGGCCAAACTGTGACACCAGATAAATATCGCCTACCGTGGCATCAATCTGATATTTAGAACCCGGCCCCATTAGCCCATAATCCGATTTCCCCAGCACGCTCCGGCTGTTCAGGTTATATTCTGCCTCACCTTTCCGCTTCTGGATTTCATTCTTTAAGTCTTTGTCCTTCTGATACCAATAACGGAACTGGCGGATGGATGGGACTTCTCCCGGCGTGAGAAGCTGCAAATGTTCCTTTCCTGTGCTGTCCTTTATAGGAACAGAATAGTGATCTGAGAGCAGCTTCTCGTATGTGGCCTGAAAGGATAATTCCTGCCGGGTTAAATAATACTTCCGTATTGTTTTCTCGAAGTTTTTAAATCCTGCTCATCCAGATTTTTTCCAAAAGCCTTGATTCCTCGTGTGCTGGCCTGCCAAGCCTTTTGTTTTCCTGTCCGCTGCTTCCCTTTTCCACCACATTTAATATAAGAAGGAACAAAAGCGTCTGGTGTTTTCCGCATTTCCAATAATGGGAAAGATAGGGGTTTTGAGATTTGTCTTTTTAATTCCGTCTCCATCTCAATCCTACTTAAATGCTCTTTACGGATTTTCTGTCGTATATCCCCGGTTCATCTAGCAATGCTTCTTTCAGCAACTTCAAATTCTATCCCTGTGTTCTTTTTCATTCTCATTCAGCTCCGTTCTGTACTGAATAGGTTCTTCCTCATATATAAACGCTCATTCTCCAGATTCTCATGGATAATGGCAAGATTTATGAGTGCTGGCATACCCGACTTTCCTTTTAATGGAATCCAATACGCATATTCAGCCTGTGGAAAATCCAAAAATTATACGGTAGGTTTCATCGTTTTCTATATCGTGAAAAATACGATTTACGCTGATATTATTATCCATATTGTCTTGCCTCTTTCTCCGTCATGACTGCTCTATACTCACTCAAATTTATATTGCCGCTCATACATATTGGAATCCGCCTGCATAAGACTAAATATTGAAACACTCTTAAGCCGCTTCCCGTTTCTATCTGAAATCGCTGTTCGGTGTCTTGGGCGATTTTTAAGGATCGGCTGCCCTGTATGCAGATACATATATTCAAAAACATCAGACACTCCCTAAGACTTCCGGTCTGGGAAAGGTCTCTCTGGTAGATTTTCTGCTTGAAAAATCCATTCGATATTGCGGGCTTTCTGATGGTCGATACCATCCTCTGTCTAAGTTTCCAATCAATCTTTTTTTTGCTTCCAATACCGCCTTTCAATCTCAAGTTTTTCTCTCTAACCCGAAAATCCCCAAGATTTTTCTTCGGTTTTTTATGCTCCTGACCATCTCGCCATCAGAAGTCGTAATAAGAAAATCGCTGGTAAGGACATAGGGGAATCCGCTCTCGTTATCAAACGGATAACGAATTCCCGCCTTATCAGCGATTTCTATTACAGTTTCAATCTCCAAGATCGGATATTGTTCTCGGATATCCAAAACCTTTTCCGACCAGTCCAAAAGATAAAAATAGGACAGTTCCATATTTGACAACAGATGGTGAATACGCCCCGTTGTGTTTCCATAAACTCTCGACACCATGCCGTTACTTGGAAAATCATGAATCATAATCCACGGTTTATAGGCAGACTTAGTTCCCTGACCCCTGCCTTCTTTGAGATACCTTTGATATTGTTCTTGATTCCACGTTCGGCGATGCTTTGCCATATAATCACCATCCTCTTTGGCTCCATTATAAGACATTATTGTCAATTTCACAATCAAATTATGAAACTTTATTGTCAAAAGTAGGGGCAATTCTGGATTATGAATGTTTATTGTAAATTATGGTACTTTATCGTTATATTATGAATCTTTATTGTAACTCAACATTTTACCTGCTCCGGTTTGCACTGTCCTCGCCCGGCTTCGTTGTCATCAGTCTGTAAAGGCGGGTATTCTTCGGGAATTTATTGGTAAACGGCACAAAGGGAACTCCCGTATTTCATTAAGCCGCAGCCTGCGTCCGCATTGGTGATATAGCTCATCTGCTCGGTGGAGATATTCAGTAAATCCGCAAGTTTCTGTCTGTCGGACGCCGCCTGGTTCAGCATGACGATATACTCGCTGTTGGATAACATCGTGCTGGCAAGGACAGAATCTAACAGATATTCCACGTTCTGCGTGATGGCGTTGGGGAACGCATTTCTTTTTCCGGAACCGCCTCCATGCAGAATTGAAAAACGCCCCGGAATACTCGTTCTCAAACACCACATGGAACTCGTCCAGAAAGATATGGGTACGTTTCCCCTTCTTCCAGTTTTCCGTGACACGGTTTAACATGGCGTCCGTGATAACCAAAAGCCCCATTGTTTTCAGCTGCTTCCCTAAGTCCATGATGTCATAGACAATCATGCGGTTATTTACATCCACGTTGCTCTCATGAGCAAATGCGTCCAAACTGCCGCTTGTGAAAAGCTCCAACGCCAGTGCAAGGTCTTTCGCCTCCCTCTCCGGCTGCTCCAGCATTTTCTCCCGGAGCCTGCACAAAGTCGGCACGTTGCCGCCTGCCTGATAATCTTCGTAAACTGCGGCGGTACAGCGGTCAATAATGGACTTCTCCTTTGCGCTGACGCCTTTTTGTCAAGCTGTTCAAATAAGGACAGCACAAACTCGGACTTGTCAATGACCGGGTTCCCGCCATCGCCATACCCCTCCACCATGTCCATTGCATTGATGTGGTCACGGCTCCCCGCCGCAATGCGGATGACTTCGCCGCCCATCGCTTCAATCAGGGAGCCGTACTCTCGTTCGGGATCGCATATGAGAATATCGTCCCCGGTGGCAAGGGCAAGGAACACAATCAGCATTTTTGCGCTGAAGGATTTGCCGCTCCCCGGCACGCCTAACAAAAAGGAATTAGGATTCAGCAATTTCGCTTTGTTGCACATGATAAGGTTATGGGAGATTGCGTTCTCCCCACAATAAATGCCGCCCTCGTCCATGATTTCCTGTACCCGGAAAGGCATAAGCACCGCAAGGCTTTCCGTGGTGAGGGTTCTGAGCGCATTGATTTTCCGGTGTCCGATGGGCAGGGCGGTATTCAGGCCGTCCATCTGCTGGTATTTCAGGGTGGAAAACTGGCATAAATGCTTTCTTGCCACGGTCAATATGATATCCGTATCTGCGTCAAGCTGTTCTTTCGTGTCGGCGGTATGCACCAAGGTCAGTACAGCGAACATCATCCGCTGGTCACGGGTGGTCAAATCGTCCAGAAACTCCTTGCTTTCCTTCCGCTGCTGCTCCATGTCATAGGGGACGACTGCGGAGAAATTGTTGTTGGCGTTCTGTTTCCTCTGCCAGTTGGTGATGTTGGTTTCCACACCCAAAGTCGGTTTTCCACCTCCCGAACCGCTTCATCCGTGGGAATCGGTATCACGTCAATGCTCATCATCAGGTTGCAGCTCAAATCCGTAAGCTCCGCAATCATGTTGTCTTTGATATAGGACGCATACTCTCTGAGGAAAAGCACACGCCCGTAACGGTTCCCCCCATGCGGAAATGGTCTTTTTCAAACTCAAGGCTGTCCGGGCAGATAAAGTCCTTAAAGCTATGCCCTTTTTCATGGTTTCCGGCAAATCAAACCGGAAGCTGGTTTCCTCCCCGGTACGGTAAAAGTCATGCAACGCCCGCAGTTTATCCGTTGCGTCCATCTCCACGCATTTGGAGCCTAACCGTGAAAAATGGCTCACTAAGTCCGTGCCGATACGGGCAAAATACGTCCTCGCCTCCTCGATAGATTTTTTATACACGGATACCGTCACATATTTTTCCTGCACAATGCTGTTGGCTCCCGTGGCTTTCTCTAAGAGCATGGCATTGTACTCTTTCCGGTATAAATCAAGCCCGTCCTCCTGCATGGGGATTAAGATTGCCTTCTCAAAATCCTGCTTGTTCAGGCGGCGGTTGTTGATGGTGATTTTCGTGGTTGCGCCGCTGTCGAAGGAATTGAGAAGCTCGCTGTACTCAAGGAACATGGCTTCCTTGTCCTCCCGGCTCGCCACCGCATAGTTGATGTCCACAAATTTATAGGTTCTGGCAAATTTGTTCCGCCCGATCTGGAATATCCCGTCCGCCCATATTGCCTGGATGGGGATTGCCTGCTGGACGCCTTTGGGGATGACAAATTTCTCCTTGTCCTGCTTGAAAATATTGCTCAATGTCTTAATCATTCCGTTTCCGCTCCTCCCTTTCATGATTCTCAATACATGGCTTCACTGCTTCGTAATAGATGTTTTCCGGGTTAAACAGCAGGCGTTTCGGGATAAGGAACTCCGACTTTATCCACGCCCATAAAAACTGCTCTGCGTTCATCCCGTGGTAGCGGATAAAGCCTAACGCCGCAAAGGGAGCCGCCCCAAAATGCACATCCAGCTCACGGTTTCCGTTCCCACATAAGGACTGAGTAAAAATAAAGCCCGACGGCAACGCCGCAGGCTAAGACAGAAAAAACGAACTGCCGCATGGACAGCCCGAAAACATGGATTCCGTGTAATTACGGATTTCCCGGTTTATTTTTTACTTCCAAAATTCAACACCTCCTCCTTATAATCCCATCATTTCACGCACAACCCGGTCTGCCATCTTCACTGCCCCTACAAGCACAAGCATATTGAAAATCAGCTCCCCGATATAACTCCATACCATTGTGACTGCCGCCGCATCCGGATCGACTGCGGGCGGGGACGCCGCAAACAGCGAAAATATGATGCAGGCAAGCACGATAATCGCCCCTTCTAAGCATACCGCCGCATAGGACTTGATAAAGCTCCTGCCCACGTTCTGTGACGGCTCCCCTGCAAAAGTCGATAAGGGAATGGGCGCAATCGCTGTGTAAAGGTACAGACGGAAAAACCGCCCGTACACGCTCATTATCATAATAAAGCTCAACACCGTGATAAACAGCCCGCCGATTAACGTCACCGCCCACAAAGGAATGCTCTCGAAAAAGCCGCAGTCCTCCACCGCCTCCACAATCTCATTTGGCAATACGGTCTGCTGTGCGGCTCCAAAGCCTGCGGTTCGCATAATCGTGCTGACTATCCCCTGCACGATATTGAATAACGCCATCATCAGCTCCAGCCCGTGGGATATGACACCCTTTGCTATGGCAAACCGGACAAACAGCTTTAATGCGTGTTCCGGCTTTTTCACTTCCACAAAGCTGCCGCACGTCTTTACCACGCCGACAACAAAGAACAGCACCAAAAGGGCATAGGCTACCGCCTGCAACGCCCCGTGGATGTTCACAATCGCGCTCCAGATTCCCCTCCCTTAAACTGTTCCGGGGACTGCGTGAGAAGCTGCCATATCTCCGCCAGTTTCTCATTCCATGTTTCCAGTGCATTGACTAAGTTCTGCACTACCCAGTTATCTGAATCCACTCATTTCACCTCGCTTCTGGATTTTGCAGAGGGGCCTGCCAACGCCTGCCCCTCTGCAGTTGCTCTTTACATGGTTTTCCGGCAGCCTCCATCAGCCAGTGATAAGGGTTAAGATTTCCTTTGCAAAGTAATGATGACGCCGCCCGCAAGGGTTAAGAACCCGTTGGAACGCTGGCTGGGGTCGTGGGACTGCAAGGACAATCCCACCTGCACGATGCCCCACCCTAACAGAATCAATCCGACTGCACGGATTAAGCCGAAAATGAAATCAGACAGGTTGTTGATGACTGCAAGCGGATCGTTTGCGGCATACACAGTCGTTGCCCCGGCTGTCATCATCAGCACCAGTGCGGCATACACTGCCATCGCCCTTTTTGTCTTTCTGCCCATCGGCTGTCTGCTGGTTTCCTTGCTGTTCTCGTTTTTTTCATCATCATTGTTCTGTTTCCTCCTTGTTTTGAGATTGGTTTATAATAGCCTCTAAATCCTCCTCGGATAAAAGCTCATAGGAATCGGTTCCCGCCTGCTCCTGCGACACTTCGCCTTCCAGACTGTCCCCAATGCAATGCTGCCCACCGCCTGCGTCACTTCCCCGTGGCGGTAGGACTTCCCCTTCCCGTCCGTGGACAGTGCCACATTGGGGTGTTTTAAAATATCAAATTTTTCATCCATGACCGGGCGTTCTCCCCGGATAAATAAAAGTGCATAGCGGTTATCCAGCATACGCACTTCATCCGGTGTCAAAAGCTCACGCCCCGATATCTGATAGTTCGTGGAATAGTTCCCGGAGTGTCCGGTAGACTTCCATAGGTGTTTGTATCAATGGTGGCTTTCCCCAGCAGCTCGCTGACGTACTTATGGTTTCCCTGCTCGTTGCCGCCCAGATATAAAAACTGGTCGCAGTTGCCCACAATGCTTTCCCACTGCTTCTCAAACAGCGCCTTTAGCTGCGCCATGTTTTGCAGGATGATGGATACGCTGACTTCCCTCGACCGCATGACGGACAGGATTTTGTCAAAATCATCAGGCAAACTGACGTTCGCAAATTCATCCATCAAAAAATGCACATGGACGGGGAGCCTGCCGCCGTGCTTATGGTCGGCAAGGTAAAATAGCTGCTGGAATAACTGCGTGTACAGGATGGATACCAGAAAGTTGTAGCTGGTATCGTTGTCGGGTATCAGCGCAAACAACGCCACTTTCTTCTCCCCAGTGATGACAGGTCTAAATCGTCTGTGGCTGTCAAAGCCGCAAGGCTGGAAAGGTTGAATTTCTCCAACCTCGCCGCAAGCGTGATCTGGATGGATTTCAGTGTTTTCGCACTCCCTGAATGGTAGTCCTTATAATATTTCACTGCGATATGCTGCGGTTCCCGCATTTCCAGACGTTCAAACAGCTCATCCAACGGGGACTGGTATTCATCGTTGTCCTCTCGGACTTCCCCTGCACGTAACAGCTCCATAACCATCGGGAAATTCTGCTCGTCCTTTGGTGCCTCGTACTTTAAATAAAATATCAGTGCTAAGAGTAACATGGACGCCGCTGTGTCCCAGAAGGGATCGTTTGACTGGCTCCCCTTTGGGGTGGTTGCCTTAAAAAGATTCGTCACAAGCCGCTGCACGTCGTTGTCATCCTTTAAATACATAAACGGGTTATAGCAATGGCTCTTTTCCATGTTGATCAGGTCAAGCACTCTTACTTCATAACCTTTTTCCTCCAGAAGATGCCCGGTGTCCCGCAGGTTCTCTCCCTTAGGATCAAGCACGACAAATGACGTGTTCGCCTGCATAAGATTCGGCTTTGCATAAAACCTTGTCTTTCCGGCTCCGCTCCCACCCACCACAATGGTGAGCAGGTTGCGGCGGTGCCTGCGGCTGTCATAGCTGATACGCACGTTGGACGTCATAATCTTGTTGGCTCCAAAATCTTTCTCGCTGTACTTCTGGTTGACCGCCCGTGCGTTGCCCCATGCGGCAGAGCCGTGTTCCTCGCCCTCCGGTAGTTCCTGCGTGTGGATACATAAATGCCAATCCCCATCCCGTATATCAGCAGGAAAATGAGGACAGCCCGCAAGCTGTCCCCACATAAGCGGATAGAAAACGGATGGTTCATGGCGTCCGGGAATCCCCGTATGATTTCAGGCAGTCCCCCGCAAGGTATGGCGCTGTCAAAGGGCAAGCCAGACAACGGGAAGGATGCCGAAAGCCGCAAATATCCACGCCGCCTGCTTCTCACCGCTCCTCATGGCATTTCCGCCCCCTTTTCTCTTTCTCCGGCGGCTCCTCAATCAGCTCGATGACTTTCAGAAGCACATCGTCCACTGCGTCTGTCGGCCTGCCCTCCTTTATCATCTGGTTGCGCTCGTCTTTCAGGGCATGGAAGATTACGCCATACTCATATTTGTCCAGCTCAAGGGTTTTCTTTTTCCCCGCTCAAATTCACCACCTCCGTCTACCTTTCCTGTTCTCTGTTCTTTACCTTATAATCCCGGATTGGCATTTCCCCGTATGCGTCAAGCAGGCGGTCAACTTTCTCCGATTCCGCATAGGTGGTTCCACGGTACAGCGGGTACGTCACGCCCTCCACGCATACTTTTCCGCCTGTCGGCTCAAGGTCAATGCCGCACAGATTTTCTTCCGGGAAAAGGTTAAAGTTATATCCTGCCTTCACTGCCCTCATCTTGCGTCCTCCCGGTTATGCTGCGCCTGCGGTTGCTGCCTCTGGTTCTGGCTCCGGTTCGGCTCCAGCACTTTCGCCATGCGGGAAGATATATCGCCCGCTGCGTCACGGACTTTGGACAGCTCCCCACGGACTTCCTGCGGCTCCATGCCCTCGAAAAATTCCGGCGCATGGGTGAAATCAAACCCTGCGTGTCCACGCCATATTTTTTGCAGAGCAGGTAGGACGCACAATAGGCATGGAAGGCGTCCTCGTTGCGGTCGTAATTCTTATCCCCGTCCGCAAACCCGGCAAGGGCAAGCTCCGGCGTCACGCTCCGGAAGATTACCTGTGCGCTCATGCCTTTTCGCACATAAATGCAGCTCTCCTCCGGCTCGAACAATGCCCCTTTGTCCTCCGGCATCTGATCCGGCTCCGCCGCAACAATGGCAACGGGCGGGTTGTTCACCACCGCCCACACAAGCTGTGCGTCCGTGATTTCCGGCTGCGCCTGCTGTAACCTGTCCCTTGCGTTGGTCTGTGAAATGTCATACACCTTTTTTTCGCATTGTAATAGGTTCCGGTGCTCCCGTCCTCACGCTCATACTCCTTCCCCGGCTCCATAATCAGGATGGGGTTGTTCCGCTCCTGCCTTTTCACATAGGCTCCCTGATCCCGCCAGTAGCCGTAATCGCCAATCTTCTGCGCCTCCGGCTTCTGCGCCATAATCAGCAGGGCATTGTTGGCGGTGTAGCGGTCAAAGCGGCTCTGCACGTCAAGGTACTGTTGAAACGCCTGCCCGTCCGTGGCCACCGCCGCCGTCATCTGCTCCGACATTTCATAACAGCGGCTCCGGTTGTTCCTGCTCTCTGCGATAAATGCCGCCACCCGGTCATCCTGCGGCACGGCGGAGACGTTCAGTAAAGAATCAAGGCTGAAATTGTTGTCCATACATACTTACCTCTCTTTCGATTTTTTCGGTTTTGTTTTTGTCTGCGGCTGTCTATGCTGCAATGGCTTCTGGTTTTTCGCTTTGGTGTCCTTTGCAGGCTCACTCCGGCTCCCTGCCTCCGCTTCTTTCTTCCTCGCTGCCTGAATCTCTTTCAGCTCCTCCCGCACGGACGGTTTCTCCGGCGTGGCTGGCTGGTACAGCTTAGAAGTACCCTCGGCGGTTGTCCTTTGCTTCTTTAAGGTAGGCTCGGACTGACGGGATTTCGCAGTCTTGCCCAAAGAGGGGTTTTCTGCTGCCCCTCCTCTTTCTGCGTGGGGCTGCCTAAAAGCTCTTCTACCAGCAAATCTTCCTGTGACTTTCCCGGCCTGTCTTTCTCCGGTTCTGGCTGTGCCTGCGGCTTTCCCGGTGACGGTTTCTCCGTTGGTGTTTTTTCCGGTGACGCTTTCTCTTTTGGCGGTTCCTTCGTTTTCTCCTTTCCGGGAGCCGCCTTTTTTCTCCTTCGCCTGCGATTTTTCTTCCCTCGACTTCTGGATTTCCGTCTTAATCTGTGCCGCCTCCGTGACGGATGCAAACTTGAAGCGTTCCACGATACGGTTGATGCGGGGCGCATCTTCCTCCTTCACCATAATGTCCACCATCCCGTCGCTGCTCCCCTTCGGATCACGGACGGCGCAGTAGAGGATTCCATACCGCTTCGCCTCCTGCACAAATTTCTTCAGGTCGCTTTCCTTTACGGAAAATACGGTGAGCGGTTTCCCGGAGCGCACTAAGGTTTCCAGCCTTGCCCTGCCTCTGGTCTTTTTCTGCTCCTTTAAGATGGCGTACAACAGCACTGCAAGCTGCTTTGCCCCCTCGCCGGAGATTTTAAGGCCGCTTCCCCCACTTCCATCGACATACGCACCACCTGGTCAGCGGCTTCGCCTGATGTGTTCATGGATTGTTCCCTCCTTCTCCGTGTGGATGTTCTTTTCCTCCACACTATTTTCCTGCCGCACGGTTTCTAATTTTTCTTTCATTGCGCCGGAACGTGCGGCTATCCCGTCGCAGAGTCCCACCTCCTTCCGCAGTTCCCCGATCTGCTTTGAAAGACCGGAGATTTCTGTTTTTACCTCTGACAGCTTTTCACCGTCTTTGACGCTGCGGATCTGATACCGCAGGTGTTTCCTTTTGTCCGCAAGCTCCGCCATCTTCCCTGCAACTCTTCTTTCAATGAAAAAAAGCTGCTCCGTGGTATCTATGCGATAATGGCAGAGCAGCCTTGTTTCCTTTGAAATCTTATCCAGTTTTATCAAGTCCTCCCGAACATCATGTGTACCTGCTTCGGGCTTACAGGCGGTCGGTTCTCCGGCAGAATTCCCAACAGGTAACAATAATGCAGGTACAGGCCACGGAGTCCGCCGATTTTCCTTGCCTTTTGTATATTCCCATGCACTTTTATGACATAGGTCTTCTTCTGTGACAGAATAACAGGCGGCGCAGGCTTTTCTATCTTCTGCGTGAGTATCCGCCTGCGGATGGCTTCTAAGGTGTATTCCTCCCCTAAGTTCCTTGCCAGCTTCATCCCCCGCTCCCTGCCCTCCGCCCGTACCGTGACGTCCTTCCCGAATTTGATGGAATAGCCTTTCTCTTTCAGGTAATGGAAAAACTGCTTTTCCGTCCTCGCCTTTGCAATGGCTTCGTCCACGTCCGCCTTTATCATCCCTAAATAGGTTGGCCTGCCCTCCTGCTCTGCCAGCCACTCCCCATAATGCTTTGCTTTCTGCTTTGGGTTCTCTATGACGGACAATCCGTATTCCCGGCATAACCTGTCGGAAGCGTTACGCATATCCCGGTAATCCTGCTTGCTGCGGTGATACCGCAGGCCGTCCGCAAAGGAAACGGAGTTCACCACGAAATGGTTATGCAGGTGGTGCGCCTTATCTAAGTGGGTAGCGACTATCACCTGAAAGCGGCTCCCCCACAATTCCTCCGCCAGCTTCACGCCAATCTCATGCGCCATCGCCGGGGTACATTCCCCGGCGCAAAGGACTGGTAGCCGTGGAACGCCATAATGCCCTCGTCTTTCCCGTACCTCTTTTTGACCGCCATCATTTCTGACCGGGCGGTGGTCGGGGCGCAGTTGACGCCGGACACATACTGCTCCATGACCTTCTCGTTTTCATCATCTATGACATCCTCCGCTGCCTCTGGTTTCCCCTCTTTCTGGTCTTTTCCGCATTGACCGCATAGGCGATGACGTCGGACAGCCCCTGCGTTTCTGTTTCCTCCATGCCAGACAGCTTTGCGATTTCAGGATTTTTGTCTTATCCGGGTTCTGCACATAGATGACGACTTTCCCCAGCCACCCTTTGACGCTCCAGATAGATGTTGCTGCCACGTCACAGCCCACTCCGCTTGCCGCCTTTATCCCTGACGGGCAAAGGCTTACCGCTTTGTGGCTGCTCCTTTTCCCCGCAAATCAGGCTTTGCGGGGTTCCCCGATTGTTCCGGCAGGATGACCGCCTCGGTAATCAGCCTGACCGCTTCATCAAACTTCCTCATGTCGCTGTCATACCTCTGCACGTCAATCACGTTCAACGTGTGCGCCTTCTGTGCAATCTGATTTAAGTCATTTCCAATCTTATGAAGTTCCCGCATCATGGAATAATAGTCGGGCGGCGGGCCTCCCTCGGCGTCTTTCCGTGATTGCCTGACGCACATAGGCTTCCTGGCTGATTCCACTCCGCTTTACCCGCTCCCTGATGCGTCCGCCTCCTCCTTATTCAAACGGAACAGAAACGGGACGTCCCTCTTTCTCATCTGCCTACCTCCGTATCTCCCCCGTGCAGGCGGTTAATCTGCAACAGGCACATCATCACCACGCCCACAATGCCGCCTACAAAAGTTCCACTTAAAAATGCCAACATACTGCTCCACTCACCTTTCCGTCATGGTGCGCTGTCACCATGCAACTTATTATATCTGGCGGAACCTCCCGGCTCCGCTAAAAAGGGGTATTAGGGGATTTTCCCCCTAACAAGCTGCCTTCGGGTTGCCGCATGGCAATCCAAAAGGCGTTGCTTGCTGGTATTGTGTATCACCCCCTGCGACTGCGTACCGCCTTTTGTTTTGGTATCATTACCCGCCGAAAACAGATGCTTCCCCGGCTGCTGCTCCTTAATCGGATGGGTGCAGCACGCACATTCCGACAGCAATGCCCGCACTCTATGCACTCCTGCCCGCAGTCCCCGGACTCCTTCGCCTCACACCTGCCGCACACTTTGCAATGGTTCACACACTCCTGACAGCGGTTTTCCGGATCATCCCGCATACATTTCCCATCCATCGGGCAGGAATACGGGCATCTTGCACATCCCTCCGGGTATGCGTTACAGACGCTTTCTTTTCCGTCCGCCGCTTTCGCAAGGACAGAAACATCCGTCACGTCCCGGTTGGAAAAATCTAAGATATTGGTTTCGCTGTATATCTTTTCCACCATCTGTGCGGCAGCTTCCGCACTCTCCGCAGAGATTTTCACCCTCTTTTCAGAGATGGCAACCAGCGTCATTTCATACTGCCTCATGGCAAACGCCTCCTTTCCTACCGCCCTATGCCTTTGTCCCGGACGCTCTCTTTCGCTTTAAAATCAGCTCCCACAAAATGGTCTGCGTCCAGAATATACTGGCTTCTGTTCCAGTTATCCTCTGCTGTCTGTTCCGCTTCCGCAAGGCTCTCCGCCTCAATGGGTACAGTCATTTGCAGGGTTTCCGTTATTGTTACGTCATACGTTTTCATCTCTCATGGCTCCTTCCGTGATTCTTTTTACCCGTTCCGTTATCCCGATTCCTAACCGGATACAGAGAAAATCGTTGCAGTCCTTGCCCTTTGGCGGCGGCTTATCCCGTGTCCGGTACTGTTTCGAAGCACGGCCTTGATCGCCTCTGACGCCAGCCTGCCTGCCCGGTCATTGTCCAGGTGCAGCTCCACTTCCTCAACCTCCGGGTACTCTTTTAAAAACCGTGTGAGCGCTGCCGGAACCTTGCTGCGTTCGATTTCCTTTGCTGGCTGGTACACGCCTGCAAGGGATAAAAGATGTTCCGCCCTCCAGTCCTGGCCGTCCATTTTTTGCAGGGTGGCATAGGACAGCAGGTCGATAGCGGATTCAAACAGGTGGACTTTACGCTGTTTCCTCTGCCGGGATAGAGAATGAATAGTTTTGTCGCTCCCGTTTGCATCCCCGATAAAGTCCGTCCCGATTCCACGCAGGGCGGCATACCGGGGTGTTCCTCCCTTGTCCATGCCCACAAATACAGCGTTGTGGTGGTTCTCGCTCTCAAAAACCATTCCCTTTTGCAGACAGAATCCAATGATGTCCGTGTCAATCCCACGCCTGTTCAGGTAGGAAACAACCTGCGTCTGGTATCGGTTGGGTTTGGGTAAGAGCAGTTTCTTTTCTGTTGTCTTTTTTCGGCTGGTAGGGAAACAGGCGGCGCAATCGCCGCCTGCCCTGCAATCGTCTGTACCGCCTCCACAAAAGTATAGTCCCTGACTTTTATCAGGTAGTCAACCGCTGACCTGCCCCCGATTCCACGGCTCCACCACATCCATTTCCGTTGGAAATTTTCAGGCTGTCATGGCTTTTCGTGGTGTAGGTGTTGCCCGAAAAATGCACAAGCTCATAAGGCTCATAGTTTTTCAGGTACGTCAGCAAGTCCATCCGCTTTGCCTCCTGCACGACTTCCGGTGCGATATATGGCATAAATCTCAGCTCCTTTCCTGCCCTTGATTGGATATTTGCTGTCTGTTTTTGAATATCCGGGCATAAAAATAGCCGATTGATTCTCGTTTTGAAAATCAATCGGCTATGTAATAATAGGATTTCTATTTTAAGCGCAAATCCCAATTTATACTTCACTCATCCTAAATAGTCCTATTTTTCAAAGACAGCAAAGATTTCTCTAAGTAATAAATCACATTCTTCCCATTCTTCTAAAATAATTTGCTCCTTACTTCTTTTTAACTTTCAATTTAAATTGTTTCAGCACTTCGATTTAGAAATTATTTCTCCTTGATATGCAGCAACTTTATCAATATAAGACTTCCAACGGATAGGCTCATATTCTCCATTTTGTTTTAAAATATCTTTACCGAGAAACATTTCTATTGAACAGGCACGACCATTAATATTATCTACTGATTTTCCTGCCGGGCCGATGGTTGGATAATTGTAGCACATCTCTAAGTCTGGCAAATGCATAATTCTTACATTTGGTGGAATTGGAATTCTTTTCAAGGACTCTATTTCGCTTAATCCAGCCGAATCATTATCGTATAATGCAATAATTCTATTTTCAATTCCTGCTGCAATAAATGCTTTTAAATAGTGAGTCAAGTAATTTGTACTTCCTTGCACAACATAAGTTGAAAAATCAATAAAAGAATAAAACTTTACCATGTGAGGATACAACAATTTCATTGCTTCAGATATAACTCTTGCATCTGTACTACCTTCTGTAAGTATAACTGTCTTAGATACTAAATACTCTTTTTCCTCTGGAACCTCATCACACCATCCACCCTCAAATAGATTTGTATAATCAAGAGTAATTATGTCTTCCGATTTAAATGCTTCTAAAATAATACGAAATACATCCCAAGGCGATCCTATTTCTTCATCTGTATAGCATAAATCAATGCCAAAATATGTATCATCCTTACAATGTGGTAATGAGTCTAATACTATTTTCTCGCACAGAGAATTGTTCTCACATCTGCATTGCCTTAATAACTTATAATCACCTTCCTCCCAAGTGTCCACTGCTAATATTGCAGAATACTTTACTACTGCTTTAGACCAATTTTCAAAAGTGTACTTTTTTTTCAACACTATCAACATCAATTTTTCGTCTGGATAATCTTCTTCTAAGTAGTCTAAATAATTCTTCTTATGGTATTCAAATAAACTTTTGCCTTCGAAATTGTATGCCCCATTACATCTAAACACATTTTTGCTTTACTGACATTCATAGAAAATATCGTCTTGTAATACTTTCTTCTAGTTCTTTGTCAAATACTTCTTCTATCGTCAAATCATCTTTTGACTAAAAATTGATAATAAATCACCAAAAGTATTTTTGCGAATGATAAAAATCATAACTTCCAATACATAGTCCAACAATCTCTCCCATGCTATCTCCTTGTCAATAATTTCTTCCTTAAAAACTCAAATTTGGAATATAACCTTAAATTCTATCTTTGACTATTTACCAAAACTAAACTATCAGCCGTTTTCTTAAATATCCACTTTTTTTCATTCGTTCATAAGTACCTAATGTATCATTTTTATTTACAAGTTCCAATGATTTATCATAATCCATCCCAAGTATAAGCAAATTCATTCTCACAGCATGTAAATAATTCTCATACCATTCCCATGTAGGATTCGTAGATAATTCCCGAATTGTACAACGTGATACTATAGGATTTATTTTTATAATCATCTGGTCTGCAAAAACTCTTAACAATATTGATATTGTTTTCCATCACTTTTGTTTGGCCTGCCGAAGAACCACCTATACTATTCCAAGGTGGAAAATGTCCGTATTTTCTCCGAAATGATTCTATTAGAATACCTTCTACTCTTTTTATATCATCTCGTCCTTGCTCACTTAACATATCTTCCACCGGAGAATTCTGTTGCTTTGCAAATTTCTCATACATCCCTCTATTTCTATGCACCACTGGTTGCGATAACGGAGACTGTACAAATATCGTATAACCCAAACGCTCATTTTTTCGAAAAATATTCTTCAATTTGTTTTTGCTTTGAACCCTCTTTAACTGGCAGAATCCCATTATGTTGCTTAAATCTCTGCCAAGTCGCCCGCTAATCCGATATACAGAATTGCCTCTGCATAGTAATCCCAAAAACAATATATTCCTGCTGAAGCCCACCCACAACTATCTGTTGGCGAACATAAATCATCAATCGCATTTGCCATTTCCTCAATTTCTTCTTTCCTATATGCATCTATAATAACAGTTCCAAACATTACATATCTCCTTGTCCAACTCCAATATATATTAGTATATCATATTTGGGGTTATAACTAAAGCAGCCTTATCTTCGTTTTGAGAACCAGTTGGTTATAAGAAAGACAGTATCATCACTCGATACTGTCTACACGCCATCTACTAAACCACCCCCTATTTTCTTTCAAATAAGCATACCCGTCCGTATGCCCCTTTCGGAAATAAATCTGCTTTCTCTCAATGTTATCTTTTTTCAGACTAAACCTGAAATACTCCACCAATACCCTGTGTTCTTCCGCTGTTAAAATATATCTCCCTCGCCCTCCGTCACATTCAGTATGAACGGATAGTCCTTTCCATATCCCCGATCTGCCTGCAAAGTGCCAGATAGCTTTCATCCTGCTTCCGCAAATCCACGATTATATCGTTGTCTATCTCCATAAATCCATGTTCCATACACTTGACTAAATCATTGTATTCTCTGTTGCTGCGTTCATTTCAATCACCCTTTCGTTTTTATTATAATATACCCATTTTTCACTACAACAACAAATATGCGAACCGCCCTTCGTTTTGCCGTCCGCTATGTAGGCGGCACTGGTTTCCCAATACCGCTTTTTTTCACCGTTCCCGGTCTTTACTTCCTTTCTCCGGCTCCGTTTCTTCTTCCTCCGGCTCAACGTCCAGCACGATATTTTCTTTCTTGTCCATATCAAGCAGGGCATTTAACTCCCCCAGCCGGGCGGTCTTTTCTGCTAATTCCTGCTCTTTCGGGAACTCCTTGACTGCCTCTATTTTTGCATTTTCAAGCTGCGCTTTTAAAGTTTCCAGATGTTCCTCACACCGGGAGAGGTTATCGCCAAACTTCTCTATCTCATTATCCAGACGGGTGATGTTCCCGTGGATGTCCGTCCCTAGCGTCACATGGTACGCCCGTTTCCTGCAGGGTGATGACAAAATCCTTGCTGAAGGTGCTGTAAGAAAGCCCCATCGCAAGCCCACGGTAGGCTCCCAGCGGAACCAGATTAGGGGAAGTCATAGCTTTGCAGGCTGCAATAATCGCCTGTCCCGCCTCCTTTTTTCTCCCCATAGGTCACGCCGTTTATCTGCATGGGCGGGAAGGTATCCCGGTCTGGCGGCGTGTGCGCCTTCACCTGCTCAATGTCCTGCTGGTACTCTACAATCCACTGGCTCTGCCTTTTTATCTCCATTGATAATATTTCGTCACCTTATCCTCCATTTCGTAACGCTGGCTTAAAAAACTCTGCTTTAAGAGTTGCAGCTTCGACACCTGGATGTCTAAGTCCATCTTTTCCTTTATATACGGGTTCCCGGTGGCAAGGGCTTTGATTTCCGCATAGGATAAAGCCACCTCGTCAATGTCCTCGATGGTGCGTGCCGGGCTTTTGGACGTCATAATCTGGCTGATAAATTTCTGCTTGTTCTCAATCATCTGGTACATATAAGCGTCAAATGTCCCCTCGGTCACATACCGCACGATAAATACTTTCTTGTTCTGGTTGCCCTGTCGGATGGTTCGACCGCCCCTTTGTTCCAAATCTCTGGGACGCCACGGGCAGTCTAAATCATGGCTGGCAATGATTAAATTCTGGACGTTTGTGCCTGCGCCCATCTTAAACGTGCTGCCCATTAGGATGCGGACGGCTCCCCTGCGTACCTTTGAAAATAACTCTTTTTCCTCACCTCCGTGTTGGCGTCATGGATAAATTCAATCTCCTGCGGTGGGATTCCTTTTGCAATCAGCTTATCCCGCACGTCATTGTAGACGCTGAATGTCCCGTCATTCTTCGGCGTGGACAAATCGCAGAACAATAACTGTGTCAATTTCTGCTCCTTCCCCCCTCCCAAAATTGGTAGACTTCGTTGACGCAGGCATTGACTTTGCTCTCCGGCTCGTCCGGCAGCATTTCATTTGTAAGCCGCTGGTCTAACGCCAGCTTGCGCCCGTCATTGGTAATCAGCAGCATATTGTCCTGCATGGGGTTCACCATGCCGTTTCGCACACGCTCCGCCCGCTCCCCCTAACGTCTGTACCATATCCTTTTGTATCTCGCTGGGCTTTTTACAGCCACCACCTTTGTATTCCGCTTCCGGCACGGCAGGTTCAGCATATCGGCGGTCTGGATGTCCGCAACCTCCCGGAACATCATCATAAGCTCCGGCAGGTTGTAGAACCTTGCAAACCTCGTTTTCATCCGGTAGCCGCTGCCCTCCGGGGCTAATTCTATTGCAGAAACGGTTTCCCCGAAGGTGGACGCCCATGCGTCAAAATGCTGCAAATGGTTCCGCACAAGGGGTGTTGTACTGCAAATACCTCTGCATGGTGTAAAGCTCCACCATTGAGTTGCTCACGGGGGTTCCGGTGGCAAATATCACGCCTTTCCGCCCGTTATCCCGTCCAGATAGCGGCACTTCATGAACATATCAGAGGATTTCTGCGCCTCCGTCTGTGCAATGCCGCCCACGTTCCGCATTTTGTGTAAAGGTAAAGGTTTTTGTAGCCGTCCGCCTCGTCCACAAACAGGCGGTCAACGCCCAGTTCTTCAAAGAAAACAACGTCATCTTTCCGGCTCTGGTCGTTTAATTTTGACAGTTTGGTTTGCAGGGATTTCTTTGATTTCTCCATCTGCTTGATGGTGAACCTGCTCCCTCCGTTGCGCTTTTGCCTCCGCAATCCCATCTATGATTTCATCAATCTGCTCCTCCAGCATACGCTGCTGCCTCTCTGTGCTGAGCGGCACTTTCTCAAATTGGCTGTGGCCAATGATAACTGCGTCAATGTCGCTGGTCGCAATCCTCGCACAGAATTTCTTCCGGTTCTTGGTTTCAAAATCCTTTTTTGGTGGCCACAAGCAGGTTGGCGGCAGGGTAAAGCTAGAGCCACTCGGCGGCAACTGCTCTATGATGTGGTTTGGAACCACAATCATGGATTTGCTGCAGAGTCCCAACCGCTTGCACTCCCTCGCCGCCGCAACCATCGTATAGGTTTTCCCGGCTCCCACCACATAGGCAAGCAGGCTGTTCCCTCCGTAAATGATGCGGGCAGCCCCGTTTTCTGGTGCTGCCTTAACTTAATTTCCGGGTTCATGCCATAGAAATTCAAATGGCTCCCGTCATATTCCCTCGGCCGGATGGCGTTGAAATTCTCATTGTAATACGCCGTCAATCTCTGCCTGCGCTCCGGGTTCTGCCAGATCCAGTCCTGGAACGCCTGCTTGATTAAGTCCTGCTTGCCCTGCGCTATGGCGGTTTCCTCTTTGTTTAAGACTGCCTTTTTCTTCCCGTCCTCGGTGGGGATATAGTCATAGACACGGGGTGTCACGCAGGTTTAACGTATCCTCGATAATCTTATAGGCGTTGGCACGGTGCGTCCCGTATGCGTTGTTCGCCTTCGGGTTCCCCTTGTCATTGCTCTTTCCCTCAATGTTCCATTCCCCGTGAATTTGGAGAAATGGATTTTGATATTCCATCGGTTGTAGTTGGGCGTATCCAGCAGTTGGAACATAAATTCCGACACGTCGCTGATGGGAATCCATGTGGCTCCCAGCCGCACACTGATTTCCGATGCGGTCAAATCCTTCGGCTGTACCTTTTCCAGTGCCTCCCACGTTGCTTTGATAGGCTTCGGACGCCAATGCCGCCAGCTTCGCCTCTTTCAGTTTTTCCCGGACATTGCCGGATAAATATTCATCTTCCGAAACAAACTCAGGCTCCCCTCCCGTTACATTGGGCAGACGGAAAATCACGCCGGACAGCTCCCGCTCGATTTCCTCCGCACTTTTCCCGGTCAGGGAACACATATAATCCATGTCCACTCTGGCTTTCTCAGATAAAGATAACGACAACGCTTCGCTGGCGGTATCCACCTTTGTCACCGCCTGATGCGGCTTGATGGTGCGCTTATGGAACATATCGGCTTTCCGTGCGTGTATGCCGTCCTCCGCCACAATCTCTAAAGAGCAGAGCAGCGGATAGCTGTTATTGTCCGAAAAGACCATGCTGTTCGCCCTAGCATTCAGTATCCCGTATTTCTTCTGGAACGCATCGTACAGTTGGTTTAACTTCCTCTGCTGTTCTTCGATGACCGTATCGGCGTACCCTTCCGTCTGGTAGCAATCAGCTCCCGCACACAGTCACGGATGGCAGCCATGCCTTTTACCCGGTTTGCGGCGGTCACGGACAGCTCCACGGGCTTCATGCGGCTGTTC
>VOFB01002906.1_pt1 | contig 21322 bp, 29 predicted proteins | sample 5384141 | NCBI WGS metagenome assembly VOFB01 (sample SAMN12384721, study PRJNA508395) | human gut metagenome | isolation source: healthy gut A | host: Homo sapiens | reverse complement strand
ATAGGCCAGCGGATTGTAGTGCATGGATTTTGAAAAGTCGATACTGTTGAACACCCGCACCCTGTATTTCTCCTGTTGCAGAAACCGCCCGCACTGGTCGAGGTGCCGCCCTTCGGGTCTACCACCACATACGAGGAATGGGCTTGAAGGAGCTGCGGGTCAGCCAGAACCTTGTCTTTCCCGGAGCCGGACGAGCCGATGACACAGGCGTTTAGGTTCCGGGCATTGGCGGGTATCTTCGGACGGGTGTTCATGGTAAGGAACTCCGTCCCGGTCAGAATGACATTGTTCTGAAATTTAGGGTCAACAAATGGCTTTATATCTTCCTTTGTTCCAAAGCGGGCGGTGCCGTACTCCGCATCCGCCGGAATTTTTTCGCCTGCCTGATCTTTGACTGTATCAGCAGATACATCCCAGCCGCACCGGCAAGGCCCACCAGCAGGTCAATACCTCCCAGCCCCGGCCAGTAGGTTTCAAAGGCTTTGGGAAGGTATCAAGCATCCCCATGAGCTTTGTCCCGAAGTCTGTGCCGGGGGGCGATCCGGTAGGCCGTCCCGATTTTGGAGAAAAACCAGAACACAAAAGAGGTACGGCAGGTTTGGGAGCACATATTTTCTGATCTTGTCACTCAACGTCCGTCCTTCACCGCCTCTCTGGTCCGCTGCTTTTCCTTTGCCTGCGTCCTGATTTGCTCCGTGAATTTCCGAAGCTGACCGAGGATGGAAGCCTTGTCCTGCTCTTTGTTCAGCACCTTTGCGCTGTACTTCTGGAAGGCCGCCGTGATAGCGTCCGCCTGATTGGCTTTGAAAAAACAGCAGGTAATGAGAACATGGCGGAGTACATGCAGTTTCTCAAGCAATGGGGATATATCTCGCTGCCGGATATATACAGTGTGCGTGAAATGCTTGAATGCAGCATAGTGTCGGAAGCGGCGCAAAGATATAGACGATTCGCATATGCAGATAATGTACGATGTGATAAGCAATATGCGCGAATGCATCGACAATGGCGACTTTGAGGTTATGTTCAGCAGGATATCATTTTCACATGAACCTTGCCGAGTCCACCGGGAACCATCTTTTGAGCGGTATTATCTCTGCACTGCGGCAGGTGTTCAAAGAGCACGTTGTCCCAGCCGCCCACGGCCATGTGGCGCATGACGCCCTTTTCGGAGAAGAGGGCCAGATCCTTGAGCGCCTGTTCCGGGTCGGTCGTGGAGATCATGTTGTGACCCATGGTGGAGTCCATATTCAGCACGATATTGATGCCCCAGCAGTTCTGGATCCAGGTCGGGAAATCGGTGTAGTACACGGCGGACGGCCCCCACAGGAACGCACGGTGACGCGTGGTGCCGCCATATGGGACGTACTTATTCTTGTAGCACTTGCGCAGGATCTTGATGACCTTGCGGTCGTTCTTAGTGAACTGGTCCTCCTGGCCGTTGGCGGAGGCCCAGGCGTACAGACGGTACAGGGTCTCGCTGATGCCGGTCAGCGGGCAGTAGGGAGTCTTGAAGTTCCCACTTCTCGAGCTCGAGCGGTTCTGCTCGTTCATGTGCTTGGCGCGCTTGAACAGGGCGTTCCAGTCATACTCAACGCCGTATTCCTTTTCGACGAATTCGATGCAGTCCCGCAGGACCTGGGTGGAGTAGGGGTGCGCGGCGGGCTCGTTGTGGATCATGGCCATGGTAACGGGAAATCCGGCAGACCAAAGCGACGGCGCTGGAACATGGAGGTGGCCTCGCTGGCGTTGCAGGGCATGTTCGTGGAGAGCATGGCCTTGCCGAAGAGCGGGAAATCGTCGTCGATGGCAACGCCGGTCTCCGCCGAGCGGGGAGCAGACGTCAGCGGCCAGGCCGAAGGACTCGGCCACATCGATGTAGTAGGGCTCCATGTGTTGGTCGACGTCACAGATGATGAACTCCGGCAGCGTCTGCAGCGGGATGGGGATCAGGTCTTTGAAGCCGGTCATGAACAGCGGCGGCATGACCTCGTCCACAGGGATGATCTTATCGCTGTCCTTGCCGCCGATGCGCAGGTCGTGAGACAGCACAAGGGCGATCTTCTTGGTCAGGCTCTGCACGATGGCGTGCATATTCATGTGCGCGATCACGAGCTCGGGGCCGCGATAGCCCTCAAACAGGCGGTCGATGAACATAAAGGTGCCGAGGTAGGAGCCCATCCAGCGGTACTCCCAGAAGCCCTTGAGGCAGGGGATAGGAGCGGAGGCGACCATGGCAGCCATGGACATGACGTTTTTGAGCCATGCGCGGTAGTCGACCATGGTGTCGTGCAGACCACGCCACTCACGGTACTTGGCGACGCCGGTCTTATCATAGTAACGGCTGCGGAGACCGCCGACACCGTTCTGAGCCTGCCAGAGGGGGTCGAATCTCTGCATCTTGGAGTCAATAAATTTCGTAACAGGGCAATTCATAGTTTTCATTCCCCTCCTGTTCAAGAATTGATTTTCTTGATTTCCAGGCTCTCAACGAAGGCCTGGAAGCGGGTACGGAGCTGGCCGATGGAGCCGAGCGCGTATTCCTTCTCGATCGTGCAGCACGGCACGCCCATCTCCTCGGTCAGGATATGGGAAGCGAGCACCTTCTCATAGCTCCAGAACTCGCAGAACTTCATGTTCTCATAGATGACGCCGTCGGCATGGAACTCGTCGACAAGGCGCTTGACCTCACTGTGGCGCTGGTCGATCTTCTCGCCGTCCATGAAGCGGGCGCACTGGTTCCAGAACAGGTAGTGACGGCAGATGGCGTCATACGCGGTCTCGCCGTCGCGGATCTCGATCTGCTCGCGGCTGGGGAAGCTGCCGAAGCAGTAACGGTCGGCAACGACCATGGCGCCGCAGCCCTCGATGAGCTTGGTGAACTCCGGATCGTCGATCTCGGAGCCGGCGACCACGACGCGCGCACGGAACGGGAACTCCGGCTCGGGCTTGCGCTTTTTGATCTCGGCGAGCGTCTCCTTCAGGTACGGGAGGATCAGGTCGTGCGGGCAGACCTCGCTCACGAGCTGGATGACATGGAACTCATAGCCGGTGATGGGCGGGTTATCCAGCTTGCGGAAGTTGCCGATCTCGGTGATGACGTCGCACAGCTCGTTGAACTTCTCGATGGTCGCGCGCATGGCGGCATCGGAGGTGTCCACGCCGTAGCGCTCGGCAAGCTGGTCAACGACCTTGAGCTGCAGCTGACCCTTGTAGTAGTCATAGCTGGTCTTATCGCCCTTGAGCGGGGGATCGATCTGCGTGACGAAGAAGCGATCGTTCTTCACGGGATTGATGAGCAGGAGTCGAACATGGTCGGGTCCTCCGCGATACAAAATATCATGTTCTTGACCGCCGCGGCGTCCATGACGATGATGTCCATATCCGCGCCGAGGGCGAGAACTTCCTCCTCGATGGGCTGCACGCCGTTCGCGCCGAGGTCGGTGACAACGTTGCGGATGTTTGCGACCTCAAAGGAGGCGTAGGTCTGGGATGGTCATGAGGTGGTTCGGGTGCCCCAGTTGCCGATCAGCCGCAGACGTGAGCAAACGGCGGGCTTGTCCTCGTCGGCAATGCTGGCGGTGCGCTCGGCGATCGCGGCGGTCTCCGCCGCGATGAAGGATACGAGCGCTTCGGCTTTCTCTTCCTCGCCGAAGATCTGACCAAGCAGGGTCATGCTGCTGGCTGAATGCGTCGTCGAAAACGCCGTTCGGGCCTGCCTTGAGCGTCACAACGGGCACGCCGAGCTGCTCCTGAAGAGCGTCCTCTTTCTCAACGTCCTCGTACTCGGAGATGACGATGTCGGGATTGCAGGAGAGGATCTTCTCGGCCTCCGCCGCTTGAGCGTTGGGGCCGCCCACGCCGCAGGACGGGAGCGTGCTGAACACGTCGCCGTAGGGCAAGCACATAGGGGCGCGCCACGGAATCGAACATCTTGGGACGCTCCTCAAGCGTGGTGTTGTCGATATCCTCCACGCCGCAGAGCAAGGACACGTCGCCGATGTAGCTGTACATATTCTGAGCGCGCCCGCGCCGATGCACACGACGCGCGTGTAGCTGCCGGGGGTGACGGTCAGCTCGCGGCCTATCATGTCGGTGACGGTGATCTCCGAGGGCGCCTTCGGACGGGGCGGCGCTCTCCTGCGCTTCGGACGGCTGGGGTGTATCTGCGCGGGGCGGACTGGGCTGCCGCAGGCGCAGAGCGAGAACATCATGGCAAGCGCCAGCAAAGAGTGCGGCAAAATTTTAATTTTCATACTGTTTTCCTCCGAGTATTATTTTTCTTCCCATTGTGTTCGATGATCTTTTTGAGTTGATGTCGAATATATCTTTTATTATTTCGGGGCATATCATGTCTGACCGCCGGAGTATTGACTCGGCCGTCCTTCAGGAAGAAGAACCGGTCGCCGAAGTAGAGCGCCTGATTCAGGTCGTGAAGGGAGCTCAGAATGGCGATGTTCCGACTGCGGGCGACTTTCTTGGCCTCCTCGATGATAAGCTCCTCGTTTGCGATGTCGAGGTTGCCTGTGGGCTCGTCGAACACCAGCAGCTTCGGCTCCTGGGCCAGCGCCCGGGCAATGGCCACCTTCTGCCTCTCGCCGCCGGAGAGGTTTTCGGCGTTCCTGTCGGCAAAGCTCTCAAGCTTCATCTCGGCCATGATCCTGTCCACCACGTCGTAATCCTCCTTGCCCGCGCGGAGACCGAAGTACGATACCCTGCCCATCAGGATCGAGTCGAACACGGTCAGCGCGCCGAAATGGATGTGCTGCGGGACGTGGCGATGCGCCGCGCGCGGTCGCGCTTCGGCAGCTTCAGCAGATCCTCGCCGTCAAAGCGGATGGTGCCGCCGGACGGGGTGCCTATGCCGAGGATGTTTTTGAAAAGCGTGGTCTTGCCGGAGCCGTTCTTGCCGAGCAGTATACCGATCTCGCCGTCGCGCAGTTCGAGGTCGACCCCCGTTGAGAACGGGCGCAGAGCGCCTGGAATAGCTGAAGCGCAGATCTTCTATTTTCAGCATACGCCGTCCTCCTTTTTCGAGAAGATGACCGCCACAAAGAAGGGCGCGCCGAGCAGGGAGGTTATCGCGCCGACCGGCAGTGCCGAGCCGCTGCCCATACTGCGCGAGAGCGTATCCGCAAGCAGAAGCAGCAGGCTTCCGCAGAGCGCGGAGACGGGGATGGAGTAACGGTGATCCTGCCCGAGCAGCTTTTTTCGTGACATGGGGACAGATCACGCCGACAAAGCCGATGACGCCGAGGAAGGACACGCACCCGCCGTGATGACGGAGGCGGCCAGCATCGACACGAAGCGCAGCGCGTCAACGTTGACGCCCATGCTCTTCGCGCTGGCGTCGCCGCTGAGGAGGACGTTGTAGCGCCATGAGCGACGGAAGATGATAAGCCCCGCCGCGACGGCGGCGACGCATTATCGCATCCGTCCTGTAGGTCGCGCGGCCGAGGTCGCCGAAGTTCCAGATGACCGCGGCGGAAAGGCCGACGTCCGTGGCGTAAAACTGCAGAAGCGTCGTTGCCGCCGTCCACACCGCGCCGACCGCGAGCCCCGCGAGCACCACGACGTTCGGCGAGAACGATCGCATCCGGCACAGGCCGAGGATCAGCAGGATCGAAAGCGTGGAAAGATGAAGGCCATCAGCGAGGTGGCGTAGGGGTTTGCCCCAGCGGCGAAATTCGTGACGTTGTTCCCCGTGGAGAGAAACCGCCGGAGAAGGCGATTATCGAGAGGTTCGCGCCGAACACCGCAGCGTTGGAGACACCGAGCGTCGAGGGCGACGCCATGGGGTTATTGAGGTTGGTCTGCATCACGAGGCCGGACGCGGAAAGCCCCGCCCCCGCGATTACCGCGGCGAGGACGCGCGGGATGCGGATGTTCCAGATGATGCGGTTGTTGGCGGAGCTGCCCTTTTTGGCGAGCGCGGCAAAGGCGTCACCGAGGACATGTTCGACGAGCCGACAAACAGACACACGAACGCCATGACTATGACCGCGGCGAGCATTGCCTTTGCGACCACGGTGTTTTTCCTGCTGCGCCGCTGCGGCGCGATGTCCTTTTCATGTGTACACAGTTCTCCGAGTGATGAGAGTGAGATGATTATATATGCTGTCCGAGAATTTTGTAAGCCCCTAGGGGGATATTTTGTTATAAAACTTGACAAGCTAATATATGTTTAGCTTATAATATGGCTAACGTCTGTTAGCTAATGCGCCTGCGGGCGAATAGAAATGTCAGGAGAAAACAAGCATGGAATACATATTGAGCAAAAATATACGACACGCCTGAGCTTCAGGCGCTGATAATGGGGCCGAATCCGGTGAAGCTTGAGGAGGAGGCTGCTGCGCAAAGCCGCATACCGGCGGGCGCAGTGGTCTGCGACAGCGGGACCAGGACAGGGGCTGACCTCGGTGTTCATGGCGAAGGAGTACGGCTTCACGGTCTACGCCGCTGACCTTTGGAGCGATCGGACGAAAACCGCCAGATTCTTCAGGCGGATGGGGCTGGTGACGGGCAGGTAATCCCCCGTGAAGGCGGACGCGACGGCGATGCCGTTTGAGCAGGGAGTTCTTCGACGCGGTCGTTAAGCACGGACTCGTATAACTACTTCGGGCGCGATCCGGGTATCTGGACGCGAAAGCTTGCGCCGTTCGTGAAGAGCGGCGGCTATATCTATCGCCCTCACGAGGGATGAAAAATGACTGCCATGACGCGCTCCGCCGGAGGCTGCTGCTCTCGTGGACTCCGGGCAGCTGGACTACATACACGACGCGGATTACTGGCGCGGGATAGTGAGCCGGGCACGGGACCAGACTTCTGGGCTGCGCGAGATGAGTCGAGCGAAGAGGTGTGGGCGGACTGGCTGCGGCAGGGATAACGAATAACCGCCGCGGGCGATCGTAAAAAGCGATGGAGGCCGGCGGCGGAAGGTATCTGAATTTTTATAAAAATCGTACTCCGGAAAAAGTGAATATATAAAAACAACTGCGAGGAACTTCCGGGGCGTTCGTAAGACAGTTAACGGGCGTATCGGTGCAGATGCGCTCCGTTTCTTCATGCTAATATGACATATGGCACAGTTGCAGGCAGCCCCCTTGGCTCTCCCTCTGGGAGAGCTGTCACCAGGTGACTGAGAGCTTGCAGGCGTTTTTGAAGGGTGATATCAATTTGTGTGCACACCGCGAAAAATCCATATCAACATCTCGGTTGGAAAAAAACGCAGGACCTCCAATCCAAGCGCTGTCAAAAATGCGGAACGCTCAGAATCATAGGCCATCCCTGAGGCTCATAGTGTTGAGAACCATCCAATTCAATAACTAACTTGGCAGAAGCACAATAAAAGTCTACGATAAATCTCCCGATGATTCGCTGTTTATAAATCTTCACCGGATATTTGCGGAGGAAAAGATACCATAACTTTCGTTCGTGGGGCGTCATCTCACTGCGTAACCGCCGGGCGTTTTCCAGTTGACTGTTGTCCTTTGGTATGGTCATGTTTTTCCCTCTCAGTCGGCTGCGCCGACAGCTCTCCCAAAGGGAGAGCCAGGTTCCGCGCGTAATGCACTACACCGAACGGTGTATAGAAGTGCGCCCTTGTTATCTGTTCGACAAACTGGAAGTTGTCAGTCCAAAATCAGGACGCCTGCGCAATCGGACATTTGCGTAAATGAAAGGTCTGGAAAATCTTTTCTCAGTTCCTCAACGACAAAGTAGATTTCATCATTATCCCATGTGTCTCCTGCCTTCAATTTACACTGTTCTAAATCCTTTCGTGTTTCAAAGGCAACATCGCCGATTATAATTTTACCGTTTTCTTTTAAGTAGTTACGCAAGTCTAAAAGGAAGTCGCTCTTTTGCGCATCCGTCAAATGATGCAGAGAGTATGTCGCAACAATATAATCATAACGAAAGTTACGCAATGGTTCGACAAGCCCTTTTGAAAAGTCCCCCTGATATAACTGTGCATTTGGCATTTTCTCAGATGCCAACGCAATCATTCTTGATGAAAAGTCCTGCCCATAAATGGAACAGCCTCGCTCGTATAGTTTTGTCGTTAATGTGCCTGTTCCGAATCCAATATCCAGCACAACGGCATTTTCAGCTCTCATTATGGTCTGAAAAATGAACCCAAGTACCTTTTTATAACCGGCAAAAGGGTATGTGTTTTCCTCATCAGAAATGCCGACAGTTTTGTCATAGCCATCAGCCCAAAGGTCGAAGCCACAGCAGTGCAAAGCCGCTGTGGCTGTTCGCTGCCTTATGAACACCGACCATTCCCGCGCAGTTGTTTTTTATATGTAGTTGCTGTTTTTCAGTCACCTGCGGCGAGCAGGGCGAGAATTTCTTCCTTGCCGGGGACGCTGGATATGCCGCCGGGGCGCTGTACGGACAGTCCCGCCGCCGCGCAGGCAAAGCGCCCTATCGCATTAAGCTCTTCCTCGTTCAGATCCTCCGGAGCCTTGCCGGAGAGAGCAGGCAATATGCGGCGCTGCCGCCGAAGATGTCGCCTGCGCCGGTAGTGTCCGCCGCCTTTACGCGCGCCGCCGGAACGCGGCACTGCGCGGCGCGGTTCTTTATAAAACAGCCCTCGCTGCCGAGCGTTATCATCACGAGCTTTGCGCCGCAGTCGTTCAGGATAAGCTCCGCGCTCTTCTCGCGACCCGCGCCGAACAGAAATTCGGCCTCTTCGCCGCTGATCTTCACAACGTCCGCGTTTTAAGCCCCCAGAGCATCTGCTCCGCGGCGGCGTCCAGCGACGGCCACAGCGGCTCGCGCAGGTTCGGGTCAAAGCTGATGAGCTTGCCGCGGGCGGCGCGCGTATTCCGGCGGCCTGCGTCGCGGAGCGCGCCGGTTCGTCGGTGAGGCTCAGCGTGCCGAAATGCGACAGATACGGCATTCGTCGATAACGGTCAGGTCAAGCTCGTCGGAGCGCAGGCGCGTGTCTGCGCCGGGCTTGCGCGCGAAGCTGAACGAGCGGTCGCGGTTCTCGTCGAAGCGGACGAAGGCCAGCGTCGTGAATACGTCCGATCGGAGATGAGCCCGCGCGTGTCGATGCCCGCGGCGTCGAGCGTATGGCGCAGCATCAGGCCGAAATCGTCCTCGCCGACCTTGCCCAGAAACGCCGTTTTCATCCCCAGCGCCGAGAGCGCTGCGAGAAAGTTGCAGGCGCGCCGCCGGGGTGCGCCGCCATAGTGGGATAGCCGAGCGCGTCAACGCTCTCCTGCGCAAAGTCTATGAGCACCTCGCCGATCGCGGCCACGTCTATTTTACCGTTCATGCCGCACCTCACTTCGCCGCGGGGTACTCGTTGCAGAGCAGACGGTAGGGCGGCTCGTCCTCTTCGATCTTGGGGAAGCGGCCGACGGGAGGGTTGAAGCGGTTGTCGGTGTTGTCGTCGTTGCACTGGCTTACCTCGCCGAGCAGCACCGCGCCCGTGCCGGGCTCAACGGAGAAATCGTGGTACAGGTACTGCTGCACATGGATGCTCTCGCCCGGCGTGAGACGTATCTGCGTACCGGCGGGGACGGTGTAGGTGCGGCCGTCGGTGTGCACGGTGACGTCGGATTCGTAGTCGATCTCCTCGTTCGGCAGGCTGTTGTAAACGCGGATGAGCACGTTGCCGCCGCCGCGGTTTATGATGTCCTCGGTCTTGTACCAGTGAAAATGGTTCGGTGCGTACTGCCCTTCTTAATATACAGCAGCTTCTCGGCGTAGACCTTCGGGTACTTCTCCGGCATTTTGCGGTTGCCGTTGCGAATGGTTATCAGGGAGAAGCCGACCTTGTCAAAGTCGCCGAGACCGTAGTCGGTGATGTCCCAGCCGAGCATGCAGTCGCGCACCTCGTCGTACTCGTGGCCGATGCTCTGCCACTGCTCCGGCGTGAAGCCGCAGAAGGGCGGCAGATAGCATTTGTATTCGCGGCACATGGCCTCCAGCTCCTTGAGAGCCTTGTTTATTTCACTGCGTTTCATCGAATGACCTCCGTGTTATCAATTCATGCAAGAGTAGTATATTGCGCTGACGGCCTGCGCGAACTGCGCGACCGTCACGCCGTCGAGTCGGGCGAGCTGGCGCATGAGCCCAGCTGCGGGCAAGTCCGTCGTCCGCGGCGATGAGCTTCATGCCGGGCAGGACGGAGCCGAAGCCCTCGCGTATCAGCGCAAAAGCAGCCGGGGATCTTTGCAAACCGGCCGAAAATGTACCGGCTGTCCGTGCCCGTCGAGAGCAGGTATTCCATCTCTTCGGTGAGCGCCGCGAGATTCAAGCCGATGCGGCGGAATATCTCCCGCGCGGCCCCGTTCCCGTCCGCCGCGGCCGTCATCAGCCGCTCGAGCGCGGGCTTGCGCATGTCCTGCGGCGCAGCTTTTATCCTGATGATGCCGTCCGTTCCTCAGTCAGCCGTCGGCAGCGAGGGCTGAAGCTCCTGCGCGAGGCGGTATGTCGCCGCCTGACCCAGAATAGCGCCGCACTCCGGACAGGCCGGAATTCTCGTTGCGCACGGGCGGATATCCTCCGGCGGGATGTGCTTCCACGGCGCGTCGCTGCCGGTCGAGCGGCAGATCATACAGCTCGAGAGGAATCTCCGGTATGTCGCCGCGCGCGTCTATCCAGCCAGCGCCGAGATCGGTGCCCATCGCGTAGGCGACAACGCCGCGCGTCAGCTCCCGCGCCGTCCGCGGCCAGCTCTGCCGCCGCGCTGAACGCCGCCATCGGCCCGTCGTTTATGATGCGCACGCGCACACTGGCGCGGCACAGCGCCGCGAGCGTTTCGGACACGCGGCCGAGCTTCGCAAACTCCGTCTCGTAGTCGATGTCGGGATTCTCGCGCATGGCCTTGGTCTTCGGCGTCTCGCCGCCTAGAATGCGGCTGCCGATCACAATGTCGGGGAAGCTCAGACCCAGCCCGTCGAACAGCGGCAGCTCCGCCGCCGCATCCTCACAGGCGGATATCGCGGCGCGGATTGCTTCGTCGTCCGCGTCCTTGCGCAGCGCGTCGGCGAGCATCGCCTGTGCGCCGTGATCCTTGGGGAGCGAATCGGCGATGACGCGGCGCGCATCAGCCGCGCGAGCATCAGCATCGGCTCGGTGATGCCGTCCGCCGTCGGGCTTGCCGCGGGGTTCCAGTCGTATTCCTTGACGGCGAGCAGCCGCCCGTCGAGAGCAGCGGCGAGCTTGATGTCCGTCCCGCCGACGTCCATCCCGCAGTACGCGCCGCGGCCTCCGGCTTCAATCGCGGCTAGCAGCCTTTCGTTCAGCGAGACACCGGACGCGGGAGCCTCGCGCAGCGGCGCGGGGAAGTGGTCACTTATATCGCGCACGTCCATCCCCGAACGGCGGCAGACTCATCGCTGCCGCAGAGCCTGCGCGCGCTGTTCAAAACTTTTTCAGGCCGGGTGTCGCCGTGAACGCGGCCAGGCAGCCCTCCGCCAGCCTTCGCGGCTCCTCGGCGGAGATGTCAAGATAAACGTCGCAGCGCGCGGCCGCTAAAAGCACGAGAGAATGTTTGAAAATGCGGGCGGTGAGATATTCGGCGAGAAAGTCCCGTTCGGCGCGTTTTTCCAGCGGGGGAGGGGGCAGGCGTAGTCCCGCAGCGTCCCGTCCAGACACTCGAGCCGTATCACCGCGCGGTATGCGTCCGGCTCCGCGGCGAAGGCTTTGCGGACGTCGCTTATCAGAGCGCGTCCCCGCCTGCGATGAATTCGTCAAGCATATGTTCCTCCCTATCTGCATCTGCTTCTTGAAGGTGCTGCCGAAATAGGCAACGTCCTTATACCCCACCATGCCCGCCACCTCGTATACCTTGCAGCGGCTGTCGCGCAGAAGCTTCAGCGCCATATGTATCCTGTATCGGGTCAGATAGCCGACGACGGTGTAGTTCGTCTCCTTCTTGAACACATGGCTGAGGTGTCCTCGCTGACGCCGAGATGCTGGGCGATCTCGGTTATGTTTATGCCGCCGTCGGCATAGTGCTCGGAGATGTATTCGAGCGCTTCGAGCACGTAGCGGCTCTTGTCGCCCTTGGCAAGCGGCAGCTCATCGGAGACGCTCAGGCCGCTTTTCTCCTGCTCCTTGCGGTGGATGCGCTCGATAGCGGCGACAAGCTCCCTTATCCTGAAAGGGCTTGAGCAGATAGTCGTCCGCGTCGAGCTGGAGCGCGGAGCGGGCGTACTCAAAGTCGCTGTACGCCGTGAGTATGATGGCGTGCGCGCGGCAGCCGCGGCGGCGCAGCTCCTGCATCATGGCGATGCCGTCCATCTTCGGCATGCGCACATCGGTGATTATAAGATTCGGGCTGTACTGCTCGGCGGCGGCTATGCCCTCTTCGCCGTTTGCCGCCTCGCCGACCACGACGCAGCCCATCGACGCCCAATCGACGCCGAAGGCGATGCCGCGGCGGACGACCGCCTCGTCGTCAACGATCAGAACCTTCAGCATTGTCCGTTTTCTCCTTCATCTTCATCGGCAGCCTCAGCGCGACGCAGCTTCCCTCCCCGGGCGCAGCGCTTGCCGATATGCCATATTCCTCGCCGTAATACAGCCGCACAATCCTGTCAACGTTCTTGAGGCCGAAGGTGCCCGCCGGGGACATCCCGATCGGGGTGTTCAGCCAGTCCAGCACTCCTGTGGGATGCCGACGCCGTTGTCCTGGACGCTGAGGATGAGCGTGCCGGATTTTTCGCGGGCGCTGAGCTTTACATAGCCGTCGTCCATGTCCGCGACGCCGTGGATTATCGCGTTCTCCACAAGCGGCTGCAATATGAGCTTGGGCACTATGCAGTGCTGGAAGCGCTCGTCAACATCCGTCTCCCACGCGAAGCGGTCCTCAAAACGCAGCGACTGGATATCGAGGTACTTTTCCAGCAGCTCAAGCTCCTCTTCGAGCGTGATGAACTTATCCCCGGATATCCCCGCACGCAGGAGCGCGGCAAGGTTCGTCGCCATCGAGGCAACCTGCGGGACGTGGTTCGTCACGCCGAGCCACTTGATGCTGTCGAGTGTATTATATAGGAAGTGCGGGTTGAGCTGCGCCTGCATCATCGAAAGCTCCAGTCTCGTTCAGCTCGCGCTCGCGCTGGACGAACGCTCAAGATTCTGGCAGTACTCACGCGTCATGCGGTTGAAGCTCGTCAAGCTCATTGACGGGCTTCGAGAGATAGCGGCTGAGGAGCCACGCGCAGAGAAGGCCGAGCAGCAGGCAGAGTATGCCCATGGCGGCGCAGGTGGAGTACACCGTTGCCATGACCTCGCGGGTGTAGTACCTTCGGCTGGCGCAGAGCCAGAGTGAAGCCCGTGTCAGGGCTTTGGCGGAGATAGACGTTGTCACCGCCGCCGAGCGCCGCGCCGGACAGCAGGAAATACTGCGCGAGCGAAGAGATCGTCTCATCGGCGCGTATGCTGTCGGAGCAGTATATCTGCCGCCATGTGCCGTCTAGCAGGAACACGTCGTTCTGCTCGCCAAAGCTGCCGCCGAGGAGCGCGCCGAAGCCGCCCTGCGGTATACGCACGAGCACATAGCCGGAGACCTCCCCGTCGGAGCCGTACACCGCGCGGGCTATCACAAGCCCGTCCGCGCCGTTTGCCTGCATGGTCTGCCCCTCGCATTCACGCGCGGCGCGCAGCACGCCCCAGTATACGGGCAGGCTGCCGGCCTCGGAATCGAGACTGCCGGCATAAATGCGTGCGCCGTCACTGTCATATACGTCGATGCTGGCAAAGCCGTTCAGGTTCTCGGTCTCGCGGTACATGAGCTGATACAGCAGGTCGGACTCCCTGCCGCGGTGCAGCGCGCCGCGGATCACGGAGCTGCCTGCGAGCTTCGCGGTGACGCCGTCCACGGTATCGAGCGCGGAGTCGATGATACCGGCGGCGGTGCCAAGCTCGGACTGCGCCTGAGCATAGAGCATATCGCCAGCTGCGGCGCATGGATATCTGCATGATGAACACGTCGCACAGGAGCATCGGCACCAGCGTCACCAGCAGCACGGTGATGAAGATGCGGTTTTTGAACGAGCGCCTTATCCAGTCCCTCATTCCGCGCCTCCCGTTATGTCACGCCAGAGGCTCAGCAGGCCGGTCTGCTCGGCGCTTGCCCATTCAAGGTCGTAGTCTATCAGCTTCAGCTCGTCCGTACCGGCGTTTGCGCCGCTTTCGCATACGCTGCGGCGGTACAGGCTGTCATGCAGAAGCGTCTGCACGTCGGAGCTCAAAAGAAAGTCGATGAACAGCTCCGCATTTTCACGGTGGACGCAGCCGGAGACGATGGCGGCGCCGTCCGGCAGCGCGCTGGTGCCCTCCTCGGGGTAGACGATCTCGATGTCGTAGCCTGCGGCGATGCCCTTTCAGCGCCGTTTCCTCGAGCGTGACGCCGATGCATTTCCGCCCTCGCCGACCGCGCGCACCACGTCGCCGGAGCCGGGAAGCGGCTTGCCGTCAAGGTTCTCGGCAAACTCGGTCAGGATGGAGGCGTTGTCGCCGGTGAGCGCCTGAAGCATCGTGCAGAGAATGGTATAGCTCGAACCGGAGACCGCGGGATCGGCGAAGGCGATCTTGCCGCGCCACTTGAGTCGGTAAGGGTCGCCCAGCCGGTGGGCGGATGGGTGCGGACGAGGCGGGTATTATAGATGAGCACGACGGGCAGGGCGGAAAACGGGTGTAAAACCCGTCGGGGCTGGCGTATGCGGGCAAAGACCTGGCCGCCGTTTTCACTCTTGAGAGATGGCTGAAGCAGTCCGCGTACGCGCTCAGACTGTCAACGCCGCCGCCGAACATGAGGTCGCAGTCGGTGCCGCCTCTGGGCGATGCGCCAGAAGCGCGGTGCCACCAGTCTCAAGCTCATCCATATTCCGGTGCGCCGCCGAACTGCGGATGATCGGCTGTACACCCCACGTTTGTGCGAAGTGTATATGACGAGCCGCCGCTTCTCCGGCGGCGCAAAATCCGCGTCGTTCCGTAATATTCTGCGAGGGCGCCTCGAGCAGAAACACAGCCAGAAGCAGCAAGCCGCCGATATAAATTTTTTCATCTCGCCCCTCCGCCGTTTTTTTCAAGCAATATCAAGTCAATTATCAAGTAATAATAAGCGTTTATATATTTTAACACATCCGCGCTCGGCAAACAATTTTTTAGAGCAAAGTTGCGCTCGCCATTTCGATGAAAACGAGGGCAATTTTTGTGCAATGTGCTGGAGTTAAAGGGAGTAAATGTCTGTGAAAAAAAGCACATTCTGAAAATTTCCAGAAGTTTTAACTATATTGCAAATAAAGGGAGATTCTTTTATGACATATTCCCCAAATCAGAATTTAAAACTTTGGCAAAAACGACGTTATTTTTTTTGTGTTGCTTTTTTTACTTGGTGTTAAGGTTGTGTAAAGATTATTATCTGATAAGAAGCATCAGGTAAACTGATGCATTTGTCCAGAAAAAGAAAAGGAGAAAACAAATGAAGAAAGCCCTTGCACTTCTGCTCGCTCGTCATGGTGTTCGCACTGTGCGCCTGCGGCAACAGCACTGCCCCTGCGGCTGACCCCACTGAGGCTCCCGCCGAAGCGACTCCCGAAGCGACCGAAGCTCCCGTTGTGAGCGAAGAGACCGCCGCTGTCCTCTCCAAGTGGACCGACGACCTCTACGAGCCCGAAACCAGCATCACCTACTCCGCGACCATCGTGTGGCCTGCCGACGCAAGCGCCGTTGAGACCGCGGCACAGGACGTCCGCCCCAACACCATGATCGTTGCGGTCGACGAAAACCTCACCGTTTCCACCCTGGATGGTGAAGTCCTCTCCGAGAACCTCGCTGAGTACCTCGCCACCGTCAAGCCGACCACCCTGCCCGCACTGTACATCCGTGACGATGCGACCGCAGCCGCGGTCAACGCCTTCGCTGCCGAGTATTCTCTGGCCGACACCTTCGTTGTTGCCGACTACGAGCACTACTCAGTATGTTAAGGACATCTGCGATGCAAACGTCGGCGTTCTCGGTATCATCGACTGGCGTGAAGCCAAGCTCAGCACCGAGCGCGCGACCTGCTGACCGTTATCCAGAACACCAACGCTTCCCACGCGAAGATCGCCATCATCCCCGAAGAGATCGCGACCCTCGACGCTGTTGAGTACATGCGCGGCATGCTCCTCACCGTCTGGGCAGAGACCTCCGCTGATACCACCGCTATCTACACCCAGATCACCAACGGCGTCAACGGCATCGTCTGCGAGGATTACGCAGCCGTCGCCGAGGCCATCAGCTCCTTCAACGACGTCACCACCCTCGTTCGCCACGTATTCATCACCGGCCACCGCGGCCTGCCCAGCGAGTACGTTGAGAATACCATCCGCTCCGAGCGCGCTGCTATCGATGCCGGTGCAAACGTCATCGAGTGCGACATCTCCATGAGCAGCGACGGCGAGCTGTTCGTCCTGCATGACGACGACGCAAAGCGTCTGTTCAACCGCCCCGACGTCACCAACGTTGAGGATCTGACCATCGCAGAGCTGCAGGCCATGCCTTACGACATGACCGACGCTTCCGCTGAAGAAGCCCCGAACTCCGTTCTCAACGCCAACAACACCAACCGCACCACCGAGCGCCGCGAGAACACCGTTCTCAACTATGACCCCGAAGCGGATCATATCCCCACCCTGCGCGAGTACCTCGAAGCCCTTTGGCGATGATGACATCGTCCAGTTCATCGAGATCAAGTCCTACAACCCCGACATCGTAACCCCCGTTCAAGGCTCTCGTTGAGGAGCTTGACATGACCGATCGCGTCTGCGTTATCACCTTCAATGACGGCGTCGACCACTGGGGCGACGGCTCTAGGACGAGGCACATGACGTTATGGCACGTATGGCCGAAGAGTGGCCTGAGATGTCTCTCGGCTACCTCGGCTGCGGCGAGTACAACTGGGGCGACCTGAACGCTGTTGAAGAAGAGCAGGGTATCGGCGCCGCAGTCGGCCAGCTCTACAGCTACCTCCAGCCCTACAACAGCACCTGCAATGACTACAACGCCATGATGTTCAGAAATGTCATCTTCGCAGCCCGTCATCGCGGTCTGACCTCCTGGGCCTGGACCTACAACACCGAAGAGCTGTTCGCACAGGACTACCTGTTCGGCGGCACCTACTCCATGACCACCAACTTCAGCACCTGGGCAACCAACCTGCCCGTCCGTGTTGTTGCCGAAGACATGACCGTTTCCAACGGTGATGCGTTCGCCTGCACCGTCCTCGCCCAGAATGACGAGGTTCTGAGCGGCCAAGCTGTCTCTCGTCAGCATCAGCGGCGTTCCCGTGTCTCTCGATGAGAACGGCAACATCGTTGCTACCGAGGCCGGCGAGGCCGTCGTCATGGTTCGCCTTGACAACACCCTCGACATCAACGGCTGGGATCTCTCTTCCCTCAGCAGCACCGACTACGCTATCTACTCCACCCGATCACCATCACCGTGAAGTAATAGAAATCTCCTTATCGAAATCTCCCGCATGCAAATGCGGGAGATTTTTTTGTTCTTACGATAGTATCAGGTTGACAAGGGTAAAGTTTTGCCGGGCAGAAATCCGCCCATACTGCTTCAAAGTCCTTGACAATACAGCAAAAGTATTCTCTGCGGCCTTTTCATCGTCTGGCCACATTTCTGCTCCGTCAAAACTGCTTTGCACCTGACAGGGATGGATTTTCGAGTGATTTTTGTTTTTTGAGACGCAGGCGGGCTGGCGCCCTTCTATAATTCAAATCAAAGCCCAACCACGCGGCAGGGCAGGCCGCCTTCTTCGCCGAGCGTTGCGGCTTCGGGGCGCAGAACCAGAGTGTATTCATGTCCGGCCTCCAGCTCCCCTGCGGCGCGACCTCCTATCTCGCCGCCCCGATGTTCATCACCGCGCGGCCGTTGTCGGTGCTGGCACGAAGCTGCCGAGGAAGTTCGCTTCGCCTATGAAGTCCGCGACGAACTCGCTGTTCGGGTGATAGTATATCTCCTGCGGCGTACCGACCTGAGCGACGACGCCCTTGTTCATGATGATGATGTTGTCAGAGAGCGCCATGGCCTCGGACTGGTCGTGCGTGACGTAGATGGCGGTGATGCCGACTTCCTGCTGGATGCGGCGGATTTCGGTGCGCATCGAGACGCGCAGCTTCGCGTCAAGGTTACTCAGCGGCTCGTCAAACAGCAGCACCGACGGCTCGATGACCAGTGCGCGCGCCAGCGCGACGCGCTGCTGCTGGCCGCCGGAGAGCTGGTTTGTCATGCGGCCTTCCATGCCGGTCAGCTCCACGAGGTCGAGTATGCGCATGACGCGCTCGCGAATCTCGTCCTTCGGAATTTTCCGGAGCTTCAGGCCGTAGGCGACGTTGTCGAACACGTTGTAGTGCGGAAGCAGCGCGTAGCTCTGGAAAACCATCGCGGTGTCGCGCTTGTTCGGGGTGAGGGCGTTTATGGCCTCGTCGCCGAGGTAGATTTCGCCCTCGTCAGGACTCTCAAAGCCCGCTATCATGCGCAGGGTCGTGGTCTTGCCGCAGCCGGAGGGGCCGAGGAGCGTCACGAAGCTGCCGGGTTCGATGTTGAGCGAGGTATCATGCACGGCATAGAAGTCCTTGCCGGTTTTGGGATCCTGATATATCTTGGAGACGTGCTCGAGCCGCACGCCTTTTTCGTTTTTTCCATGACTCAAATGTCCTCCTTTATTTTGCGGCTTGTGCCGAAGTACTTGATGAACAGGTTCATCAGCAGCACGGCACCGTAGGTTATGAGAATGAGGATCGTTGCGAACGCGCAGGCGAGGCTGTACGAGCCCTTCTCGGCGAATTCGTTGATCTGAACGGTGATGAGCAGGAACTGCGGCGTGACGAGCAGGATTATCGCGGAGATGGCGGTGATGCTGCGCACGAACGCGGTAACGAGGCCGGAGAGGAACGAATCCTTGATGAGCGGCGCGTCACGGTCATGAACACGCGGAAGCTGTCCGCACCCATGTCGTAAGCCGATTCCTCGATGGACTTGTCGATCTGCCGCAGGGCGGAGATGCCGCTTCTGGTGCCGGTCGGCAGCGAGCGGACGACAAACACGATGATGAGGATAAGTCCGGTGCCGTAAAGCCCCTGCAGGAAACCCGTGTGGAACACGCCGCCCGCGAAGCCGCGGATATAGCCGACGCCGAGAACCGTACCGGGGACGGCCATGGCGAGCATGGACACGGCCTCGATGAAGCCCTTTGGCCTTGAACTTGCGCTTGACGACGAGATAGGAGATTATCATGCTCAGCAGCGCCGTAATGGGGGCGGCGATGAGCGAGAGCACGAACGAGTCGCGGAAGGCCTGGAAGCCGTGATACCGCGTGAACACGAGCTTGAACCATTTGCCCGTGAGCGGGAAGAACTTATAGCCCCAGGTCGGGAAGAAGGAGCCGATGGGGACGCAGATGTACATCAGGATGACGAAGCTTGCCGCGACCGCGCACAGCACGGTGAGCGGGACCTTGACGCTCTTGTCCTCGATGAGCATTCTGCCGCGGGAGGCCTTGCCGGTCAGCGTCGCGGAGGTCTTGGCCTCGAGATAGTACTTCTGCACGGCGAACATCGCAAGCGTGATGCACAGCAAAGACGACGGCCATCGCTGCGGCGCCCGGCTTGTCGTAGGAGCCGGTTATCTGGAGGTAGATGGTCGTGGCGAGAGTATCGTAGGAGACGCCGATTATCATGGGGTTTGCGAAATCCGCGATGGACTCGATAAAGGTCACGAGGAAGGCATTGCCGAGTCCCGGCAAAGATCAGCGGCGCGTGACGCTGGTGAATACCTTGAAGCGGCCTGCGCCCATGTCGCGCGGCCTCCTCAAGCGAGGGGTCGATGTTCTTCAGCAGCCCCTTGAGCATCATGTAGCACACGGGGAAGAAGGTCAGCGTCTGGACGATGGCGATGCCCCAGAAGCCGTAGACGCTGTTGGCGTAGATACCGAGCAGGAAGCGCGTGATTATGCCGGCCTTGCCGAAGAGCATTATCATCGACAGCGACAGCACGAACGGCGGGGAGACGACCGGCGCATCGAGACGACCTTGAAAAGTCCGCCGACGAACTTGTTCATCTTCACGTACACCTCGACGTAGGCGAACAGCAGTCCGATGAGCGCCGAGAATATACCGACGACGAAGCCGATCTTCAGAGTGTTGGATATCGCGCGGGTAAAGGTGGGCATGGCGAAGATGCGCTTGAATACATCAAACGTCAGCCTGCCGTCCCCATAGAAGCTATCCACGAGCAGTATGGCCAGCGGATAGAGAATAAACAAAGTCAGAAATGTTATCAGCACGACGATGGTGGTCACCATTATCGGGTCAGCCATCAGCTTTTTCCTGTCCAGCGCCGCACCTTGGCCTCTTGCCATAGCGATTCCCCTTTCTTTGGGAAAATTCCAAAACAGCGGAGACGGCAGAAGCCGCCTCCGCTGCGGAGTTCATAAATTCGTAGCCTGAGTCTTTGAAATTATTACTGGTCTTGAAGCGGCCGTCGCCGGTGTCGGCGCCTGCCTCGGCAAGAGCGGTCATGACCTCTTCAACATAGGTCTTGATGTTGGCGGTCGCATCCTCGAAGTCATATTCCATGACATTGTCGGCCGAGGCCGAACTCTGCGGCCTGAGGCCTCGGCGTTGTCAATGACGAGGAACTGGTAGGAACCGTTGTCCTTGGCTATGTTGACGCAGTCGGGGCTGAGTGCGTACTCGATCCACAGCTTCGCGGCGTTGGGGTGCTTTGCGCCCTTGAAGATGGCGGTAGCGCCGATCTCAAAGGAGGTACCGGAAGAGGGGATGACGAGCTGGACGTTGTCGTAGCCGTTGTCGATGATCTGGGTGATGCCATCGTGCAGGAAGCCGATGCCGATGACGCACTCGCCGGTGCCCACATTCTTGGAGGGGCCGGAGCCGGACTTGGTGTAGACTTCGATGTTCTTGTCAAGGTCTACGAGGTACTGGATGCCCTCGTCGTGGCCGTACTTCTGGATCATGGTGTTGATAACGAGCTTTGCGGTGCCGGCGGTGTTGTAGTTGGAGAGCCAGATCAGACCCTTGTATTCGGGCTTTGAGCAGATCCTGCCAATCCTGAGGAGCTTCTTCAAGGTTGAGGCGGGTGAGCTCATCGGTGTTGACCATGAAGCCGAGGATTCCCTTTGTAGATGCCGTACCAGTAGCCGTCCGCGTTGCGGTACACGTCGCTGATGAGGTGGGAGGCGTTCTCGGCCTCGTAAGCCTCGAGCAGACCCTCTGCCGCGACGACGTTGTACGGGTTTGGTCGCCGCCAAACCAGACGTCAGCGGAAGGATTGCCGTTCT
>VOFB01004937.1_pt1 | contig 21323 bp, 28 predicted proteins | sample 5384141 | NCBI WGS metagenome assembly VOFB01 (sample SAMN12384721, study PRJNA508395) | human gut metagenome | isolation source: healthy gut A | host: Homo sapiens | reverse complement strand
CACCAGCCGTTGTAGAGACGTGGTGTGCCTCGCTCACTACAGACTGATAGTATTGTTACTATTGCTAGGGGATGAGACGCAGCACGCTGCGTCTCTACAACTGGGTGAGATTTCATTGTTTGCTGAATCGGGAACAATAAAGTTCGTATCTTGCCGTTATATTAAGAATTCACCGAATGATTCTGATTTATGAGCAGCATATATGATTCTCGTCAAAGATGGAAATTAGGCTTTATTTTTGCCGCAGTATTGATCGCTATGGCTTCTGTGGTAGTATCGGATCTCTTGATTAAAGATCTGGCCCGAGAAGAGCGTCAGAAGATCGAGGTTTGGGTGAGGCAACCCGGGTCATGACCAGTGAGAATCCAAGCCTTAATATGAATCTTATCCTAAAATCATCCAAGGGAATACTTCTATTCCTGTTATATTATGCAGTGAGACGGATAGCGTGGTTTCTTATAATAATATAGAGATTCCGGAAAAGAATGTAGCGCAGTTCATGACGAATAAGGTTAAGGAACTGAGAACCAAAAAATCCTCCGATCGTAATTGACATGGAGGATGGTACTTACCAATATTTATATTACGATGATTCGATTATCTTAAAGCGACTGCTTGTTTATCCCTATGCGCAATTATCAGTTGTATTTGTTTTTATATTAATCGCTTTTTTAGCCTTGGCTAGTACAAAGAAGGCAGAACAGAATAAAAAAGTGTGGGTGGGGTTATCGAAAGAGACGGCTCACCAATTAGGAACGCCTATATCCTCGCTAATCGCTTGGGTTGAATATTTGCGACCGAAAGATATAGATCCTTCTCTATTGACAGAGATGGATAAGGATGTGAAACGCTTACAAACGATAGCGGAGCGTTTCTCTAAAATCGGTTCAGATCCAGATCCGGTTCCGACAAATATCGTGGAATCCATCCGTGCGGCTTTGGGATACATGGAGACCCGTATTTCCTCGAAGGTGAAAATCAATACGTATTTACCGGAGCGGCCGATATTGGTCTTAATGAATGATTCCCTGTTCGCTTGGGTAATCGAGAACCTGACGAAAAATGCGGTGGACGCCATGGAGGGGCAGGGTGAGATTTCGCTAAAAGTAGAGGAAAGAGAGAAGGTCGTGCTGATCGATTTGGCTGATACCGGAAAAGGTATCCCGAAATCAAAATTCAAGACGGTTTTTCAATCCGGGGTATACGACCAAGAAACGTGGCTGGGGATTAGGCTTGTCCTTGGTAAAGCGCATTATCGAGTCCTTCCAAGGAGGAAAGATTTTCGTGAAGAGTTCGGAGCTAGGGAAAGGGACGACTTTTCGTATAAAAATTGAAGAAATATAAGGGTTAAATCGTATTATAGGAAAAAATAAGCATAAAGGTATTGTTTTTGTATTTAGTTTTTTCGTACCTTTGCAAGGTTTTTACACTAAAAGGCTTTGGGAAAGTTTAAATTATATAATGTAGATTTGAAAAATCTCACTCCGGGAGAATACACGAATTCGAGTATTTATTGGAGAATAAGTTTTTTGTGGATATTGATGGAGACCAAGTCCAGAAGGGCAAAGTGAAGGTTAACCTCACGGTAAAACGGTCTTCCATGATGTTTGAAATGAACTTTCAGATTGAAGGTGTTGTTATGGTTCCGTGCGACAGATGTTTGGACGATATGGAAATTCCTATTGATACCCACAATCGTCTGGCGGTAAAATTCGGCAAGGAATATGCCGAGGAGAGTGATGAGGTTGTCGTGATACCGGAAGAGGAGGGCGCTATTAATTTGGCGTGGTTCCTGTATGAGTTTATCGCTTTGGCGGTTCCCATGAAGCATGTACATGCGCCGGGTAAATGTAATAAGGCAATGTCGTCTAAATTGAAGAAACATACCGCCAGAAGTTCGGATGAGACCGAAGACGATTTTGAGGATGACATGGGAGGTGATGATTTGGCGTTGGAAGATGACGGAAACGCTAGTCCTGCCGATCCTCGTTGGGATGGTCTGAAAGGTTTACTTGAGAATGATAACAATTAAATAAATTAAAACATGGCACATCCTAAAAGAAGACAAGGTAAGACAAGAACAGCCAAGAGAAGAACTCATGACAAGGCTGTTGCTCCCACAATGGCTATTTGCCCGAACTGCGGCGCATGGCACATTTATCACACTGTATGCGGCGAATGCGGCTATTACAGAGGTAAGTTAGCTATCGAAAAAGAAGCAGCTGTGTAAGTTTGTCAACTTATATGGTTTGATGAACAAAAGAAATAGCCCTAAAAGTTTTTTTAGGGCTTTTTTTTAATTGGGATAAGTAGTCCTTTTATTTTTAAAGATATGGATAAGATAAATGCGGTAATAACAGGCGTAGGCGGATACGTTCCCGAAGATGTGTTGACGAATGAGGATATTTCCAGAATGGTCGATACGACGGATGAGTGGATCATGACTCGTGTGGGTATTAAGGAGCGCAGGATATTGAAAGGGGAGGGCGTAGGACTCTCTTACATGGGTATACGGGCCGTGAAGCAATTGCTCGAGAAAACGAACCTGAATCCGGAAGAAGTAGAGGTTATCTTGACAGCTACGACTACCCCGGATCATCATTTCCCGACAACTTCTTCTATTATCGCTTATCATACAGGTTGTAAGAACGCGATGACTTTTGATATGCAAGGTGCGTGCGCAGGCTTCTTGTATGCTTTGGAGACGGGCGCTAATTATATTCGCTCGGGGCGTTATAAGAAGGTGGTTGTCGTATCGGGTGATAAGATGACATCTATTACAGATTATCAAGATCGTTCTACTTGTCCTTTGTTCGGGGATGCTTGCGGAGCGGTCTTGTTGGAGCCAACTACCGAGGAGTTTGGTATCTTGGATACAATTTTACGGACAGACGGCGTAGGCTATTCACATCTGATTATGAAATCCGGCGGTTCGGCCTATCCTCCTTCACACGATACGGTGGACAACCGTGAGCATTTCGTTTATCAAGATGGACGTGTGGTGTTCAAGTACGCGGTTTCTTATATGGCGGACGTGGCCGCTGAGATCGCGGAGAAGAATGGCTTGACGCATGATGATATCGCGTGGATCGTTCCTCATCAAGCGAACCTGCGGATTATCGACGCTACGGCGAAACGCTTGGGCGTAGATATGGAAAAGGTGATGATCAATATCCAGAAATATGGCAACACAAGCGCCGGTACGATTCCTATTTGTCTATGGGAATGGGAGAATCAATTGAAAAAAGGAGATAACCTGATCCTTGCCGCTTTTGGAGCGGGCTTTACGTGGGGAGCGGTTTATCTGAAATGGGGGTATGATGGAAAAAAAAGCATAAATCGGGTTTTGTCAATATCGTTGGAAACCCAAACGTAGGTAAGTCTACGTTGATGAATCGTTTGGTCGGGGAGCGGATCTCTATTATCACCTCGAAGGCGCAAACGACAAGGCATCGTATTATGGGTATCGTGAATACCGCCGATATGCAAATCGTGTATTCTGACACGCCGGGAGTCTTGCGGCCGAATTATAAGTTGCAGGAATCCATGCTTAATTTCTCTCAATCCGCCTTAGGCGACGCCGACGTGCTGTTGTACGTGACGGATGTCGTCGAGACGATTGATAAAAATAACGAGTTCCTAGCACGGGTACAGAGCATAGAGTGTCCGGTTCTCTTGTTGATCAATAAGATCGACCAGACCAATCAGCCGGAGCTGGAGAAGCTCGTGGCCCAGTGGAAGGAATTGCTTCCGAAGGCCGAGATCATCCCGATCTCCGCGCTTTCGAATTTCAATATAGATTACGTGAAGCGTCGGGTGGAGGAGTTGATGCCTGATTCCCCGCCTTATTTCGAGAAAGACGCCTTGACCGATAAACCGGCCCGTTTCTTCGTGACAGAGATCATTCGTGAGAAAATCTTGTTATATTATCAGAAGGAAATACCTTATGCGGTAGAAGTGGTCGTCGAGTTGTTCAAGGAAGATGATGAGCTGATCCATATCAAGGCGCTGATCATCGTGGAGCGTGATACCCAGAAGGGGATCATCATCGGGCATCAAGGGCAAGCATTGAAGAAAGTAGGTGCTATGGCACGAAGGATATCGAACGCTTCTTTGATAAGAAGGTTTTCCTGGAAATGTTTGTCAAAGTAGAAAAAGACTGGCGTAACCGGGACAACATGTTGAAGAACTTCGGTTATCAGCTGGACTAATAATAGCATACGAAAGGAGAATTTATGGGAAATATAGTAGCGATAGTGGGGAGACCCAATGTAGGTAAGTCAACCCTTTTCAACCGGTTGACGGGTACCCGTCAGGCGATCGTGAACGAGGAGGCTGGTACTACCCGCGACCGTCAGTACGGCAAGGTGGAGTGGACCGGCAAGGAGTTTTCGCTGATTGACACCGGCGGATGGGTGGTTAACTCGGAGGATGTTTTCGAGGAGGAGATCAACAAGCAGGTAAAAGTGGCTATCGAGGAGGCGGACGTGATCTTGTTCGTCGTCGATGTATTGAATGGCATCACGGATCTGGACATGGAGGTGGCGCAGATCTTGCGTCGTTGCAAGCGGCCGGTGATCGTGGTGGCGAACAAGGCGGATAATTATGATCTGCATCCGGCCTCGGCGGAGTTTTACTCGTTTGGCTTGGGAGATCCTTTCTGCATCTCGGCCATCAATGGTTCTTATACCGGGGATTTGCTGGATAAGATCGTGGCGACGTTGCCCGAGGAGAAGGTGGAGATACTGGAGGAGGAGTTGCCCCGTATCGCGATTATAGGACGCCCGAACGCGGGAAAATCTTCTCTTATCAATGCTTTTATTGGCGAGGATCGTCATATCGTTACCGATATCGCAGGCACGACCCGTGATTCCATCTACACGAAATATAACAAATTCGGCCTGAACTTCTATTTGGTGGATACGGCGGGTATCCGTAAGAAGGGGAAGGTGAATGAGGACTTGGAGTATTACTCGGTGATCCGTTCGATCCGCGCCATCGAGAACTCGGATGTCTGCGTGCTGATGTTGGACGCTACGAGGGGTATCGAGAGCCAGGATATGAATATCTTCTCGCTGGTGCAGAAGAATAAGAAGGGATTGGTGGTTTGTGTGAATAAGTGGGACTTGATCGAAGATAAGAGCCAGAAGGTGATCGACTCGTACACGACCGCTATCCGCGAGCGTCTGGCTCCGTTTACCGATTTTCCGATCCTGTTTATCTCCGCTCTGACGAAACAACGTATCCTGAAGGTGCTGGAGACCGCCAAGGAGGTTTACGAGAATCGCTCCAAGCGTGTCCCTACGGCCAAGCTGAACGAGGTGATGCTTCCGATCATCGAGAATTATCCTCCCCCAGCATGGAAGGGTAAGTATATCAAGATCAAATATATCACCCAGCTCCCGGCGGGCAGCGTGCCTTCTTTCGTGTTCTTCTGTAACTTGCCGCAATGGATCAAGGACCCGTACAAACGTTTCCTTGAGAACAAGATACGCGAGAACTGGGATTTTACGGGAACGCCGATTAATGTATTTATTCGGGAAAAGTAAATACATAGTTACATATATGAGAGACGCTTGGCCATCCTTCGTGGAGGTCAGGCGTTTTTTATGCTGTGTATTTGGATTAATTGTGTATATTTGGGGCATTATCGAATTAAAAACAAAATAACTATGACGAAAGTGAAAGACATCTTTTCCAAAGCAGGGAGAAACCGTTGTCCCGCACGTTTTTCCGGTTCGGATAAATGGAACCCGAACCGTCCCGCTCAATTTACCCAAGAGGAGTTTTTGGAGCATATCCATGAGATAGAGAAAGGGCCGTTTACGCCGTTGGATATAGCGAATCGTGAGTTTGAGGAATGGAAGGTGGAGTTCCTGAGAAACCAAAAGCCGGATGTACCGAAACATTATCTTGGATTCTCATTTGATCGTTTATCGGATCACTGATTGCCGGATAGAGGTGCTGGACATTATCCATGCCGCTTCCAGCATGAACCGTATCAAGCGTACGAGAAGGATAAAGATAGAATAAAGCGAATGGCCGTCTTTCCTTATGGGGGAGGCGGCCATTTATCTTAGAATAGGTCTGAATGCGTTCCGGTATCGGTGAAAAGCAAGATTAGCTCCGTGTCGTCTTGGCTCCATATCAGCAGCCAATCTCCTTGGATATGGCATTCCCACAATCTAGGATTTGTTTCATCAAATCCTTTGTGCTTTCCGCATGATAAATCCTTCCTGACTTCACGTCCTCCAAGGCCTCGTCCAATCCGGATTTCTTCTGTGCCTTCACCTTGCCTTCCAGCGAAGTGATGAATTTCTTCAAGATGTCGGCGTATTTCTCGGGGATGGTTACCTCGAATGTCTTTAATGATGTCGTTGTCTCCATATCGCTCTGTTTTAGGAATTTCCTTCGCAAATATACGGAATAAAAAGAGAAGGGGAATTGTTTTCCTTCTCTTTTTATTTCCCGCTTCCGCGTCGGGGGGGACGTGACGGTTAGATCTCGTCCGGGCTCTCGGAGTCTCCGCCGGGCGTAGGCTCGGGTGTAGGCTCGGGAGCGGGCGCCGGTTTCTTGGAGGCGGCCATGCGCTGGTTGTAGGCGGCGGTGGTCTCGGCGATCAGCTGGTTGAGGGCGGCGATGAAGGCGGTCGCTTTCTCGGACGGCTTCGCTACGCCATAGGACTGAGCCAGCAGGGTGAGATCGTCATAATACACGTCGATCCGCTTGCGCAGGTTGGCGCCGCTTTCCTTTTTGGAGATGGTCCGGTTTTGGACGCGTTGCTGCGACAGGCGGTCGTAGGCGTTATTCTCTTTCTCCAGCTCGGCGAGGTAAGCGTCGAGGCCGAGCGTGGTGACGTACGGCTTGTTCTCGTCCTTGCGCAAATCCAGCAAGAGGCCCTTTATCTTGGCGGTCTCCTGCGCCATGGGGAGGCGGGCGATGCCGTTATAAGGCTTGATGACCTTGTATAGATACTTGCCCGCGTCACGCTCGGCCTCCAGCGGGAGGGTACCGGCCCGTGAGATGCGGGTGATGATATAGATGGCGAGGTTGTCGCGATTGGTATCGTGCAAGGTCATTTGCTCGGTCTCCTGCGAGGTACGGCTCTCGTCCACCACGTCGGCCATGGCGAGGAGGTCTGCCTCGTAGGTATCGAGGAATTCTTTGGTGAGGCCCAGCTCGGGGATGCCGTCGCTGTCGGTCAGCAGGGAGATCTCGTCGGGGGACTCGGAATCGCCGTCACCGCTATTCCCGTTGGCTAGGTCGAGGACGTGGTTCATGAAGGAGAGGTACTCGGCGTTGTTGAAAAGAGAGAGCGGAAGTGTCTTGATTTTTGTGTAAGTACTCATGGTAAATTTGATTTAGAGTTTAAAAACTTCTCTAAGTTAGGGATATTTACTGAATAAGGGCTTCTTAGGCCTAAAAAATGGGGATTGAATGGCGCGAATAATCATCTTAGGCCTAAGAAATGGCTTTTCAAGGGTGAAAATAGGCTTTTTAGGCCTAAGAAATGGTTTCGCGGCCTTGAAAGGCCCTTCCTATGCCAAGGAAATCACTTTTCACGGTTGAAAAACTATCTTTTAGCCCTAAGAAGTCATTTTTCACCCTTCGAGGGTATTTCTTAGGGCTAAGAGACATTAAGAATCTGATTGTTTTGCGAATGTTTTAAAAAACACGATCTTCGCGACGTATTGAAAATAACGTAGAAGCGTTTCGATATTATCTTGCATTGAAATCTGGACAATTTCAACCCAACAAGATAATGAGAAAGTAGCTCCTGCGCTTGTGCTTGTTATATACTTATCCTAAAGGTGAATTATATGCAATCATAAAGCGTGGGACTATTGTCTTATTATTGTTGGGTGGGCAGTCCAGAGCCTCAATGCAGTGATAAGCGATGGTTCTCACGCTTCTTTTATTTGTTAACCGCCTACTGGAGGGGACACGGAAGGAAAGATATTCTAGAATGCTATGAGGTTTGATGAGGTTATAGAAAAGTTATATAGTTCGGATGATGAACTTATATGTGAAGTATTAAATGAGGGATTGCATGTCAGCCAATGTGTGGATGCTGATTATGCGGTATGTACAGGTTTTCAGTGCAAAACTCATAAGGGAACTCTCTTTGATGTGAGATACTTGGTTGCCCAACAAAGGGTTTGTTATATGAAATGGTCATCGCCTGAGAGTAGGCCGGTAATAGGGTCTCCATGCAAATATGATCCAGAATTAAGGTTAAATAATGATTTTTTCTATTATGATTCTGGTTTTTCAGTATTAGAGGAACCTATATGGTATGCTTCTTATGATATTGAATCAAATCAGTTTAACCAAGCAAAAGTAAAGGATGTAAATCAAGATGAAGATAAACACATAGCAAGTGTTATTTTGGATGGTGATGTGAATGTTTCTTCTTTTCTAGTACATGGTAACCAAATAGAGATAGAGTCGTATCCTCTCGTTTGTAAGTATGTACCTGTATTGTATAAGTCTGATAAGTTTTCTCCATATTCTTATAGGGCAAATAGGAGAACATTTTACGAAGGGATTGATACATCGTGGGATAATTATGGTACAAGTTGTGAAAAATACAATGGTTATAATGGTTGGAGTGATGATCTCATAGATGATGTTTTTGGTGGTATACCCGAAGCTACATGGAATGTAGATTAATATAATAATTTTATAATCATAATCGGAAGATGGCGAAAAAGATGTCTTTTTCGCCATCCTTGCGAACCTTCAAGCGCTTTTCTTCAAAAACGTTACCTCCTCTTTCAATGAAGGAAGATGATCGATGACGATGCTCCAGAGGATATCCACCGACAAGCTGTCTTTCAGATGCTTTTTCGTGAAGTTATCCATAAATCAATATGCTTCTCGCATAAGGCGATGATGCCGGGGCGATATTTGCTGAAGAAATCCATAAGAGTCTCGTTTGTGTTTGTTCCTGTTACGCCTCCACCCCATTCCTGTACAAGTAATCCGGAGCGAAATCTGCCCCATTGTACCATTCGAGCGCCCAGTGAGTGAGCCCGAACTGGACGAAATTCCGGAGGTCTTTCTATGGCTCGAAAAGTTTCCCTTTCAGTAAAGGGAGGAAGTTCACTAATTTCACCTTACCGTTGCTAAATTCCAATCGCATGGTATAGCCCTTTACATATTCCACGCCAGTGACGCGTATTAAATCTATATCTTCAGTCATAACTTTTTCTCTTTTAAATGGGTCTTAGGGAATTTTCATCACGAATATATGGAATAAAAAAGATAAGGGTACGAGTTCGCCTCTCTTTTTTGTCTTTCTTTCATCCACATTTCCTTGAAACCCTTGGAATCCCCATTTATAATCGTACCTTTATGTCTCTTTACCTTAAAAATTAAAAATAATCATGTTTACGCCATCAATGACAAACGAGGAAATAGAGGCAGTGGCCTATAAGGACTTTCTGGAGATCCGGGGAAGAGTGGAAATCGCGAAGGATAAATTCGTACAAAGGGTGAGATGCACGCCCCGGGATTTTGGGCCTTGCATTCCTTGCAGGAGACACATACCCTTCAAACCCGCTCCAAGAATACATGGACTGTATATTTCTATTATTTGTACACGACACCGGCCGGTGCCGTGAAAGTCTCATCTATGATCTACACCTCCCTGCCGGGAGATGAAGGCACGGATTACCTGTTTATGAATAATCTCGACCGCTTCCGGCTGGAGAGGGTGAGCTTGCGTTTCTCGCGACAATACGAGGAACGCTATATCGACCCGAACCAGATCCAACTGAACGGCCTTCTGCCCGCCGTCTATTTCATGAGGACGGCCGGCGACCGGATGATCGCTCCCTACACTCCCGATACGTGGACCGAGGAGGAGAAGAAGGACAAATATCTCTTCGTGTCGGAGCAAGGGATCATGGAGGCGAAGCTGGAGGGGCGTGTGGAGACTTATCTTACTTTCAGGAAGCCGGAACAATCGGGTGATTAAATAAGTAGAGGGCGAGGTTGATACCCCGCCCTCCCGATAACTAGGTAGATACCTCCGGGCTTATCTTTTCAGAAGATCGATCCTCTCGCCGGGCAACAGTACCGCATGAACCTTCTCCGTTACCCGCCCCTTCACGTTGAAGGAATCCCTTAGGCGGATGTCGTCGGCGGAGGAGCCAATCTGCGCCTCATATTTACCGGACTCTACGACCCAATGACTGGCGCTCTCGTCGAAGGAGGCCAGATCCGTATCTTTCACCTTGAAGATGATCTCACGGCTCTCCCCCGGCTGGAGGAGTTGGGTCTTGACGAAACCTCTCAACTCTTTCGCCGGCTTATCCATGCTCTTGCCGGGGGCGGAGATATATAGCTGGACCACTTCCTTCCCGGCTACCGGGCCATTGTTCGTGATCGTGCAACTGATGCTGTAGTCCGTATCGCCCATGAACACTTTCAAGCTCGAATAATTGAAAGTTGTATACGACTGTCCGTAGCCAAACGGATAGGAGACGGGCACGCCGAACGTATCGAAGTAACGGTAGCCCACGTAGATACCCTCCTCGTAGTTGGTATAGTCAATATTCTTACGATCCGTATGCTCCGGGCCTCCTCCCATGAAACCGGCTAACATTTCTTTCAGGTCGATACCCGAAGCGTCCGGGAAATTCTTCGTGGAGGCTACGTCGGCGATGCTCACGGGGAAAGTCATCGGGAGCTTACCGGAAGGATTCACCTTTCCGGTCAGGATATCGGCTACCGTGTTACCCCCTTCCTGCCCGGCTTGCCAAGCCAATAGGATGGCGTCCGGTTCCGATTTCCAGCTGGCGGTCTCGATCACGCCCCCGATATTCAAGATTACGACCACCTTCTTCCCTTCCTTATGGAAAGCGTCGGAAACCGATTGGATCAACGCTCGCTCATTCTCCGTCAGGTTGAAATCTCCCTCGATCTTCCGGTCTTGGAACTCTCCCGAGCTACGGCCTATCGTAACGAAGGCGATATCCGCCTCTTTCGCCTTAGCAGCCAGCCCTGCGGCATCCGGTACGAACTCCGGGATACGAGGGTGGTTGAAGAAAGCGGCGGCGGGGCTCGTGTCTTTCGGCTGTTTCGCCTTTTCCTCGGTACTGTATTTCTCGTATAAGGCTTTCACTTCGGCGTCCATGGTATAACCGGCGTTTTCCAGACCTTCCACGAGGGATACGGTATAAGCCTCGTTCACGTCGCCGCTGCCGGTGCCTCCGGCGATAAAATCGTACGAGGTGGTACCGTAAGCCGCTATCTTCTTGATACCCGGGGCCAGCGGCAAGGCATTATTCGTATTCTTTAATAAAACCATACCTTCGGAAGCGGACGCACGGGTTACCTCGGCGTGAGCTTTCAGGTCCGGTTTGTCGGAATAGGCGTATTGGGCAAAGCGGGGGATTGAAGGATCAGTCGTAATACACGGGTTACGTCCGTATCCACGTCTTCGATAGAGAGAGAACCGTCCTCAAGCGCTTTTAGGAGGGCCTCTTTCTGGTCCGGCCGTCCGGGCATCAGCAGATCGTTTCCGGCGTGGATCTGGGCGGGGGCGTTCTTGCCGCCAAACCAGTCGGTCATGACAAGGCCGCTAAAACCCCATTCGTCACGGAGGATGGTCGTTAATAAATCACGGCTTTCGGAGGCATACTCACCATTTATCTTATTGTAGGAAGACATGACCGTCCACGGGCTTGCCTCTTTTTACGACCATCTCGAAACCTCTTAGGTAAATCTCCCGCAAGGCACGAGGGGTGAGGCGGGCATCCGTTCCCGTCCGGTTCGTCTCTTGATTATTGACGGCAAAATGCTTGATGGAGGTTCCCACGCCATTGCTTTGGATACCGTTTACCATCGCTGTCGCTATCCGGCCCGTCAAGTAGGGATCTTCGGAATAATACTCGAAGTTACGTCCGCAGAGAGGGCTTCGGTGGATATTCAGCGCAGGGGCCAAGAGTACGTCGCAACCGTATTCTTTCACCTCGTCGCCCATGGCGTTGCCTACGTTTTTGACCAATGCGGTGTTCCATGTGGAGGCTAGCAAGGTAGCGACCGGGAATGCCGTGCAATAATAGGTCGCCTCGTTCCCCTCGCGAGTCGGGGAGATACGTAATCCGGCGGGACCGTCGGCCACTACGATAGCGGGGATTCCCAGACGTTCGATCGGGAAGGTCGTTCCGGCGGCTCCCGGCACTATATTTTGCGTGCTGCCGACTACGGCTGATTGGCCGCCGAACCCGGGCATTCCGGTTCCGACTAACAGGGATACTTTCTCTTCGGCAGTCATGGCGGCTACGATTTTCTCGATAGGATCTTTACCCAATTGCGGCAAGGTTTGGGAGTGCCCTACTTGCATGGCCATCGTAAGGCATGTGCCCATTAATAGTTTGTTCATATAGAATGGTTTTTGTGTTTTTCAGTGCCCCAAAAATAGGCGAAGGAATCGAGGCGGACAAAGAAAAAAGAAAGGTATCGGAGGTAAGGATTTCGTTTTTGATGAATATCAAACATTGTAGGGGCTTGATGATATATTTAGGGGACGCAGACTGCGTGCTCTGCGTAGTCTGCGTCCTGTACTATTTATAATGTATTCAGAAGTTTATGAATCTCATTAACCATCTGCGTAGCGGATTCTTGTGTCTCGGATAAACCTTCCGGAGTGATCTTGGCAACCGTCTTGTTCAACTTCTCGAGTTTGCCTTTAGCTCCTTTCGTTGTCAGCTCTTCCCGGAGGATGCGGATCTTCTCGCAATCTTGTATACCCTCGACCAAACGTTCGAAGCGAATGCTACTGCGTGGACCGGGATAAATACTGTATGTATCGCCTGCCGCCCAAGTGCGGAAACGCGAGTCACGCAGAGGATCGGCGGTCCAGCTATTAACTGCCCAACGTAGATAACCGTCGTAACCACCGGCTACGGCGTGCAAGACCGTCCACGCCGCTTCCGCCGGATCGGAGAAGGTAAAGGTATTCGGGAACGCTTCTGCGCAACAGGTATAAACGGTACTGATCTGTCCCGCTTTATCACGGGCAGCCTTTACGTCTTCTGGGAATTTATGTCCATAGGGAATACTTAAATAGTATAAGTCCGATTGAATTTCCGGATGATAATTTCCGGCCAGCGTGATCTTGAACTCCGGATCGGCTTGCTTGATAACCTTGATCGCCTCACGCATCGCTTCCATCGGACGCTCGTCCATAGAGATAGCGGTTTTCTCGAACCAGCCTTTCTCGCGAAGGTGGCGGGAGAAATCTTTTAGGAAAGTACCCCAATAGTCTGCGTAAGCGGCGTCACCCGGTTTAGTGTTGAGGAATTGTACACGATTTGTCGCCTCGTCGTAATAATCGAAAGTCAAAGCCCAAGGGATCATGGTGTAGCAACTGATCATATCATTGATACCGATCTCGTTCATCATGAATTCCACCCATTTGTCAAATACGTCATAACTGTATACCCATGTCCCGTCGATTTTCTTGATACGGGTTACCATGCTGTCGAAATGGTCTTCCGTCTGGCCGGCCCAAGGTTTATGCATGATGCTGGTCGTGATGGCCCGTTGTCCGGCATTGGCCAACATCTTCATGATCGGAAGCATGGCGTCGAAATGCTCCTTGCTCCAAAGAGGAACCTGGTAGTAACGGGCTACGGAATACGGATTTTGCCACAGGTCCAGATGGAAAGCCCAGTCCTTCGGGGCGGGAAGTGTGCGGTTCAATACGTCCACTTCTATTTGTAATTCCATGGGGGAGGTATTTTTTCCCGTGACGGTCAATGTCCCTTTATATTTACCGGCTTTCGCGGATTGAGGTACCCAGATATTCATCCAGATCGGCTGGGTGGTGCGTGCCTTGATATCACGGATCTTTACGATATCCAATACATCGGCTACGACGGAGGAATCCCATTCCGCCTTATTCTCTCGGTGGCCGCAACCGCCTTTACGGTCTTTATTCAACTCATCGGTCATGACGTAACGGACAAAGTTCGTCGTGATTGCGGAGGATGGGATGATGGAAGAACCGCTCTTCAAGTCGCTCACGGTGATAGAGGCATCCTCGAGTCCCACCTTGGTCCATAACACGGCTTGCGCGTTTACCCGTTCCCCCTTTCCATGCTTTCGTCTGCCAGCGATTGCTTTTCTTGACATCGGGAATACTGAGTTTCGGATATCGTATATCGGTCGTACCCCAGCTTAATTGGGTTGGGGCCGATAACTTGTCCCAGATCTCGTCGCTGTCATGCGGTTTCGTGTCGGTCAATTCCGTATAGTCGCCTAGCGGGTATTTCTCGGATTGCTGGGCTACGGTAAAGAACTTAGTGCCAGAAAGGCACAAAGGATGAAAGTGTTTTTCATACGATTGCTTATTTTAGAATATTAACTAGGGCAAAGATAGGAATTAGTTGACAGTTGTCAACTGTCAACTAGCCTTTTTTATAGTGGCATACGAGCAGATTCCCCTCATCATCGTATAAGTGCATCCCGTTGCCTTCGCAATAACGGAACATCTTACAATCCGCGCATTCCCCTTTTTTAGCCCACTGGCGGGTACGATACGGCTTTAACTCATTATTCCAGATATCAATGAAATCGTCTATATAGATGTTCCCTTGGTGGAAGTTCGCCCGTATACTGGGACAACCGGAGATAGCGCCATCAGCGAGACAGAGGCTGTATTGATACCGGCGTTGCATTGGAAAATCGAGTCTCTCACCTCTGCCTCATAATTCCCGAGGAAGCCCTCAGCCGTAGCTAACGTGTATCTTACCCTCTTTCCGGCTGAAGCGGATGAAGTTCATGACCCATGTGAACTGTTCGTTCGTCAGTTGCAAATCCGTCTCAGTCGCAGCACGTCCAACTGGGAAGATCGTAAAGATACGCCACCGTTTTACGCCCATCTCGATCAAAAAATCCTGAAGAGCATCAAATCCTTGAAGTTGCGTTGGTTTACGCAAGTCACCACATCCCAGATGATCTCCTTTTCTCGGCCAACATACAGATGGCATTCAGTGCCTTCGAAACTTTTAGGATTACGGCGAAGCCAGTTATGCGCTTCCTCGAAACCATCTAGGCTGATAGTCGCCGAGTGCAATCCGGAAGCCAAGAGCGAGTCGAGCCGTTCCCATCAGATAACCATTGAGACGATCCCCAGGATATCCCCTGCGATACAGTTCCAACCCGCATTTCTCGATATCCTTACGAACCAGCGCCTCGCCTCCGGTAAAGATGACGAGCACTTTGTTCGGCTCGACGTAAGGCGTGATATTGTCTATGACTTTCAGGAAGTCTTCGACAGGCATATCCGGACAGAGGCCGAGACATGGCAATCGCTCCCGCAATGACGGCAGGATACATTACAACGAAGCGTACACTCCCAAAAGAGTGTACGCAATTCATGTAATTTAGCCCTGTTTTTCTTGATACTTCGAAAAAGCTCTAGGGCGATACGTTTTTTGATGTTTGGGCGTTTGTCCATATGTGTTATTTTTGTGGGCTGGAATGTACAAGCTGAAAGTTAACCTCTTTCGATCCTCTCCCAATCAGCATCCCTTCCCCCGTCTATTAATTCAATTTCGCCGAAATTTACAACAATAGAATCAGTTTTCCAAGGATATTGAGGATCAGAAAAGGATGGTGATAGGCGTGCGTAAAGGGGTATGTTCAGTTGCCGGAGCTTGATCATAGGTAAACTGATAGCGCCCGGTCTCATCTGTGACGGCAGGAAAACTGGTGATATCTTCATCTATATTAGGCGTATAGGCCGGAGAGGTATAGATTGTTACGCCCGGAACAGGCCAACCATCTTGATCGGTTACTCTCCCGTAGAAGGTATATAAGGTATAAGGTTCCGTGTGTGTATCGATGTATTCTTTTAGTTGGATTTGGATTTCCTTGGGAAGCGCTTCCAAGAGACCAGCCTTCTCCTCCGGAAAAATCATTGCTGTCGAAGGTGACCGTTATCGTATCGGAAGCATATATCGCCTTATTCTTATCCCAATCGATATCCTCTATAATTAATCGATATTCCATGAAAGGAAATCGGTTTTGCTAAAAATGAAATCTCCGTTTGTATCTGTCTGGAGGGTATCGGTATGTAACCATCCCTGCGGATGAGACTCTCCGCTCGGGTTGATGCGGACTTGTAGGTCGGGGATTGGCTCTCCTTTCATGTCTGTTACTTTCCCTTTTATTTGGAAATTGGCATGGGGACTACCATATTCGCAAGGTATCTCTCCATTCTCACCGCAAAGAGAATCCTATGATGATGGCCAATAATCCGGTTAATAGACAGTTGATCTTTCTTAATAGTTGCAAGTTGATGTTTTCCATGATCTGATCGTTTTTATTTGTTTGCACTATATATAGATGCGAATATACGCAAAATAGTTGCTTACCGTCCGGTATTTTGTCTTTTCTCTTTATATAATAGGGTTGATATAGCTGTACTTTTTGTATCTTTGCCACTTCAATGTAACAGATCAATTTATGAGAGATTTCATACGTATTTTAAAGCGTTTCGTTCCCCTTACAAAAAGTATATGGTTCTGAACATCGTGTTCAATGTACTTTCCGCTATCTTGAACCTGTTTTCTTTCGCCTTGATTATCCCGATCCTTCAGATCTTGTTTAAGATGGATGAGGGGAATTACACCTTTATGGATTGGAATTTTAACGCGGGAAGCTGGGAGTCGTGGAAAGCCTTGCCGGAGTTGGATCAAAAATAACTTTTTGGTATGTATCCGATCTGATAGAGGTACACGGCGGTTCGTTCGCCTTGATTATGTTGGGGAATCTTCCTGATCGTGGCGACTTTCTTTGAAAGTGGCGACCATGTATCTGGCTTTTTATACGATGATCCCGATTCGGAACCGGAGTCGTTCGTGATATCCGTAATCAGATTAACAAGAAGATTACGCAGTTGCCGTTGAGCTTTTTCCGAGGAGCGAAAAGGGGATATTATCGCCCGTGTATCCGGAGACGTGAACGATTGAGACATCCATCATGAGTTCATTGGACATGTTATTCAAGAACCCGATCCTGATCGTGATCTATCTGGTGGGTATGATCGCTTTATCGGTTGGCAGCTTACGTATTCGTCAGATCCTGTTGCCGTTGGCGGGTTGCGTAATGGGACAAGTCGGAAAGAAGTTGAAACGGAAATCGTTCGAGGGACACAACAATGGGGGTTCTGATGAGCCAGATAGAGGAGACATTAGGCGGACTTCGTATTATCAAGGCTTTTAACGCCGAGAAGAAGATACAAGACCGTTTCGAGCGAAGCAATGATACTTCGTCGGTTGACAAACTGTATCTATCGCCGCCAACAAATGGCGCACCCGATGAGCGAACGTTTGGGAACCGTTACGATCGCTATCGTACTTTGGTATGGAGGTACGCTGATCTTGAGTGCGAATAGCCCGATCGACGCTCCTACGTTTATTTATTATCTGGTTATTTTCTATAGCATTATCAATCCTGCGAAAGATCTAAGTAAGTCGGTTTATGCGATCCAGAAAGGTCTGGCCTCCATGGAACGTGTCGATAAGATCTTGAAGGCGGAGACGGATATCCATGATCCGGAACATCCGAAGAAGATCGCCTTGAAAGAGAAAATCAGTTATAAAGATGTCTGGTTTAAATATCAGGAAGCTTTGGGTCTTGAAAGGAATCAATCTGGATATCCGGAAAGGAACAACCGTGGCTTTGGTCGGTCAATCCGGTTCGGGCAAAAGTACCTTGGTGGATCTATTGCCTCGCTTTTATGATGTGAATAAAGGGAATATTCGTATTGATGATACGGATATCCGTGAGGCCACCCTTTTCGATCTTAGGGGATTGATGGGAAATGTCAATCAAGAGGCTATCTTGTTTAACGATACCTTCTTCAACAATATCGCTTTTGGAGTGGAAGGAGCTACGATGGAACAGGTGGAGGAAGCCGCCCGCATCGCTAACGCTCACGATTTTATCATAGCGAGTGAGAAAGGTTACGATACCAATATAGGTGACCGAGGTGGAAAACTGTCTGGTGGACAACGCCAGCGAATCAGTATCGCCCGTGCGATCTTGAAGAATCCCCGATCTTGATCTTGGATGAGGCCACATCCGCCTTGGATACGGAATCCGAACGTTTGGTACAAGAAGCGTTGGAGAACTTGATGAAGAACCGTAACCGTAGTGATCGCCCACCGTCTCTCTACGATCCGTAACGCAGATGAGATCTGTGTGATGCATGAGGGTGAGATCGTAGAACGGGGCAAACACACGAGGAGTTGTTGGCTTTGGATGGCTATTATAAACGATCAAAGCTTTTAGGTGATACTGTAACGATTGCAGGATCGCCTCTTCGGCTTTTATGGAAAAACAATAACAAGGAATAATCGTATGAATATGAAAGGACTTTATTTTGATTTTTGTTATCGTTCCTTTCGGTTGTAATTTGCCGGATATGCAGACCGGGAAGGAGGTCTCATATTATTTTGATCAACCAGCGCAGATATGGGAAGAAACTTTGCCTTTGGGAAACGGCCGTATCGGTATGATGCCGGATGGTGGTATTGAGCGGGAGAATGTTGTCCTGAATGAGATCTCCCTGTGGTCCGGAAGTAAGCAAGATACGGACAATCCTTATGCGTATTATTCTTTGGCGAATATTCGTCGCCTTTTATTTGAGGGACGGAATGACAGAGGCACAGGATTTGATGTATAAAACTTTCGTCTGCAAAGGGACCGGAAGTAATCTGGGTGACGGTGCGAACGCTCCGTATGGGGAGTTACCAATTATTCGGAAATCTAGTGCTGAAATATACATCCGAATGAATCGGATTCTATCGCTGAGTATCGCAGGCGGTTGAACCTAAGCGAGGCTATCGCTTCCGTCTCTTTTAAAAGGGGGAAATGTGAATTATCAACGGGAAATGTTTACCTCTTTTCCGGTGATCTGGGAGTGATTCATTTGGTAGCGGATACGGATCGGGCTTTGAATTTCTCATTGGGTATGAATCGTCGGAACATGCGACGATCTCTTTTGGACGGAAAGGACTTTGCTGATGCGGGGACTGCCGGACGGGGTGGATGCGTTGGAGATGAAAGGGATGCGTTTCGCCTCTCGTGTCCGTATCGTCTTGCCGAAGGGAGGAGATTTGGCTACGACAGATAGCTGTCTGTCGGTGCGAAGTGCCTCGGAAGCGATTATCTTGGTAAGTTTAGGTACGGATTATTTCGATAAAGACGGCGCCGGACAATCCTTGGAAAAATACTTATCGCAAGCGGAATCTAAGGATTTCTCCACCTTGCGCCGGGAACATACACTTGCTTATCGCTCCCTGTTCGATCGGGTTTCTCTGGATTTGGGAAGAGGCGAAAGGGATCATCTTCCGATCAATGAGCGTTTGGCCGCTTTCGCTCAAGATAAGAACGATCCGGGATTGGCGGCTTTATATTTCCAGTTCGGTCGATATTTATTGATTTCCTCGACCCGGCAGGGATTACTGCCCCCCGAATTTGCAAAGGCTTGTGGTGTAATACGATTCATACGCCTTGGAACGGGGATTATCACCTAAATATTAATTTACAGATGAATCATTGGCCTGCGGAGGTCACGAACCTCTCCGAGTTGCACCTTCCGCTGATCGAATGGACGAAACTGCAAGTCCCCTAGCGGCGAACGCACGGCCAAGGCTTTTTATAACGCACGGGGATGGGTTACCCATATTTTTAGGTAATGTTTGGGGAGTTTACCGCCCCGGGCGAACATCCATCGTGGGGGCGACGAATACATCCGCCGCATGGCTATGCGAGCATTTGTATACGCATTATCAGTATACATTAGATAAGGCGTATTTGAGGGATGTTTATCCGACGATGAAAGGGGCTGCCCTATTCTTTGTGGATATGTTGGTGCAAGATCCCCGGACTAAATATCTGGTGACGGCACCTACTACCTCTCCTGAGAACGCTTATAAAATGCCAAACGGAAGTGTCGTGAGTATTTGTGCCGGATCGACGATGGACAATCAGATCTTGCGGGAATTATTTACGAATACCATTGAGGCCGCCGGGATTTTAGGCGTGGATAGCGCGTTCGCTGCTGAGTTGGCGGCGAAACGAGATCGCTTGATGCCAACGACGATCGGTAAAGACGGCCGTATTATGGAATGGCTCGAGCCGTATGAGGAGGTAGAGCCTACCCATCGTCATGTCTCTCATTTATATGGGCTTTATCCCGGGAATGAGATATCGATAGAGCATACGCCAGAGTTGGCTGAAGGCGGCTCGTAAATCGGGAGGTCCGTGGTGATCAAAGCACGGGCTGGTCGATGGCTTGGAAGATTAATTTCTGGGCTCGTTTACAGGATGGCGATCATGCTTATAAATTGTTGGGTGATTTGTTACGTCCTTGCGTAGATGAGCATACGAAGGAGGTGAAGGGAGGAGGTTCTTATCCTAATTTGTTTTGTGCCCATCCTCCTTTCCAAATCGATGGTAATTTTGGAGGCACGGCGGGTATCGCGGAGATGCTGATACAGAGTCAAACCGGATTGATCGAGTTTTTGCCGGCTTTGCCTTCCGCTTGGAAAAACGGAAGCTTTAGCGGTTTGAAAGTCCGGAATGGCGGAGGTGTCGGCTAAATGGACGGAAGGTCTGCTGACGGAAGCTCGATTGAAAAGCGATCGTTCCGGGTATTTTCGGATCAAGCTTCCGGCAAATTCAGCGAACCTAAGTCTCAAGAAAAATCAGAAACCAGTATCTTTACCCGTAATCGATGGAATGCTAACGGTGGATTTGCAACAAGGAGACGAATTGATATTAATAATGTGAATAATATGCCAATATGCCAATGTGCCCTGCGAATATATCCATTTAATTGGCATATTGGCACATTACCCACATTGGCACATTATTCAATATAGTGGTAATCTATAAATGAAACCGATCGAAAGGCGTGCGGTGTCGTCCAGAGAGGCATCGAGCGCCTTCGCTCGTTCGGATAGGTTATATTTTTTACCTATGGCGGTCAAGAAGATATGTAGATTATCATCGGCCATCGGATAGAACTCAAGCCCTCCTTGATACCCCCATGCCGTACGGTATTTACCTTTCTCGTAAGCATCGTAGGCTTTATAGATCGATGCGCTTTCATACATTCCTTTAAATAATAGTTGCCATTTGGGATGGAAACGATACTGTATTTCCCCACCAGCGAAAGATAATCGATGTTTTGCATACGAACCGGTGGTTCCGGTTCCTCCTCTCCGGAGACTTCCAGGGCTGGTCAATTCGGTCAATAATCCTAATGGGTCTAATTTTCCTCGTGAATACAT
>VOFB01002452.1_pt1 | contig 21334 bp, 48 predicted proteins | sample 5384141 | NCBI WGS metagenome assembly VOFB01 (sample SAMN12384721, study PRJNA508395) | human gut metagenome | isolation source: healthy gut A | host: Homo sapiens | reverse complement strand
AAAGTGGAGGCCTTTTTCCAGAACAATGGACACACGGACGATGTCGGTGTCAGAGTATTGGGTGTTTCGTCGGTTTCCTGATCTGCTGAATGGAGCAGATTGGCCGAAACCGAACTGTTGTCTACCTGGGTAACGGACCGTATTGCTGGAAGCGACTGCGCCAGCAGGGCTGGCGAGGCCAAACAGCACAGCAACGTCCAACAGAAGGAGAGCATACGCGCAGGAAAGACGAGTTCTTCATGATTACTTCTCCTTTTTTGATGATTCACCGATGGTGGGCGGCGACCCTCTATGAATTCGGCTGTGGCAACGCCGATCATATACACGGTGGAAGGACGTGTGCAAGAATTGCATCTTTTGCCATTTAAAGCGGGGCGTTCTCAACTCTGCAAATGTCTATCATGATGTTACCATACGCTACAAGAAAAAGCAACACATTTTTCACTCTGATAGCAAAAAAGCGGCCGAAGCGTTGCGCTTCGGCCGGAGGCAGTGGCTCAATCTGTGGAGTCCCGGAGTGTGGTTAGGTGCTGGATGATGGTATCCAGGGCGGTGGTGTTGATGCGGTAACGGCGGCGGTCGTCGTCTACCTCAACGACCAGCAGACCTGCAGTTAGTAGGCTGCTCACATCCCGCCCTACGGAACCCAGATTCATCCCAGGTTTTGCGCAAGCTCCCTGGTGGACATGGGCTGCGCATGGATGGCTTTGAGCAGTTTGATGCGGGCTTGACTCCCCAGTAGGCGCAAGGCCCGGATTTCCCAGGGGCAAACTCCTCTTCATCACGGAGGTCTGTGGTGCAATTGACGCCGATGTGGATGTAGATGACATTTTGGTTTCCAAGGGTTTCTAGCTCAAGCATCTGCACTTTTGCTCTGAAATAGCCCAAGACGGCATAAACCTGATCGATTGGCTCCTTGGTGACAAATTTCCATTTTGCTGCAACAGGGACGGCAGGTCGGGCTGGGTCAGGTAAGCGTACCAATTCTGGCGCAGGGGTTCAGAATGCTTCACCCATGGGACCATTAGCAGTTCCAGACGCCGTTCGACTGGCGCGATGAGTTCTTCCAGGAGCTGGGTGTAATAATCGAAGTTTTCAAGACGCTGAGGAGCTTCTTCCGGTAATCCGGTGAGATCAGGAGTTGGTTGACCCTCAGCTCCAGGTTGGTGGATTCGGATTCGCTCTCATCCTGCCAACCGCAGTCGAAGGTGTATCTTCCGATGGAGGCTGGATAGGAATGCTCCTGTAAGATGGTGAGCCAAGACTTCCGCAGCAGGTCAAAGGCGCTGGATATGGTCTTACAGGAAAAGGTGGAGACAAAATAGGCGATGTTTCGGGCAATGCAAGTAAAGTCTCGGAATCGTCAGCCAGGGCTTCTTTTTGAAAGAAGAACTGCAGCGTAGGATTTTGGAGGGCGAGCCCGGCGCAAGCCGTATCCATGATCCGCTGCACTTCCCGTACGGGGATGCAATAGGATCCCGGACCGGTCAACTCCTCTGCGGGGACCCCGTTGACAAACGCATAGATCAGTTCTACCGTTTCTAACAAATAGCATGGCGTGGACATGATCTGGACATTCATAAAGTACCCCTCCGAAAATTTGATCCTTTACATCATAACACAATCCCCCCGATTCGCAAAGTGATTTACCCAGACTGCCCAGGGCGGCAGTATTTCCTTCTTCCGGGTCCAAGTTACTCATCCGTCACCGGCGCCGGAGCGCGGCTTTCCCCGGGGCAGGACGAAGTACCATGGGATCTTTTCACCTGCCAGCGGCAAGGGGACTCCACTAAAGAGTCTGGAGGAGCGCTTCCACGGCCTCGTCCGGGGTGGCCCAGGAGGTGACAAGCGGACGGCGTCCCGGTTTTCATCCACCGGGGCGGTGAGCTCGAAGGTGAAGTCGGTCCGTAGGGACTGGATTTGCGTTTTGGTCAGGATGGGAAGACCTGGTTGGTGGGGACTGGGCGTAGAAGGCGTAGCCTTTGGCCTGCAAACCCTTGGGTGAGGCGGGCGGCCAGTTGGTTTTCCCGGCGGCCCAGGGCCAGCCATAGGTCATCCTCCAGCAGCGCCCCGAACTGAACTCCCAGCAGGCGGCCTTTAGCCAGCATGCCGCCGCCCTGCTTCAGAGCAAAACGGAAGTTGGGCATGAGGGCCGGGTTGGTAATCACCAGGCACTCCCAAACAGCAGGCCGTTTTTCGTGCCGCCCATGGTGAAGGCATCGCAGAGCCGGGGCAGATCCTCTGGGATCAGATCGTTTTTCGCTTGCAGGTGAGGGCCGCAGCCAACCGGGCTCCGTCTAAGTACAGGTACAGATTCAACTGGCGGCACAGGCAGTGCAGCGCTTCCAGCTCCCCCTTGGTGTACACCGTGCCCAGCTCGGTGGAATCGGACAGGTACAGGAGCTTAGGCAGGACCATGTGACCGGGATTGCCTGCATCATGCTCCCGGCACCTCCCGGAGGGCCTGGGGGAGTGACCTTTCCGTTTTGATGGGGGACCGTGATCACCTTGTGGCCCCTGGCCTCCACGGCGCCGGTTTCGTGGACGGCGATATGGCCGGTGTCTGCGGCCACTGCCGCCTCCCAGGGACGCAGGAAGGCGGAAATGGCGGTGAAGTTGGTCTGGGTGCCACCTACCAGGAAGTGTACTGCGGCGCTGGGGCAGCCGAACCGGGTCCGGACGGCGGCAGCAGCGGCGGCGCAGTAGGCGTCTTCTCCATAACCGGCTGTGGACTCCAGGTTAGTCCGGATCAGCGCTTCCAGGACACGGGGATGGGCGCCTTCAGGAGTAGTCATTTCGAAAATGATACATAGGATGCTCTCGCTTTCGTATGAAAATGGGGCTCATTATCAGTTATGATACACCCGCCTGCCCGCTTTTGTCAACCGGGCGGACCAAACCACGAATCCAGCGCAGATCTTCCCGGCCCACCACCCCCCAGCAGCACCAGCAGGAGGAAAAAGACACTGCAAAAACCGGCGGCCAGGAAGAGCACGCCGCTCCATCCCCCAACTTTAGGTAAGAGGAGGCCACCCACAGGCTGAGGGATGCAGCTCCCAGGGCACGGAGTACTACGGACAGCTGGGGCCGGAAGCCGGTGACCTTCCGGAGGCGGAAGAAGCTGAGGCCAAAATTGAGGGCGTGAGTCACCAGGAAGCTGAGGTAATAGCCATCCAAGCCAAACCGGGGCAGGAGCAGCCACAGAAAGACCACGTCCAGGAAGGAAGTCACGGTGTTGTACCGGACGCAGGCTACCTGTTGGCCCATGCCCTTTACATTGGCGTCGGTGACGGCATCCACATAGAGCATGGGGGCCAGAAGGGCAAAGCGCCGTAGCTGGCGGCCCACAAGGGGATTATCAAAGAGTACCATACCCAAGGCTTCCGAAGCTGTAAAAAGGATTCCCCCGGCAGCCAGACCGTAGAGCAGGGGCCACCCGCAGGCTCCGGCCTGTGAGATAGGCAATTCGCTTCCGCCGCCCACCGGCGGCGCACCGGGACAGCTCCGGCACCAGGAGCTCTGCCAGGGAGAACAAAATGGCTGCCGGGAACATGAGGGTGGGGAAGACCATGCCGCATACCACGCCGTATTCCGCCAGGGGTTCTGCCGACTGGGGAAAGAGACCCAGACGCCGGGGGACGATCAGATTTTCTACCGTGGAAATCCCCATGCGCAAATCGTCTGCCAGGGCCAAAGGCAGGGCCACCCGCAGCAGCCGCCCGGCTACCGGTACCGGCGCCTCCTGCGGGTCCGGAAGCCGGTTCGTTTCCCGGCTCCGCAGAAACAGAAGGGACAGAAGGGTCACAAGAGAGGCGGCGCTGCTGCCTCCCACCACGGCGCAGCAGGCCCGCCCCGGGTCTCCGGAGGCCCAGTGGGATAAGAGCAAAACAGTCACCGCCATAGAAACCACTTGCTCCAGAATTTCCACCGCCACCAGCTCCCGAATCCGCCCGGCTGCGGTGAAGTATCCGTCATGACGCCGCCCAGGCACACCACCGGCAAAAAGGCGGCGAAGATCCGCAGGGCCGCCAGAGTTCGCAGGTCTCCGATCCAAGCTTCCGCCACCAGGGGGGCGCAGAACCAAACCAGCAGCGCCACGGCGGTACTAAAAAGAAAGCTGTAAAGGAAGCAGGCAGAAAGTACACGGCGGACCCCTGCCATCGCCCAGATCCCACTTCCTCTGCCGTCAAATACATGGCGGAGGTTCGGATGCCTCCATTCCGGCGGTCATGGCCAGCATAGACACCGACAGCACCAGCTGCAGCAAGCCAATTCCCGCCGCCCCGATCTGTCCGGACAGATAAACCTGAAATCCCATGGACACCATGCGCAGAGCCAGGTTGGCTCCGGTGAGCAGGAGGGCGCTATAAAACATCGTACCAGTTCGACGCATGTCCTCACCTCGGTTCACTATATGGGGACAGGCGGGAAAACTTTGCCTGTGTCTGGTGGAAATCTCCTGAGATCGTGTGGGAAAATCTCCCATGGGTAATATTGTCAACTTAAGGTTGCTGCTTTATACTGGCACGGTAGCGCCCTGCCTTCTATGAGGAAAGCCAGGGAAGCTGCCGGACAGGCAGAATTTTTATGTTTCTTTCCGGAAGCCGGTCTGTTATAATAACGGTGTGAACTTTGAAAAGGAGATGGATGATATGGCTGCTGCAGTCTTTTATCTCAATGATCCTGCCGCGCCGAAGCCCAACCGTCCGGCGCATCTGGGGGTGAACATTCTGCTGGAGTGGGACGGAAAGCTCCTGCTGGAGCGCCGCCGGGACTGCGGCATGTGGGGCCTGCCCGGGGGCGGGTCAAGGGCCGGGAGCCGGAACGGCGGGCCATGGTCCGGGAGCTTTGGGAGGAAACAGGCATCCGCCTGCCGGAATCCGCGCTGCAAAAAGGTAGCGGTCTACGGAGAGCCGGGACGCATTGCCAGCTATCCCGACGGCAGTGTCTGGCGTATGGTGGTAATTTTGTACCGGGCAAAGCTGGACCGGGAGCCGCGCCTTCGCATCAGTGCAGAATCCAGGGAGCTCCGCTTTTTACCCGGCAGGAGCTGGCGGAGCTGCCGGTGATCTGCACCCATCGGGACATGGCGGACAGGTTTTGAGTGGTTTATTCACAGACCCGTAACAGAAAATTAAGCTTTCTTAATGGGCGCTGCCGTTGACTTTCCCGGTGAATTTCGGTATCATTTCGTTAGATAATGGTCAAATAGCGAATTTCGTTTTGGAGGATACAGCTATGAGAAAAAATGGATCGCTGCTGCGGTGACCGCTGCGGCGCTGCTGGGTCTTTGGGGCTGCGACAGCACCCGAAGGCGAAGGTTTATGTGCAAAATGTAGGTGAGATTACCGGCGCCGGCGCCATCGCGGTGAACGATGTCTTTCCCGGCATCGTGGTTTCGGAAAAAGGTGACGGAGATCCAGCGGGATACGGAGCGGACGGTGACCAAGCTGCATGTGGCCGAAGGCGACAACGTGAAGCAGGGAGACGTGCTCTTTCAGTACGACTCCGAGGAGCTTCAGCTGAGCCTGGACAAGCAGAACCTGGAGCTGGAGCAGCTGAAAAATACCTCCACCACCCTGCAGAGTCAGATTGCAGCCCTGCAGAAGGAGCAAAAAAACGCTTCCAAGGACGAACAGCTGAGCTACACCGTGGAAATTCAGTCCAAAGAGGCCCAGAAAAAGGAAAACGACTACAACATCAAGGTCAAGCAGCGGGAAATCGCCCAGACCAAGACCAATCTGGCCAATGCGGAGATTCTCGCTCCGGTCTCAGGCCGGGTGGTCTCAGTGAGTGAGGACGGCTACGACCAGTACGGCAATCCCAAGCCTTACATTACCATTCAGCAGTCTGGCTCCTACCGGGTGAAGGGGTACCATCAATGAGTTGAGCATGGGCGCAGTCACAGAGGGAATGGCTATGCGCATTTTTCTCCCGCACCGATCCCGAGCAAACCTGGAGCGGTACGGTGAGCCTCATCGACCTGGAGAGTGCTACACAATCCAACCCCAATTCCATGTAGTTTGGCAGTATGGAGGCCGGTGAGATGGGCGCCACCAGCAAATACCCCTTCTATGTGGAGCTGAGCAGCGCTGACGGCCTGATGCTGGGCCAGCATGTGTACATGGAGCTCGCCAGTGGAGAGACCGCCACTGGTGGCCTCTGGCTGCCGGAGTACTACCTCTGCTATGAGGAGCCCGCCGGAGGGACCAGGAGAAGGGTGACCCTTACGTCTGGGCGGCTAACGACAAGGACCGCCTGGAGAAGCGCTATGTGACCCTGGGCGGCTATGACGAAATGCAGATGGCCTACGAGGTTCTGGAGGGCCTGACGGTGGAGGATGAAATCGCCCTACCCCAGCGAGACCTGTGGGCCGGCGCCGTGGTGACCCGCGACCCCGCCGAGGCGACAGAGGCTGGGGAGACTTCAGAGGGTGACCCCATGATGGAACCCGATGGCTCCGGTGAAATGGAGAGCAGGGGAGTCCGGCGTCGATATGACCCAGCGGACCCATCTGGTCAGGAGGGCCTACCCATTGAGGAAGGCGTGGAGGGAGCCGACGTGCTGGCTCCCACCGGGGATCAACCTGAAGAGACCACTGGCGGCGGGAATCCTGCCACTCCCAGCCCCACCACAGGGACAGGCACCAGCGGCACCCTGAATCCGATGAGCCGACGGAGGGCACTGCGTCTGACGGCGACCTGGAGGGTTAAAGCCATGATTTTGGAATTACGCGACGTCTGTGGACTACACGGGGTAAAAACCTGGTACCGGTGCTGAAAATGTGAATCTCAGGTGGAGCAGGGGGACTACATTGCCATTATGGGCCCTTCCGGCTCTGGAAACCACGCTCATGAACCTGGTGGGCTGCCTGGATCTGCCAACCTCTGGCCAGTACATCTTGAAAGACCAGGATATGAGCACCCTGAACGATAACCAGCTGGCAGAGATCCGGAATCAACACATCGGCTTTGTGTTCCAGAACTTCTACCTCCTGCCGAAGATGACGGCCCTGGACAATGTGGCTCTGCCTCTGCTTTACGCCGGTGTGAGCCAGAAGGAACGGCGGGAGCAAAAGCGGGCTCTGGAGTCTGTGGGCCTGGCGGAGGCTCCACTTTTATCCCAATCAGCTTTCCGGTGGCCAGTGCCAGCAGGTGGCCCATCGCCCGGGCGATGGTGGGGGGCCGGAGCTGCTGCTAGCGGACGAGCCCACCGGCGCACTGGATACGGCGGCAGGCTATCAGATTATGGAGATTTTCCGTTCCCTGGCTGACCAGGGCATGACCATTTTGATGATTACCCACGAACCCTCCATTGCAGCTTGACAAGACCTATCATATCCTGGACGGCCAGCTCCTGGACCAGGCACCGGAGATCCCGGCGCCGCCCCATCCCCAGGCGGAAAAGTCCGATTTGCCGGCGGGACTGGACCACCTGCTGCGGGATACGTCAAAGGAGGACGGTAACCCATGAAAAAAAAGAAAATTTGGATTCCCATTGTGAGCTTGGTGCTGGTAGCGGCTCTGGGTACCGGACTGGCTCTGTATTTCACCCGGAAGCCCGGCAAGACGGTGGGCGTCTATGATTCGAACCAGCTTACCATGACATATTGGGGGGACGAGAAGACCTCCTCCGGCCCTGTAACCACAGACAAGCTGCAGACGGTGTTCCCTCTCAGCCACCCAGGAGGTGACTAAGGTAAATGTGCAGCAGGGGCAGAAGGTGAAGAAGGGCACGGTCCTTTTTGACCTATGACACCACCCTGTCCCAGCTCTCCCTGGACCGGAAGGAACTGGACATTCAAAAGACCAAGCTGCGCCTGGAGGATGCAAAGGACCAGCTGGCAGATATTAAAAAGATGAAGCCCATCTCCTATAATGATAACACCAAACCTACCACGAAGCCCACAACAAAGCCTTCCACCACCTCCTCCGGGTCTGTGAAGCCCAAAGAGGAGCTGGGGAACAAGAGCTTCCTGGAACTGGGCGGCGCAGGTAGGGCGGGAGACCCCAAGATCTTTTGGGTTCGCCAGAGCCAAGTATTTAACGACAAGTTCATTGCAGAGCTTCTGGGAGAAGCCAAGGAGCTGTATACCATTTTGGAAGTCCGGCGGAATGACAAGGCGGCAGGAGTCATCGTGAGCCGCACTGGCGTGTTGTTCCAGGCTGTGGAGGAGACGGTGAATACCGGCTCTGCCGTTTTTCCACTGCCTTTGCCCAGGAGGGGGAGACTATGGCGTCCACCTGCTCACCGATGTGACCCAGGACCCTGTGGAGGACCCCAGTCAGGAGCCTTCGGATGAGCCCTCCAGCGAGCCGGAGCCCTCTGAGGACCCTTCCACCGACCCGGACCCTTCCACAGATCCCACAGATCCAGATCCCACGGATCCAGACCCCACAGCTCCAAATCCGACAAACCCGAATCCCACGACTCCGCCGGAGCCGGTGAAGATTGTGCGGTATTCCTTCACCTTCTTTCAGGTCAGTGAGAAGTCCGGCGCCACAACTCCCACTCAACCATCGGGCAGCTCCGGCGGTTCCTCCTCTGGCGGCAGCGGGGTGAATATGAACAGCGGCTACACCTCCAATGAGATTGCCCAGATGCGCTCGGACAAGGAGGCTGAGATCAAGCAGCTGGAATTTGACATCAAAATGGCCGAGGCCGAATACAAAATCATGAAGAAGGAATTCGACAACGGCGAGGTGAAGAGCGAAATTGACGGTTATGTGGTCTCCGTTCTCACCCCGGAGGAGGCCTTGGCCAATAAAGAGCCGGTGGTGAAGGTCTCTGGCGGCGGCGGCTTCTTCGTCCAGGCCCTGGTGGGAGCTGGACCGGGATGAGTTGGAAATGGCCAGACGGTTGCAGATTGTGTCCTGGAATACGGGCGTGAACTGCGAGGGTACCATCTCCGCCATTGGCGATTACCCCTCCACAGACAGCTACTACCGGGGCGAGGGAAACCCCACGGTATCCTACTACCCGGTCACCCATCTCCGTAGACGAATCAGAAAATCTGGAGGCCGGTTCCTATGTGCAGGTAACCTACGCTTCTGCCGCAGCAGAGGACAACGGCTTCTATCTGAATTCTGCTTTCATCCGCACCGAGGAGGGCAAGAGCTACGTCTATGTCCAGGGGGCAGATGGAAAGCTGGAGAAGCGGGAGATTACAACCGGTCCCACGCTCTGGGGTCAGACCAAGATCTATAGCGGCATGGAGATGGGGGAATATGTCGCATTCCCTATGGCGGGAAAGAGGGCGCGCCCACTGAGGTGAAAAACCTCAGCGACCTGTATCAGAACTACTAAGGAGGCCCAGGAAATGGAAAATATCAGATTGGCGTTTCAAGGAATCTGGGGCCACAAAATGCGCTTTTCCTGACAATGCTGGGCATCATCATCGGCATTGCCTCCATCATCACCATTGTGTCCACCATCAAGGGCACCAACGAGCAGATCAAGCAGAACCTCATTGGGGCAGGTAACAACGTGGTGACGGTCCAGCTCTACCAGAGCGGGTCAGAGTCCCCTATGACATGAGCTGGAATCCCGTCCCCGAGGGGTGTTCGCACCATGGAAGAGGGAACTCGGAGCGAGCTGGAGAAGCTGGACGGCGTGGAGAAGGTTTCCTTCTACCGGTCCAGGAGCAATGCAGAGCAGGTGTATTATCAGAACACCTCCTTTAGCGGTTGCGATTTACGGCATTGACCGGGCATATTTCTCCGTGCAGGGATACCAGCTGACCCAAGGGCGGGGGTTCCTGGAAGGAGATTATGAGAAGTGCCGCAAGGTGGCCATTTTGGATGAAAAAGGCCGTTTCCAGCCTCTTCCCCGAGGGGGGGGCCTATCGGCCGGATTTTGAGATCAAGGGAGACACCTTTACGGTGGTGGGTGTGGTAGCCAAAATGGAGACCTTTACTCCCTGAAGATTGAGAGCATCCAGGATTACAACCTGTATGCAGACACCTCCGCAGGCTCCATCTACCTGCCAGACAGCGCCTGGCCCATTGTCTACCAGTTTGACGAACCCCAGTCGGTGGCAGTCCAGGCCACCAGCACCGATGCCATGACCCGGGCGGGGAAGAACGTGGCCGACGCCCTCACCGCCAGCCAGATCTCTGCCACTGGTTCCGCATCCCAGGGTGGGGAAATGGCCGCAGCAGACAATGTGTCGGCGGAAGTGGAAGCGGAGGGGAGCAGAATGGCAACGGCACGTCTTTTTGTCTACCAGAGTCAGGACCTGCTGCAGCAGGCCCAGCAGCTTCAGGAAATGAGTAACGCCACCAACAACCAGCTCATCTGGATTGCCAGCATCTCCCTGCTGGTAGGCGGCATCGGCGTCATGAACATCATGCTGGTGTCTGTGACCGAGCGGACCAGCGAGATTGGCCTGAAAAAGGCCCTGGGCGCCAAGCGCCGCCGGATTCTGTGGCAGTTCCTAACAGAGGCCGCCGTTCTCACCTGTATGGGTGGCCTTTTGGGTGTGCTCACTGGTGTGGGCCTGGCGGAGCTGATTTCCAGGTTCAATTCCATCCCGGTGGCAATCAGCATTCCGGCCATTGTCATTTCCGTGGTGTTTTCCACCTTGATCGGCGTGATTTTTGGCCTTCTGCCTGCCGTGAAGGCGGCCAACCTCAACCCCATCGAAGCGCTTCGCAGAGATTGATGATATATATACACCGCAGGGGGCTGATCTTGCCGGACCAGCCCGCTGCATGTGTTTTTCATCCAATGGCCCCGGAGAAAATCTCTCTCGGGAAAAAAAATCACTTGTAAACCTGGGGCGGCTATTATATAATGGGGAACTGAACCAAAATTGATTGTAAAGCAGGGAGTTTCGATATGGCTGCTCGTAATCATAAAATCCGTACATTTTTGACCCCTGGAAAGAAGGTGCACCTGGTGGGCATTGGGGGCGTCTCTATGCGTCCTCTGGGTCTGGTTCTCCAGGGCATGGGAATCCAGGTCACCGGTTCGGACATGAATGCATCGGTCTCTACTGATGAGCTCCGGGCCCATGGTATTCAGGTGTTCATTGGCCACAGCGCCAAAAACATTCAGGTGCGACTGGGCATCATCGGACTGCCGCCGCCCACAACGACAATCCGGAAATTGCTGCCGCCCGGGCTGTGGGAATTCCTGTCTTCGAGCGGGCTGAGGCTTGGGGTGTGTTGATGCAGAGCTATGAAAACGCCATCTGCATTTCCGGTACCCATGGAAAGACCACCACCACCTCTATGGTGACCCACATTCTCCTGGCGGCTCAGCAGGACCCCACGGTGATGATCGGGGGTATTTGCCCATTCTCCATGCCGGCCACCGGGTGGGCAAGGGAGACTCCATTGTGCTGGAGAGCTGCGAGTATTGTGACTCGTTTCTGAACTTCTTTCCCACCCTGGCGGTGGTGTTGAATGTGCAGGCGGATCACCTGGACTATTTCCACGACCTGGCGGATATTCAAAAGTCCTTCCGAAAGTTCGCGCAACTGGTTCCCAAGGGGACAGGGCGGTCCTGGCCAACGGAGACGACCCAAACACCATGGAGGCACTGAAGGGTCTGGAGTTGACCACCTTCGGCCTGGGAGAGAAAAACCGGGTGCACGGCCAGGGGATATTCGGAGGACTGGCGGGACTTTGAGGTGGTCTGTGACGGCAAATTCTATTGTAACATCCACCTGAACGTCTTCGGCCGCCACAACGCGGCCAACGCAGTGGCTGCCGCTGCCGTGGCCTGGACTCTGGGGATTCCCGGAGAGGCTGTGACCCAGGGGCTGGAGACCTTCCGGGGAGCAGGCCGTCGTATGGAGTTTAAGGGCAATTACAACGGAGCTGATGTGTATGATGACTATGCCCACCATCCGGGGAGCTCCACGCTACCATCGCGGCAGTGAAGGCCATGGGGTATCACCGTATCATTTTGGCGTTTTCAGCCTCACACCTACTCCCGCACAGCGGCGCTCTTTGACGATTTTGTCCGGGAGTTGCGCACGGTGGATCAGGTGGTGCTGGCGGAGATTTACGCAGCGCGGGAGCGGAACACGGTGGGGATTTCACTCCCGGGATTTGGCCAATAAGGTCCCGGGAGCTGTATATTTTGAAACCCTGCCGGAGGTAACCACCTACCTCCGCCGTGTCGCCCGGCCGGACGATGTGATTCTCACAGTGGGAGCCGGAGACATCTATCAGGCAGGGGAGGCTCTGTTGAAGCAGAAAGTAAGGTGAACTCCCTTTCCCGGGGCATAGGCGTACAGCGAAAGCCAACTCCGTTTATTTGCCAGAATGGTGCACAGATGCTGTAGGGGCGCACGCTGTGCGCCCTTAAAGGGGTAGGCCGTAGTTCCCGTCTGCCCCCAGGCCGCACCTTACTCGGGCTCTGTGTAATCAGGGCGCGGAAAGCCAGGCTGTACCGCCTTAGCGGTACGCCTATGCCCCTCAAGGGGAAGGGGGCAGTGTCTTTTGGTATTACAAATACTCCCTCCTGTAGGGGCAGCGTCCATGCTGGCAGCCCTCGGGAGAGTATTTGTAATATCGGGTTTTCAGACATTTTGGGCCAGCCGCTGAGCAGGAGGCTGGGGATGGACCACAGTAGCAGGAAGAGGGTCAGATTGACCAGCGACATGACGCCGCTGGCAGCCAGGTTTGCCAGAACTGCCATAATGACCATGCCCATGATCCCGCCCAGCAGGTCGAAGAGGACACCCCACCGCACGGCGGTGCGCAGGGCCCGGCACCGGTCACGGTAAGAGAAATGGTGCTAAATGGAGCTTGTCGCAGGAGGGCGCAGGGCGGGCGGCCTCGGTGGCAGTCCGCTGGGACAGCTCTGACCGGGCGGGGAAGGGAGGGATTTTCAGCCGGGCCGTGTTTACCCGGAATTTGGAACGGAGGAAAGACTCTGTGATGATAAAGTCTCCGGCGGTGATCACCGGGAGAATCCCCGGCTGAGAATGAGGGCTCCCAGCCCCCGACCACGGCTCGGCTCACTTCATAATGGACGGCAAAGACGCCGGCCAGGCTCCCGTTGATCGCCACATACACCGCCTGACTGACCCGGGTACCGGCGGGCATGTCCACCCCCATGGATTGCATGAACCGCAGGGAACCTACCAACACGGAATCCGGGCCGATTTCGGCCCCCTACGCCGCCCACCTCGTACCGGCGCAGCTTGGACACCGGGTACCGGCGAGCACCGCGAATTTCCAGCTGTTCTTCAAAAGATTTTGGACAGGCCACTTCCGGCAGCGGAAATCACGGCAGAGCCGTAGGCCACCACCTGATCCGGTGTATGGCCACCAAAGTACTTCACGCCGTTCATTTTGACGCTTTCCCCTGGGAACAGGTCCTGGTCGGAAATGGGGACCACCAGCTTGCCTGACAGGCGGCAAGCCCCGGTCCAACCGTACAGCGCAGCGCCCCGGGCCTGAAGGCGGCGGGAGAGAATGCACCAGGGGCGGGACCAGGCTACGGCACCGGCCAGGGGCGTCCCAGCCAAGAGCACTGCGGTCCAATACTGGAAGAAGGTGGCGGTGGTCCCGCGGCAGGTCAGGCCCGCCACAGCTGCGGAGAGCAGGAGCACCGCCAGGGCGTAGAAATCCATCAGCCGAGCCGGCCCCGCTGGGAGGCGGTTGGCTTGAGAAACTCTTGCTCACTGCCTGTGCCGGGCAGAACTCCCGGCAGTTTCTGAAAGAGGTTGGGCTCCCGCACCAAGGTCAGAGTCCCGGGCCCTTCCGTGCTGTGTCCATGACAGCGCAGGTGGCCCGATCCTCCAAAAAAAAAAGAGCCCCCACAGGGCGGCAGCCAGCTGTAGGCAAACCAGGGGACAGTAGGTAATGCGCCCCTCTGCCAGGGCGAGAAAAACCGTCTGCCAAGCTGATTGCCACTTCCAAAGTGACCAGGAATGAAAATTAAATCCGGGGGTGCAGCGGCCTGCGAAGCCCGGCCCGAGGCATCATAGGCCAGAAGAGTGCACAGGAATAAAAGGCCCATTTCACCGGCGGTCAGGAGTTTTTTGATTTTTAAAAGTCCAGGTATCCCTGGGAGCGGCAAAGCCCAAGGCCAGGGCGCCCAGAGCAAAAAACAGGCAAAAGCCCAAAGCGAACCGGACGGCCCCCGCTGCCGCTGGCTGGCGTCGCGAAACTGAGCCTCTGGGGAGGGGGCGGCTTGGGAGCAGGAGCCTTGGGTGGAGACGACGCCGGTTTGGGGGCGGAGTCCCGGGTGGCTGACGCCGGGGAGGCTCAGCAGAGGCCTTTTCTGGTGCCTTGGCTTGCCGCCGGGAGGCGGAGTTTACCCACACGGCTCAGCCGGGGATGGGAGCCGTGAGGAGGACACGCCGGAGGGAAGACTGGCGCGGGCTGGCCTTCGCCGGTCCTGCCGAGGTGGGCTCTTGGAGCGGGTCCTCCACCGGAGGGGCCGAAGGCTCTTCAGCCGCTGTTGGGAAACCGGACGGCCTTTGTGGCGGGGGGATGACTGCCCTCTGGGCGTGTGACTTCCGGGAGGCAGGCTCCGCAGCAGGGGCTTTGACCGGACTGGGGGCGGCAATGGGGTTGCCTGAGACGCATCTGGCGCTTCAGCAGGGCGAGGGGAATGTGCCGCTCCGGCAGCGTATGTTCCACATTGGGCCGCTGGGTTTCAGGGTCCGGATCGACCGTGCGGTGACGGGGAATGGGAGACTGCAGAGCTGGGTCCAATTGCACAGACTGCGGGATGGCCTCCGGCGGGTTTTGGGCAGGCGCATTCTCCCCACCTCAAATTCTCGCAAAATTTCCTCCAGGAAAAAGTTGCTGTCCTGAGCTGGGCCCTGGGGCTGCCAGGGTTCCTCCTCTGACGCAAATTTTTGCTTGTTCTTTTTTTCATGCAGGTTTCGACCTCCGCATGGGCCGGAGAAGGCCCGGTGAAGTTACTTTCGCTGCCGCACCGCTTCGTATAGTAAAATGGCCGCAGCGGCGGAGGCGTTCAGAGAGGAGAGATACGCCCACGCATGGGAATCCGCACCAGAACATCACAGGTCTGGCGCACCAGGCGTCCCATACCGGCCCCCTCGTTGCCGATGACAATGGCCGTGGGGCCCTGGAAGTTGGCGTCAAAGAGCTCTTGTGTCCCGTCAGCGGCGGTGCCATAAACCCAGACGCCACGCGCTTGCAGCTCCTTCAGAGCGCTGGAAATATTGGACACCCGGGCAACGGGCATATATTCAATGGCTCCGGCAGAGGCTTTGGCCACCACCGGCGTGAGGCCGGCGCTGCGGCGCTTGGGGATCACCACCCCGTGGGCTCCGGCGCATTCGGCGGAACGGATGATGGCCCCAGATTGTGAGGGTCAGACAGCTCGTCACAGACCACAACAAGGGAGCCTCCCCGGGACTCTGCCAGGGCAAATATGTCGTCCAGGGTGGCGTAGGGCCGGGCGGCGGCCAGGGCAATGACGCCTTGATGGGCATGCGTTATGCTCATGCTGTCCAGTTTGCGCCGGTCCACTGGGATCACCACGGCCCCTGTTCCTTGGCCTCGCTTGTCAGGCGGGCCAGGTTCCGGTCGGTGTCTCCGGCGGCGACCCAGACCTTGTCAATGGTTCTACCGCTGCGCAGGGCCTCCTGCAGGGCGTTGCGCCCTTCCAGCAGACCCTCCTGAGGGTAGCCCTCTGGGAAGGGATGGATTTCAGATTGGTTGGAATTGTGTCTCATGCTGCACTCCTCGTGGAAATTTAACCGCCGGCTGGTATAGGGCCGCAGCTGCGGCGGTATGCTATTTGCAGGGCGGTCCCGGGTTCGCAAAGGGAAACCCGGCTATTTTGCGACTATTATAGCAAAAAAAAACCTAAAGGAACAACTACACTTTGTAACTTTCCCGGAAAAGCCCCACTTCATATGGGCTAATTCACAGAAAATTCACGCCCAAAGGGAAGAAAATTCATTGCCCAGCGGGTCGTTGTGTGGTATGATAACCTAAAAGCGAGGGGCAGATGGTTCGGAAGCTGCCTTGCGGCAATGGGCTGGTCCATTCCGCGTTTTTCTACTGAAATCAAAGGAGGCCAAATGACCTGATGAACAACAACCAAGACAATCGAAATAAAAAGAACGGAAGAGAGAGCCGGGATCCTCTGCGTACCGGCCTGCCTCTGCTGGCGCTGGCTGTGGTGATCGTCCTGCTGTTTAACTGGGTGTACAATTCCATTACCGCCGCCCAGCTGGAGGAGAAGAGCTATTCCGACTTTCTCACCCATGGTGCAAAACAATCAGCTGGCGGAGGTCCAGTTCCAGACGGACCGAGTACTTTTCATTACGAAGGAAGAAGCCAACCAGCCTGGGGCGGCCCAGACGATTTATTACACAGGCCTTATCACTGGCACGGACAACACTGCCCTGGTGTATAAAATGCAGGGGCAGGGGGGGTCAAGGTGTTCCAGGAGCCTCAGGAGGGACAACTCCGTCATTGGCTTCATCCTGTCTAACCTTCTGATTCTTGGCCTAACTTTCTTCCTCCTAAGCCTTCTGATGCGCAAGATGGGTAGCACCATGGGTGGCCTGGGCAACGTGGGCCAGAGCAAGGCCAAGGTCTACATGGAAAAGCAGACCGGCGTCACCTTTGCCGATGTTGCCGGTCAAGACGAGGCCAAGGAATCCCTGACGGAGATCATCGATTTCCTGCACAACCCGCAGAAGTATGCCGCCATTGGGGCTAAGCTGCCCCAAGGGCGCTCTGCTGGTGGGATCTCCCGGTACCGGCAAGACCCTCCTGGCCAAGGCTGTGGCCGGGGAGGCGAATGTACCCTTCTTCTCCATCTCCGGCTCCGACTTTGTGGAGATGTTTGTAGGTGTGGGCGCCAGCCGGTGCGGGATCTGTTCCAGCAGGCGGCGAAGGTGGCCCCCTGTATCATTTTCATTGACGAAATTGACGCCGTAGGTCGGTCCCAGGATTCCCGTCTGGGGAGTAACAGTGAGCAGGAGCAGACTCTGAACCAGCTTTTGGGAGAGATCGACGGCTTCGACTCCTCCAAGGGTGTGGTGTGCCTGGCCGCCACCAACCGGCCGGAAATTCTGGACAAAAGCCCTGCTGCGGGCCGGCCGGTTTGACCGCCGGATCATTGTGGACCGTCCCAACCTCCAGGGCCGTCTGGATACCCTGAAGGTCCATACCAAGAAAATCCGCCTGTCCGAAGATGTGGACCTGCAAAAATTGCCCAGGCAACTGCCGGTGCTGTGGGCGCAGATTTGGCCAACTTGGTGAACGAGGCTGCGCTCCGGGCCGTCCGCCACGGTCGTCAGGCGGTGAACCAGGAGGACCTGATGGTCTCCTTCGAGACGGTGATTGCCGGTACGGAGAAGAAAAATACTGTTCTGACCGATGTGGAGAAGCGGATGGTTGCCTACCATGAGGTGGGCCACGCCTTGGTGGCTGCTCTGGAGAAGCACAGCCAGCCGGTGTCTAAAATCACCATCGTACCCCATACCTCCGGCGCTCTGGGCTACACCATGCAGATGCCGGAGGAGGAGAAATACTTGTCCACCCGGGATGAGCTCCTGGTTGAGCTGCGGACCCTGGTGGGCGGCCGGGCGGCAGAGGAAGTGGCCTTCGGCGTCCAGACCACCGGAGCAGCCAACGACATTCAGCGGGCGACGGACCTGGCCCGCCGGATGGTGGCCCAGTTTGGCATGAGCAGTCGCTTCGGCCCCATGGCTCTGGCCACGGTGCAGAACGAGTATCTGGAGGGGCAATCCTATATGGACTGCTCCCAGACCACTGCCGCGCAGATGGACCAAGAGGTCCAGTCCATTCTGGCTCAGGTGCTGGCTGACGCCAAAAAGCTCCTGTCTGACCACCGCAGCCTCCTGGATGAGGTAGCTCTCTACCTTCTGACCAAGGAGACCATCACAGGCGACGAGCTGATGCGTTATGTAAACGCCAACCAAACCGCCCAGCCCGCCACCGTCTCCCAGGATCCGGCGGAGGACTGATTTTCCCATAGAACAGCTGCTGCAAGCACCACATTGGGATTGCTTGCAGCAGCTTTTTGGTTCAGGAGAAGGGGATTGCGGCCTGTTGCTTTTTCACCAACATGCATATTTTTCCTCGCCCAGGGACACAATACCCAAGAGGTGAGAGTGATGCAGCAGCCGACGCCAAGACCGGAGCCTATGTATTCCGGTGCCATGACCGATGAAAATATCCGCAGTATTTTTTCAGGGGGCGGGAGACTTCATTGCCCGGGAGTTGATGTGCAGCGGCCTCGGCTGTACGCCTATATGATTGATGGCCTGGTTTCCGGGTCGGATGCGTCGGAATACATTGTGCGGCCCATTTCGGAGCATCTCCAGGGCCAGATATGGAGGAGCTGTACGATCTGGCCCTGGGAGGGCAGGTGTACAACTCGGTGGCCGACCCCTGCCAGGATCTGGATACCGTGGCGAAGAAGTTGGTTAACGGCTTCTGTGTGGTGCTTTTCCCCGGGTGGGAGCCATTGCCTTTGAGGTGAAAAACAGGGGAGAAGCGGGGCCTGTCCGCACCGGAGGTGGAGAACACCGTCAAGGGACCGAAGGACGCCTTTACCGAGACGATCCGCACCAACACCAGCCTCATCCGCCGCCATCTGCGCACGCCGGAGCTGCGGCTGTATGAGACCTGGTGGGGCGGCGGAGCCTTACCAATGTGACCGTTGCCTACATTGAGGGCTGACGGCTCCTCACCTGGTGGAGGAGATGAAGAAGCGGCTGGACGCCATTGACATTGACGGTTTCTTGTCTCCGGCTGCGGTGGAGGAGTATGTTACCGGCTCCCGGCCCACGGCCTTTCCGCTGCTCCAATACACAGAGCGGGCGGACAAGTTCTGCCAAGGGCTCCTGGCCGGGCGCGTGGGGCTGCTGGTGGACGGTCTGCCTCTGGGGGTATCTGGCCCCGGCGGATCTGGGCTATCTCATGACCAGCCCAGAGGACCGGGGATGGACTACATGTCCGCCTCTGCCGTCCGGGTGCTTCGGTACGCCGCCTTGATGCTGAGCCTGCTGCTGCCGGCTTTTTACGTGGCTATGGCAGCTTTTCACCAGGAGATGATCCCGCTGCCTCTTTTTAAAGGCCATGATTGAGAGCAAGGAGTCGGTGCCATTTCCTACGGTGATGGAGGTGCTGGGGCTGCTGGTGGCCTTTGAACTGCTGCAAGAAGCGGGCATACACCTGCCCCAGTCCATTGGCCAGACGGTCTCCATCATCGGTGGCCTGGTGGTGGGTACAGCGGCGGTAGAGGCCAAGCTCATTTCTCCGGCGGCTCTCATTGCTGTGTCCGTGGCGGGAATCTGCGGCTTTGCCCTGCCGGGCCGGGACTTTGCCGATGCTGTGCGTCTGTGGCGGTTTGCCATTACCCTGGCGGCCAGTCTGGCCGGGCTCTTTGGCCTGGCCGTGGGGTTTGTTGCCCTGCTCATTCATCTGGCGGGCCTGACTTGTATGGATGTGGCCTATCTGGCGCCCTTCTCCCGGGCGGAGCACCCGGGAATTCTGCGCCCTAGGCTAAAGAATCAAGTTCCGGGACCCTTCCCTGGCGCCCAAGATCTTAGAAACCAGAGGTGAGCGTATGAAGCATGGACTTGTTTATCTGCTCCTTGTGGCAGGGGTGGTGCTCACTGGGAGCTTGCCCTTTGCCAGCCACGATGTGGGGGAGTCCGCCCGGTACAGACGGCCTTGGTTCAGAATGGAAGCAGACCGGGTAATTTTGAAGACGGACATGGGAGACGTGGGGGCTGGGATTGGCTGGGATGCCGCTATGGCGGATCTGAAGGCCAAACGGGGACAGTGTTTTTGGCACGGCTAGCTTCCTGCTGCTGGAGGAAAGCGCTCAGGACCTGTTGTCGGAGCTGCCTCAGAAGATGGAGCTGAATCCGGGCTGCGCTCTGTGCCTGGCTCCGGCAGAGGTGGATCTAGGCTGCCAGTGAATATTTTGACGCACATGAACCAGGATGGGATTTGGCACGGCTGCGCCAGGCCCAGGCGGCCGGGAAGCCGGTTACGCTTCCCTCGCCTGGTGGTGACGGAGGGAGGTATCTGCTTGTACAACCGGGAAATTGAGGGCCACAGTCTATGGGCCTGGGCAGCGCAGCAATATCAGCGGCCCAATTCTTAGGGTCCACACCCTGGCATTGGACGCTGCTTTTGGGCCTGGCAGCTGCTGGAATCTGGTTGTGCGTGGAGGCTGGCACCGTCTACGGACGGCGGGACTGGAAGCCGGTGGCGGTGCTTCAGATTTTGTTCCTGGCTTTCGCGGTGAGCGCCGCAGCAGGATGGAGCGGCGCTTGCTGGCCCACGGCGCGGCAGAGCTGGACCATTCCGGTTGTGCTTCTGGTTTTGGGTGCCTGTGCTGCTGAACAGGGGTGTCGGACGGGGGCACGGTGCGGCGCGGTGCTGTTTTGGTGCCTGGTGCTGCTCTTTGCGGTATTGGTGGCCTTTGCTGTGCCAGAGGTGGAGTGGCGAAATCTGCGGCCGGAAAACCGGGCGACGGGAGCACGGCGGCAGCGGTACTGCACTACCTGCCGCCGCGGCGTTGTTGCCCAGAAAAGGGACGGAGCCCCTGGCTCTGGGGACTGGGGCTGGCAATCATTGGCGCTGGAGTGTCCCCTGCTGACAGCCGGGGTGCTTTCACCGGCCGTGGCGACTAATATCCAAGGGGCGTTTTTTCGAGATGATTCGGGGCATCAGCATCCTGGGTGTGGCGGAGCGGTTTGAGGCGGTGGTGGCTGCGGCTATGACGCTAGGGTGGTTTTTGCCTCTTGAGTTTGCTCCTCACTGCGGCAGGACACTTGGGGAAACGCTGCACCAGGGGATGGGGACGGCCCACAGTGTGGTTGACCGCTCTACTTGCGGCCGCCGGACAGGCCTGGGCAAGGGAGGTTTCTCCTGGTTCAGCGCTTTGGGAGCTCTGGTATTTTGGTGTCTGCTGCCACTCTTGGGAAGGAGGCGGGCTCCCGTCGAAAAAAGAATAAAATTTAGAAAAAGGGGTTGACAAAGGGGGGGAGTATCTGGTAATATACACGGGCGCCTTTGAGAGAGGCGGCAGACGGGGCGGTTAAGGCCGAAGGGAAGAAATTCCAAAAAGTTCTTGACAAAGCGAGCCGGATGTGGTAATATAGAACAGCTCCGCTTGAGGGCCAAAAAGGGCTCGAAAGGGAGCGGCGTGTACCTTGTAAATTGAATAACGTGAACCAAGAAACACCTTGGACAAAGGAAAAGGAATGTTTTGAGCGAAGAGCGAAGAAACAGCCAACGGAAAAAATTCTTGAGTTAGAAGCTAGAAGCGAATGATTCAAGTAAATAAGGTTTTAGGTAGTGTCTGGAAGAGGGGCGCTAGTTAAGATACGATTTAT
>VOFB01003671.1_pt1 | contig 21338 bp, 48 predicted proteins | sample 5384141 | NCBI WGS metagenome assembly VOFB01 (sample SAMN12384721, study PRJNA508395) | human gut metagenome | isolation source: healthy gut A | host: Homo sapiens | reverse complement strand
GTTTCATATTTATGCTTTTTTAATTCTTCTCTTTTTTTCTTTTGGTGTCAAATATCCTAACACCGCCATTGGTATTCTGTTTGACCTTTTAAGTATGTTGCTCCTTGTTTTCTTAAATCTTCTAAACTATAAAATTTTAAGTAACTGTAAAATCTTTCATTGTCATTTCTATGACTTCTTTCTACTTTTCCGTTATGTTCTGGTGTTCTTGGTCTTATCTTGTGGTGTTTTATTCCTATTTCTTTCAATAATGTATCCATTGATGTTCTCTTTTTTACATCTGATCTATTAAACGTAAATTCTACCCATTATCTGTCTGTATTTCTTCTGTTTTATAGCCATAATATCTTATGCATCTTTTTACAAAATCCACCGTATATGTTGCACTATGTTCTTCATACCAATATAAATATCTTTCTCTACTTGCTTCATCTATACATGTATATTGATAATAATTTATATCTTTTGTCATTCCTTCTGTTTTGCATTCTTTTTACATATTTTACATCTATTTGCCATTTTTTCCTATCTCTGTTGGTGTATGATATTTTTGATTATGTTTCTTTGATGTTCCTTTTATTTCTGGATTATTATAATATCCTATTTTTCTTAATACTCTATATAATGATGCTGGTTTTCTTGTATATCCTTTTATTTATTTTAACTTATACCATATTTCATTTAATGTTATATGTGGATTTCTTTTATTAAATCTTTTATCCATTTTATTTCTGTTTCTGTATGTTCTTTTGGATGCTTACTTAATGGCCTATGTGACTTATCTTCTAAACTCTCTTTGCTTCCATCATATTTTTTATTCCATCTCCATAATGATGTCCTTGATATATGATATTTTCTACATACATATCCTATATCATTGCAATTTCTATACATTTTACTGCATTTTCTCTTGTTTTTATTTTATGTGGTAAATATCTCTTTATATTTTTTGATTTTGTGTTATAATTTTATTCATAAGTGATTCAAGTCCTTTCGTATAATTTTTATTTTGACAATTCAATTATACTACTTGAATCACTTTTTTCTATATTTTTGTTTCACATCAATTGTAACACTACAAATTCATTGTTGTTTTTACTTCAAATAATAAAACATTTTTCATTTTATATCTTATTGAGATGTTTTTGAGTACGGCCACGAAAAAAACTAAAAATGTAATTTGTTAAATCTATTATTGTTTCCATCATTTCATTTGTTACTTTATCTAAGTTTTTCCTTTTCAGGCGTTTTTGATTTATATTGACTATAATCTAAAGTTTTACCATATCTTACAATTATCTTTGAAAATGGCTTTTTAGTTACTTCTACTCCCACTGGTACTATTGGTTTCCTGTTCTTAATGCCATAAATGCTGCTCCATTTTTAACTTTTACACCTTTTCTAGTCCTTTTGTTGTTCCTTCTGGAAATATTCCTAAACCTTCTTTACTATTTAAAACTTTCAAAGATTTTTTCATCGCATCCACATCCTGTTTTCCTCTTTTTACAGGAATAACATCAAATAATTCTCCCAAACGTGCTAAAAACGGATTATTAAATAACTCTATCTTTCCCATAAAGCTTACTTTTCTAGGGCAATAAACTACTACAACTGGTACTTTCATAAAATCTATATGATTACCACATAATATAAAAGCTCCTTCTTTTGGTACATTTTCTGTTCCTTCTATTTTTACACGATAAAATATCTTATAAAAACTTCTTAAAAATCCCCATACTATTCTTCTTTGTAATTTTGTCCATATTGAATCTTCTTTTTATCAAATTTTATAGAACTTTTTCTTGTTTTTTTATTTTTTTAACTCTTTTTTAGTCATATTTTGCTTTAAATCTATTACATTATTTTTTTTCTATATCTACTTTTTCACTCTTTTTATTTTGTTCCACATCAATTTTATTATTTGCAAGATCTAGTTCCTCATTTTTTTTTTCTATATTTTCTTCTATTTCTCTTTTTCCAATTTTCTGAATTTTCTATAATTTTACAAATTTTTCTACAACAGCTGGTATTTCTAAATTAGTAGTATCAACATAAATTGCATCTTCTGCTTGTTTTAAAGGTGCAACCTTGCTTGTTTTATCATTATTATCTCTAAATTTTATATTTTCTAAAACTTCTTCATAAGTTGCACTTATTCCTTTTTCCTCATTTTGTTTCATTCTTCTATTTGCTCTTTCTTCTGGTGTTGCATCTAAATAAATTTTTATTTCAGCATTTGGAAATACATTTGTTCCTATATCTCTTCCTTCCATTATTACTTTTTTTCCTTCTGCTACTTTTCTGGAAAGTTTTGTTATATTTTCTCTCACTTCCACTAAATGAGATACCTGTGACACTAAAGCATTTACATCTTTTTTTCTCTTATTTGTTTTGTTACATCTTCTCCATTTAAATATACTTTGTCTTGTTCATTTTCTGTTTTGAATTCTATTTTTATTTTCTGCAATATTCTTTTATTTTTTCTGTTTCTTCTAGTTCTATTTTTTCATTTAACATATTTAATGTAACACATCTATACATTGCCCCTGTGTCTATGTTTATTAATCCTTCTTTTGTCCTACTAGTTTTGTTATTGTTCCTTTTCCACTTCCTGCTGGTCCATCTATTGCTACTACAAATGACATTTTTATCCCTTACCTTTCTTTTTATTAAAATATTTAATTATTTGCTTTTGTAATTAATTTATTAGCATTTTCTATTTTTCTTCATTTTTCTGGAACATAAATATTTTTAACTACTATTTCCATATCTACAATATTCATTGAAGTTAAATTTTCAATTTCTTTTGTGCCTTTTCTCTAAACCCACTTATTTCTTTCATAACATTTACACCATAAGTAACTGTTACTTCCATATACAAACTTGCGCCATCACCATAGTTGAAACTCTTACTTTTTGTATTTTATATATTCCTTTTGTTTTGCTTGCTAAATATTCCAAAATTTGTCTAAATACAGTATCTGAAATTGTAAAATTCCCCATATAACTAAATGTTGGTCTTATTATTGACTTTTTCTGATATGTATGGTTTTTCACCTTTTCCTTTACTTTTGAAATTTGTAATGGGTCTAATAAATATCCTGAAAAATCTTTTTTATTTCAAATGTTGGTACTGGTATTACATGTTTTCCTTCTGTTACTTATTACTTCTTGCTGTTTCCATTTCTTGTTTTGTGGCTACATCTTGTATATATACTGTTTCTTTTTATTGGTGGTAATCCTAAGTTTGCTGCTATTTTTTGTACCATTCCGTCTGATGTTCCTAATATTAGTATTTTGTCTGGTTTATATTTTTTAAATGCCTTTTGTTATTTCTTGCTTTTCTTCGTTTGTATAAAATAATGCATGTTTTACTGTTTCTATTTTAGTTGGTGCCTTTTTGGCAGATTCTCCTGCTACTACCTCATTATCTTTTAATTAATAATCCATCATCTATTATAAAATGTGTTCCTTTTTCTCCTGCTACCATTTGTGCTCTATAACTTTTTCCAGTTCCAGATGGTCCTACAAAAGCATAGACTTTTATTTTGTTGGAAAATATTTCTTTTAATAATGCCATTTTTTTTTCTTCTTTCCTTTCTACTTTAATAATCAGTTGCATTAATTCTGATATTTATATATTCATTGACCACCTTCTGTAAATTGACCACTTAATATGTGATCTTTTGCCATATATTCATTTCCTCTTAAAAAATACTTATACTTAGTATTATTGCCTATTTTTCCATTTCCTACAATTACTGGATCATCCCAAGTACAATCAACTGCATACCAAATTCCATTTAATTGTACATAGTTCCAAGCATGATTTTCTGTTTGTCCTTTGTATTTGTAGCTTTTCCTATTACAATAATACATGGTATATTCATTTGGTCTAATAAATATTTGAAAGATTTCGCATATCCTTCACACACACATTCATTTTTACTAAAGCTCCATAAATATCATAAATATTTGATTTTGCTATAGTTGTTTCATATTCTATATTATTTATTAAATAATCATGTATCATTTTTATATCATAATATACATTATTATTTTTTTGTGCAATTATCTGATTTTTTATTTGCTCTACCTGTTCTATTGTTGTTTTTACCTGACTTTCTGATGAAAAATCGTCTGTAAAATAATTTTCTCTACTTCCATTATTTATAAAAACATCATAAGTCTTATTCCTTCCCTTAGTTGTTGTTTCTATATTTAAATATAACTTATTTGCTGAAATATAAAATACATCTGGATTGTCATATAAATATGTTTCTACAGCTGATTGATAGTATTTTCCTAATTTTTTCTTCTCCGCCTTCTGTTTCTAAGATTTTAGTGAATGCTGTTCCTAATTCTATTTTAGCTGTTCCTGTTTTCATTTGTTCTTTATTTGCTTCTAATCCTTTATATATTATTTTTGAATAATCATTCAATTGATTATAAAAGTATTTGTCTATTTGTACATTTTCATATTTATTTTCAGTTTTATTATTGTTTTCAGTTGATGAATTTATTATTTTACTTATTTTATCTTTTATAAGCTGTGGTGTCGTTATTTTTTAGTATCTTCTACTGAATTTTCTGATGTTGGATTATATGTTGACACAAATTCTTCTATTTGATTACTATCTTCATTATATATTTCTTGATAAACAAAAATACCCAATAATATTAATATTGATATAATTAATATCATTAGAATTGTCATTATAAAACTTGCAATTTTACTTTTTTCATACTTAAAATCCTTTCTTTTATTTCTTTAGTATTAAATCTTTTTTATTGTATCATAAATAAAAAAAAAATGATATAGTTTTATCATTTTTCTTTTTATCATTATTATTTTTCTATCATTTTTTATTATTTATTATATATTTATCTTTTAAACTTTAACATAATGTTCATAAGCTTGTGATATTTGCACACTTTCAATCACATTTTCCTTATTTTCACTTGGTTTTGCTTTCATTTCTACTAATACATAATTTTTTGTATGTCCTTTATATATTTCATTTTTTCTTCTTCCCATAAAACTTCTACTGTTTTCCAACATATTCACTATTATATTCTTTTTCAAAATTATTTGATAATTCTATTAATTTTTTACTTCTTTTTTCTTTTTAGCTTCTGGTGATATTTGTTCTGGCATTTCTGCCGCTTTTGTTCCTTTTCTTGTGAATATTTGAATATGTGCATTTTATAGAATTTTATGTTTTCTAAGAATTTATATGTTTTCTAAATTCTTCTTCCGTCTCTCCTGGGAATCCTACTATTATGTCTGTTGTTAGATTTACATTTGAATATGCTACTTCTTAATCTCTCTACTATTTCTGTGAAATTGTTGTTATATCTTCTATTCATTCTTTTTAATGTTTCATCACATCCACTTTGTAATGATAAATGGAAATTGTTCACATATTTTTTCTAATTTTGTTAGTCTTTGCACAAATTCTTCTGTTATTAGTAATGGCTCTATTGAACCTAATCTTATTCTTTCTATTCCATCTATTTTTTATTTCTTCTAATAAATCTATTAATTTATAATCCATTTTAAAATCTTTTCCATATGATGCTATATGTATTCCTGTTATTACAACTTCTTTTATTCCTTGTTTTGCTATATTTTTATTTCTTTTATTATGTGTTCTGGTTTTCTGCTTCTTACTCTTCCTCTTGCATATGGGATTATGCAATATGAACAAAATCTGTCACATCCATCTTGAACTTTTTATTACTGCTCTTGTTTTTTCTGTATAACTTGTTTCTCCAAATTCTGAGAATTCTTTTGCTTGCATTACATCTTCCATTTCTTCCTGTTTTTCTTGTTTTTTCCTCTAATAATTTGTTGCAATAATCTTAACTATATTTACTTTTTCTTCATTTCCTAATGCTAAATCTATTTCTTTATTTTTTCTACTTCTTCTTTTGATACTTGTACATAACATCCTACTGCTATTATAAAAGCTTTTGGATTCATTTCTTTTGCTCTTCTTATCATCTGCCTTGATTTTCTGTCTGCCATATTTGTTACTGTACATGTATTTATTATATATATATCTGCTTTTTGTGTATGTTCTACTACTTTATACCCTTTTCTATTAATTTTTGTGACATTGCATTTGTTTCATATTGATTTACCTTACATCCTAAAGTGATAAATGCTACTGTTTTTCACATATTTTTTATAGCAACATTTACTTTTTTTAAAATTACTTATTTCTATAAATTACAATAAAATTGCTTTATATCACTTATCTTCTTTATTTATCTTTATTTTCTTTTTGCTTTTCCATCTAGTGCATCTAAATTATCTAACGCTTTTCCAGTTCCTAATGCTACACAAGAAACTGTATCTTGGGCTATCATTACATTTATTCCAGTTTTTTCCTGTAATAGTTTGTCTAGCCCGTCTATTAAGCATCCTCCTCCTGTCATGTATATTCCTCTGTCACTTATGTCTGCTGCTAGCTTCTGGTGGTGTTCTTTTTCTAATACACTGTGTACTGCATCTAACTATCATCATTGCTGGTTCTATTAGTGCTTCTAACATTTCACTTGAGTGTACTGTTATTGTTTTTGGTAACCCTGTTGCTAAGTCTCTTCCTCTTATATCCATTTCTGCGTCTTGTATTTTTGGATATACACATCCTACATTAATTTTTAAGTCTTCAGCTGTTCTTTCTCCAATTACTATATTATGTTTTTTCTTTATATATTTTACTATTGCTTCGTCAAATTTATCTCCTGCAACCTTTAATGATGTGCTAACAACTGATCCTCCTAATGATATTACTGCTATGTCTGTTGTTCCTCCTCCTATATCTACTACCATATTTCCACAAGCTTTTGATATATCAATTCCTGCTCCTATTGCTGCTGCAATTGGTTCTTCTATTAAATATACTCTTCTAGCTCCTGCTTGTGATGCTGCATCAATTACAGCTTTTTTTCTACTTCAGTAACTTGTGATGGGATACAAATCATTATTCTTGGGGAAAAGATGAATTTTCCACATACTTTGATTTATGAAGTATTTTAGCATTTTTTCAGTTACTGTGTAGTCTGAAATAACACCATCTCTTAGAGGTCTTGTTGCTACTATGTTTCCTGGTGTTCTTCCTAACATTCTTCTTGCTTCTCCTCCTACTGCTAATACTTCTCCTGTTGTGTTGTTTACTGCTACTACTGATGGTTCTCTTAGTACTATTCCTTTTCCCTTTACATATACTATTACTGTTGCCGTTCCCAAATCTATTCCTACATCTTGTCCAAAATTAAACATTTCATTCCTCCAAGTTTTTTCACTTTTTTATTACATTTATGTTGCAATTATATTACAATTTTGAAAATTTATCAATACTTTATTTGCATTTTTAAAAATTCTATTATTTAACTAAGGTCTGTCAAGACTTATAGGAAACTTTCTATAAGTCTTGACAGACCTTTACACTTTTTCTTTTTCTAAAATTTTATTCCACTTACTTTTTTATTGTTCTATTTCCAACTGGAAGCTAGATTTTAGAGAAACTAGCGGGCACAGACCGTACGCGTAGCTATAGTCGTTGATGCTCAAGCAGCCAGCGCCGCTACCGCCCACAAGGCACACATAGCCAGCGTCGTAAGCCGACGGAGAAGCGAGCCACCACCAGTAATTTCCTGTAGAACCGTTTCTTCCACAATACATACTATTATATCCTGTATAATCTAATGTATTATTATTTGTCCAATATCCACTATTTTGTTGTGTTCCATTTAATGTATATATATATCCTGGTGCATCTGTTGCTCCATAAGTTGCTCCTAATTTATAATTTCCTGTTGTATGTGATACTTGATTATATGATGCCACATACATCTCTGCTGTTGGTGATCCTATTGCATAATTTGCTTTTGATGTATCACAATATGTTGTCCATTTACTTGGTGAACATAACCATGCTGCTGCATATTCATTAAAATTCCAACTAGATGTTTTGCTTCCTCTTTGGGCTGCCCAACTTGGATTTAATTTCTTATATGTTGTTAAATCTGTTCCACTTGGTGTATAGCTTGTATAACTTGATAATGTAGTATCATTTGATGTCCAGTCTGCTTTTAGGTATACTGTATTTTTATCTCCAAATTTTCCTTCTGTATCTATATAGAATATTCTATATGTTTTTCCTCCTGCTGTATAATTTGTTACTTTCTTTCCGTAATATTTTTCATATTCTCCTACTTCTATTGCTCCATTTATTTTATTTGATTTTACTGTTACTGTACATGTTGTTGACACTCCTGAAACTTTTCCTTTTACTGTTATTATTGTTGTTCCTTCTGTTAGTGCATTTACTGTTCCATCTTCTCCTACTGTTGCCACTGATTGGGTTCCTGATGTGTATGTTACTCCTTCTGTTTGATTTGTTGGTTCTATTGTTACACTTAGTTTTCCTGTTTTTCCTGGTTCAAGTGTTAAATCACTTGCTGCGATTTTTGTTATTTTAGTTACTTTTGGTGTTACTTTTATTGTACATGTTGTTGATACTCCTGAATTTTTACCTCTTATTGTTATTACTGCTGTTCCTTCTGCTATTCCTTTTACGTTTCCGTCTGCTCCTACTGTTGCTATTGTTGGACTTCCTGATGTATATTCTAAATCTTCTATTAATCCTTCTGTTGGTGTTGTTGTTACATTTATTTTTGTGTGTCTCCTATATTCATTTCTATATTTCCTGCTGTAATTGTTGTTATTTTTGGATTATTTTTACTGTACATGTTGCTTTATATTCTGTTCCTTCTACTTTTGCTGTTATTGTTGCTGTTCCACTCTCTCCTACTGCTGTTATTTTTCCATTTTCTACTTTTACTATGTCTGGTGCTGAACTTTCCCATGTTATTTTTCCTGTTGTTCCTTCTGTTAGTGTTGCTGTTATTGTTTCATTTTCTCCACTTATTAGTTTTATCTCTTTTTTTGATAGATTTATTCCTTCTACTTCTTCTACTGTGTAATCTTCATTTATTCTATAAATATATTTACCATCTGATACGTCCCATGGTAGGTTGTTTCCTTCTGTTTTTTTACTGTTAGTCCTTCTTTTTCTAACTCTTCTCGTAATTTTCCTGTATCTATGTCTCCATCACCTTCTGTCATTACTGTTAGTATTACCAAGTTTATTTTCTCTATTGTTCTTGATTTTTCCGCTTTTATTTTGGCTTCTTTTGATTTTGTTATTATTCCATTTTCTCCATTTAATCCACTTATTGTTACTCCTGCTAATATCAAGGTTACTATTATTGTTATTACTAATACTATTAATGTAATTCCTCTTTCGTTTTTCTTCTTCATATTCATTTAAAAAATTCCTCCCTCTTTTTTCTCTTTATTTTTATTAAGTATTAAACTTAATAAAAAAAATTAAAATGGAGTTTTCCTTACTACTTCAATGCTTTTGTATGTTTTTTCTTTTTTTATTTTTATACAACTTTTTTCGACATTGCTATTGCATTTTTGTTGGTATATGCTATATATTGAAGTATATTATTTTATTTAAGTTTAATACTTAAATAAACCTTTTTATGCAAAATTTATATCTTATTTTTATATACTAAAATCTATTAACTATAAAAGAACCTAAATATTAAACTTTTTGTTTTATATTTGGGTTCTTTTAGCATTTTTATTTGATTACTTTTTAGTTATTCTTTTATTTTTCTTGGTTAAATAATTTTTTATATCTCTTTATTTTTTAAGGTGTTTTTTGAATCCGTCCCCAAAAACACCTCTTCTTTTTACAGAAGATAAAAGGGCTTTATTATAAGCCCTTTTTCCTCATTTTACATTTTTCATCATTCTCTGTTTGTTCTAGCATCTCTTTTACATTTGCCATTTGACGTCTACTAAGTATATTATTTTCAATACAGATTTTTCCTATATCTATTAAGTATTCTCCTTCTTCTTCTATCTCATTTGAATAAACCTCAATTTTTTTCATTTCTCTCTTCAGTAAAATAAAGCCTATATCGATTTTTATGAAGATTTTTAAATATTCAAAATTTTCTTTATACTGTTTATACAATCTATAACCGCCAATTCTATATATTATATGCAAAATAAAAATAAAATCCATCCAACATAAAGAATTACCATACCTATTATAGCGAAAACATTGGCTCTACCACGTAAAAAATTTGCTGTAACATAAAGAATACAAAACAAATTAATTACAACAAACAAAACCTTCCGTAAAATTTCTTTCTTTGTCATAATAAAATTCCTCCTAAAAAATTATTTTTTAATACTATGTCACTCAATGAGAAAAACGGAGTTGAAAATTTTAACTTTTGATTATAACATATCTTTACATAACATGCAATTTTTTTCTTAACTTTTCTTAACTTTTCTTAACTTTTCTTAATAAAAATTTATAATACCATAAATTTAGTAATCCCATTTAGGAACATATTCTTCCTCATGTTCACCAAGTTCTTGAATAATGCCATTTTCTATTCCTAAATTACTAATTTCCCTTTGTATTTCTTTCCACTCTTCATTATACAATTTTCTATTTATTCCATAAACATTATCTTTGGCCTTATATGTTGGAAAATACTGTGCCATAACACTAACATAAACTTCTTTTTGGTAACTCTTCACTAATCCATTTTAATACTTTTTTACTATTTTTCTATATTATTTGGTAAAACCAAATGTCTTATCATTATACCTTTTTGCATTATGCCATCTTCATTGAAAATAGGAACACCCACTTGGTTATACATCTCTTTTATTGCATCTGTAGCTATTTCAAAATACTTTGGTGCATTTGACAGCCTTACTGCTAATTCATTATCTGAATATTTTAAATCAGGCAAATATATATCTATATATCCATTAAGCATCTTTATTGTTTCCACATTTTCATAGCCATTAGTATTATATACTATTGGTAATTTTAATCCTCTCTTTTGCAAGCTTTAATGCTTCTATTATTTGTGGTACATAACTTGTTGGTGTCACCAAATTAATATTTTCAACATTTCTTTGTTGCTGTTCCAAAATATCTCTGCCAATCTTTCTACTGTTATTTCCTTGCCATTTCCTAATTGACTTATTTCGTAATTCTGGCAAAATACACAATTTAAATTGCAATTAAAAAAAGACTGTTCCTGAGCCTTTTTTCTCCACTTATACATGGTTCTTCAAATCTATGTATTGAATATAATGCTACTTTTATTTTATTAGTTGCTTTACATTTTCCTATTCTTCCATTTTTTCTATTTATATTACATTTTCTTGGACACAAACAACAATTTTTCCAAAATTTTTTGCATTTACTTTCTCCTACTTTTTTACTTCCTATTATTTTATTTATTCTACTTTTTTTTACATACAAGTTTCCATCATCATTCTTTTCTATTATCAATTTCTTTGTTGTAAACTTATCTATATTTGATTTCACTTCTTCTAATATCTTTGTTTGTCCTTCGGTGCTTTTTTTTACTTTAAAAAATTTGTTCTCCATTTATATTTTTATTGGTATATCAAATTCCACTTGTTGTCCTTGATTATCCTCTTCTTGGGCTATCACATCTTCTGGTTCATTTGAATAATCTTCCAAATATTCTAATATTTCTACTTCATATTTTTGCTTTGTTTTTGTATATTATTTATTAAAAATTTATCATTTTCTGTATCTAATTCAACATTTGTTGCAATATATTTACCCTCCTCTGGTTGATATTCAAACGATGTATTTCCACTTTGAGAAATTTGTTTTGCAAAACTTGGTCCAAATATTTTCTTGGCAGTTTCTTGTATATATTCTGAAGATATACCTTCATATTTTTCTATATTTTCTTTACTACTTCCCATATCCATTTATCAGGTGCGTCATTTATATCTTGAAATTTAGGCAAAGCTTCTCCTGTCACTTCTTTCCACATATATATATTGGTTATATATACCTCTATATTATCCACTTCTTCTGCCGTTATCTTTGCACTTGATATTTGGTTTCTTTGATTAATATACATTCCTATAAATATTGCTAATAATATACATATAATCACTACTAATTTTTTTCAATCCTATCACTCTTTCTTTAGTTTTTTATATATTTAACTTTTCTGTGCTGCATTAAACAAGATAGTATTACTATCTTGTTTATATTTTTTCCTTATACATATTATCAAGTTCATTATAATTTGTCAATCCATTTTAATGTGACTTTAAACAAATCTCCATCTATAGAAATATCAAATTTTCCTCCTTGTAACTCTGTTAAACTTTCTGCAATTGAAAGTCCCAATCCGCTTCCATCAGTATATCTTGACTTATCACCCCTAACAAATCTTTGTTTTAACTCATCTACTGAAATATCAAGTTTTTGATTAGATATATTCTTCATAATTATTGTTATTTCCTCATCTTGCTTTTCCAATGCTATATACACTCTTGTGCCATTCATCGCATATTTACTAATATTACTAAATAAATTTTCTATTATCCTATACATATATCTACTATCAGCTTGCAAAGTCACCAGTTTTCTGGCATTCTTGTTTCTATTATTAAGTTCTTCACCTTAAATTTATCTTCAAACTCACCTACTGTTTGATTTATCAATTCATTCAAATTTATCTTTTCAATATTCAATTTTATATTTCCTGATGATGCTTTTGATGCTTCCACCAAATCTTCTATTAATTTTTTAATCTCTGTGACTTAGAATCTAAAATTGCCACATATTGTTCAATTTGTTTATTCTCAAACTGTTCTTTTTTAACAAATCAACATAATTTATAATTGATGTAAGTGGAGTTTTTATATCATGTGATACATTTGTTATTAATTTGTTTTTAATCTTTCCGATTTTAAATTTTGTTCTATTGCATTAGAAAAACCACCAGCTATATCATCAATATATTTAACCATTTCTTTTAGAACTCCATCAAACTCATCTGGATTCAAGTTCACATCACTTTTACCATCATATATTTCTTGTAATGTCTTTTGTATTTTCAATGTTTTCTTAGTATACACAAGCAACTTATAATATACTATCCATAAAAATGCTACCATTAAAACCACTCAAAGAAAGAATTACAAAATTGTTGTAAAATTATAAATATTATTATAAATAAAACATATAAAATTGTTAGTTTTTTTTATTGCTCCAGTTTTATCTGAAAAATTTTGTTGTATCTTTTTAATAAATTTTTTATATTTTTCCAATTCTATATATTAAAAAAGATCTAAAAAATATTTTACCTTTTATTCTTCTTATCGTACTCACAACTATCACAAGCAAACTAATATATATTTACTAAATATGTTCCTACTAATCCACCAATTACTAGATTTATCGGTATATCATTCAAACTACTAAAAAATTGAAAAAAAGTATTTCTGCAAAAACTACTATTACTATTGTAAATCCTACTACTAAAACCTCATAAGGAATTTTATCAATACTAGTTATCTCTATTTCTTCTTTTCCTTTTTTGTCCTATTGACCATATCAAATATATTATTATTGCAATTAATAATATCATACATATTGATATTGTATATTCACTATTTTCCATATTTTTGTTATATCTCTTACTATATTTGCTAATATCATTTTTGATTTTTGTGATACTTTTTTTCTATATCAAATTTTGTATAAACTTCATAATTAGAATATTCACTAATATTATATTCAGATTCATATATTGAATATATGTATTTTGCATTTTCTTGATTTAACTTTTCTATATTTGTTTCTATGCTACCATCTTTATAACACCAATATATCTCTCCTGATTTTATATTATTTATTTCTTCATCTACATTATTAATTTTTATATTAGTATATATTTTTCCATCTTTTTATTTTTTATAACATAACTAATTCCACTAGATATATCTCTATCATAATATGTGTTCTCATAATAAATTTTTAAATTGTCATCTTGTATTTGTATATACTTACTATATAATTGATTATTCTCTTCTTTTAAATTTTCTATATATCTCAAATCTGATATAATAGTTTGAAAATATTGTCTCGAAAAATACTCTGTTTGTGCAAATTCTTTTTTTAGTTTTAAACTCTCCATATTCGCTTTTCAATATTTCATCTGCCACACTTATCAACATCATCAGTACTAATATTGGTATTAGTATATAACATATACCTCTTAATAAGCTGGATTTTGAGCTTTTTCCATACTTAATCACATCCTTTTCTAAAATTATTTTATATCTTCTATCTTATAGCCTATTCCCCATATAACCTTTAGATATTTGGGCTCCTTTGATTTATTTCTATCTTTTCTCTTATATGCCTAATATGAACAGCTATAATGTTTTCTGCTCCATAGCTTTCCTCCTTCCAAACATTTTCATAAATTTCTGGTATAGAATATACCTTTCCTTTATTTTTCATTAAAAATTTTAGTATTTTAAATTCGGTTGCTGTTAGTTTAATTTCCTTTCCTTCTGATGTTACTTTTTTGTTTCATCATCTAATATAAGCTCACCTGTTTGATATACGTTTTCTTTTTTTTTTCACTTTTCTTTTCTGACATTGCTCCTAGTTTTGTATATCTTCTTATATTTGAATTTACTCTTGCTATTAATTCTAATGGATTAAATGGTTTTGTTATATAGTCATCTGCTCCTGCATTTAATCCTTCAATCTTGTCATAATCTTCTGATTTTGCTGATAGCATTATTACTGGTATAGTTTTTTTTCTTTTCTTATTTCTTCTAGTGTTTCTATTCCATCTTTTTCTGGCATCATTATATCTAGTATTATTAAGTGTATTTCTTGTTCTTTCAATTTTTCTACTGCTTGATTTCCATCATAAGCTTTATATATTTTATATCCTTCATTTTTTAAATATATTGCTATTGCATTTACTATTTCTTTATCATCATCTACTATTAATACATTGTACATTCCTATTTTCTCCCCTTTATTCCTTACTTTTTTATTTTAGCATATCTTTATGAAGTTTTGTTATATTTTTCTTAATTTTTTCTTTATTTTTTTATATTGTAGGAAATTCAAAAACTTTTTCTACAATATAAAAAAAATATGAGTAGGCATCAATTTTACATTATATGATACTCACTCATATTCAACTTATTTTACACATTTTTAATGTACAAAATAATATACAAAACCAATAATTTCCAATATAGTTATTACAGGTAACCCTATTGTAAATTGTAATTTTTTTGTTTTATGTCTAAATATGTACATTCCTAAAATTGTCCCTATTCCTCCTCCTAATATTGTTACCATAAATATTGTCTTTTTCTTGTATACGCCATTTACCATTTTCTGCTTTCTTTTTATCTATTAACATTATAAAGAATCCTATAATATTTATCAATATAATATAAATTGGTATAATTGTAGACAACTGTAATTGTGGTACAATTCCATAATTCTCCATCTTCTAATCCATTCCTTTCTCACTTTATTATCATAACATTAAAATTTTTAACTATATCTCACTTTTTTCATCTCTTAATACTTTATCTAGTCTTTAGTTCTTTTATAAAGTTCCATTTCCTAGCCCTTCTAATTTTTTATTAACAATATAAGCTAATTCTTTATTTTCCTCTTTTTCAAGTTTAGCATCATTTAATAAAATACTCTGAGCCACTTGTTGAACTTGTTGCAATATTGGCATATCCTCAAATAAATTTGCAATTTTAAATTCTGGTAATCCATGTTGCATTGTTCCAAAAAATCTCCTGAACCTCTTAGTTCTAAGTCTTTTTCTGATATTATAAATCCGTCATTTGTTTCACACATTACCTTCATTCTTTTTTTATATTTTCACCATTTCCTTCATATTTTAAAATGCAATATGATTTATATTCTCCTCTTCCTACTCTTCCACGTAATTGGTGTAATTGTGCTAATCCAAATCTTTGAGCATCTTCTATCACCATTATATTAGAATTTGGAACATCTACCCCTACCTCTATTACTGTTGTTGAAATTAATATATCTATTTCATGATTTTTAAATTGTAACATTATTTCATCTTTTTCCTTAGCCTTCATTTTTCCATGTAAATATGATACTTTATATTGTGGAAATATTTCTGTCTGATACTTTTTAGCTAGCTCTACTACTGATTTTAAATCACTTTCTTCGCTTTCTTCAACTAATGGACACACTATATATGCTTGTCTACCTTCTTTTATTTGTTTTTCTATAAAATTGTCTACTCTTTCTTGCATCCTTTTAGTTACCGCAAATGTTTCTATCTTTTTTTCCTATTTGGCGGTAATTCATCAATTATAGATATATCAAGGTCTCCATACAAAATTAATGCTAGAGTTCTTGGAATTGGAGTTGCTGACATTACTAACACATCTGGGTTTTGCCCATTACTTCCTTTTTTGAGCTATTTTATTTCTCTGTCTTACACCAAATCTGTGTTGTTCATCTGTTACTACCAGCCCTAGATTTTTAAACTCCACATTGTCTTCTAACAAAGCATGTGTTCCTATTAATATATCAATTTCTCCATCTTTTAGCTTTGTAAAATTTCTTCTTTTTTTTTTTAGTTATTCCTGAAATCAATAATTCTGATTTTATACCTAGTTCTGTTAGCATCTTATCAAAATTTTCTAGATGCTGTGTTGCAAGATTGCTGTTGGAGCCATTATAGCTGCTTGATATCCACTTTTTACCGCCTTTTATATGTTGCACTCATCGCAACAGCTGTTTTACCTGAGCCAACATCTCCTTGCAATAACCTATTCATCATTTTTCTGACTCCATATCTTTTTCTATTTCACTTAAAACTCTTAATTGTGCATTTGTTAATTGAAATGGAAATCTTTTAACAAATTCTTCTATTTTATATTCTGATGAAAATTGTATTCCTTTTTCTTCTAAAATATCTCTATTTTTCAAAGACATTAATGATAATTGTGTTATAAGAAGTTCTTCCAATACTAATCTTCTTCTTGCTGTTTTAAAATCATCTAACTCTTTGGAAAATGTATTGTTTTTATAGCATCATTTATCACCAAAAGTTTACTTGTCTTTATTACATTTGTGGTAGAGTCTCTGGCAAATTTCCATATACTTCATGACATAGCATTTTCTATTATCTTCCTCAAAGTATTTTGTGAAAGTTGATATGTTAATGGATATATTGAATTATTCTTCCAGTGTTTCTAGTACTTCCATATTCATCAAATACTGGTGATGCTATTGTTACCTTTCCATATTTTCTTTTCTATTTTTCCATACATTCTATATCTTTGACCAACTCTAAATTTTGACTTTTTAGATATGTTTGATTAAACCATACTGCCTCTGCTGAACTCGAACTATCCCTTATCATTAATCTTTTGCATTGTTTTTTTGCAAATTTACTTTCTATCATTTTTACTTATTGCTATTACTTCTATCAAAGCTTCTTCACCATCAATACATTCAAGCAAGCTTTTTAGGGGCTTGCTTCTGTCTTCATATGTTCTTGGATAATATGTAATTAGATCTTCTAATGTAAATATTCCTAACTTATTCAATAATTGTACCCTATTTGGACCTACACCTTTTACATATTTTACATCTTTTTTTAATCTATCATTTTTTCTGTATAAAATCCAAGCAAACTTGAATATACAATATTTTCTCTTGTCTCATATATTAATTTCTTTATATTCTAAGAACGTTATTTAAATTTTCTAGAACATTATTCTGTAATTTTATTAATTTAAAATTCACTCCATCAGCACTTACTAGAGTTGCATCTATCCCTTTTATATTTCCTTGTATAGCCTCTTTTATAGACTCACCATGAAGATGTCCATATATACATTTTTTACATTATATTTTCTCATTATCTCTATAAATGGCGAATCAATCAAGTTTTGTTTATTATAATTTGTATAAGGTGGATAATGCATACATATTATTATTGGTTTATCCTCTCCAAATTTTTGAATTCCATCTTTTAATAGAAATTTCCAATCTTATAGACTCTCTGTTTATCATTTTTTTGTCTTCTTGCTCATTTGATTGAACCCATCCTCTTGTCCCTGCTATAATATTTCCTTCCACCTCATAACTATTATTATATAAAAAATCTATATTCTTAAAATTATTTTCCTCTACATATTTTTGCATTTTATTTAATGTTGACCACCAATAATCATGATTTCCTTTTAATAATATTTTTCGACCTGGCAATTTATCTAAATATTCAAAATCTGCTTTTGTGTCTTTTAAATACATTGACCATGAAAAAATCTCCTGGTAATAACACTGTATCTTTTTCCGTTACTTTCTTTAACCAGTCTTGTTTGATTTTTTTCTTCATGATTTTGCCACTTTTCTCCAAATATGTTCATTGGCTTGTTTTCATTAAATGATAAATGTAAATCTGCTATTGCAAATATTGCCATATTTTTTCTCCTTTTCTTTTAATAGTGACTTTGGACAGGAGATGTTTTTGGGACGGAGCAAAAAAACACTAAAAAAATTGCAGATGTTTTTCTTGTTCCGTCCCCAAAAACACCTTCCACAGCTTCTAATTTAATTTCAAATTTGGAATCGCATTTATTTCCAATCCATCTCTAATACCAGCCATATAATTATAATATCCAGCTGACCCTATCATCGCTCCATTATCGGTACACAATTTTAAATCAGGCATATACACCTTTATACCATTTTTTCTAAATCATCAAAAGCATTTCTTATGTACGAATTTGCTGACACTCCACCTGCCAAAGCAATCGTTTTTAATCCTGTTATTTCTATTGCTTTTTTATATGTTCTATCAATATTTCTGTCACCGTCTTTTCAAAACTAGCACACAAATCTGCTTTATTGATATCAGGAGTTTTATGGTGTAAATTTATAACTGCTGTTTTTATTCCACTAAAACTAAAATCCAAATTATCAAAATGTGTTTTTTGGAAGTTCTATATTAGGTTCACCCTGTAATGCTAGCCTGTCTACTTTTGGACCTCCCGGATATCCTAATCCAACAACTCTAGCTACTTTATCAAAAGCCTCTCCAACTGCATCATCTCTTGTTTTTCCTAAAACCTCAAATTCAGTATAACCTTTTACATGTATTATTTGTGTATTCCCACCTGACATCATTACACATAAAAAGGGGGGCTTTAAGTCACGGTGTGTTATATAATTTGCTGCAATATGCCCTTGCACATGATTTACTCCCACTAATGGTTTTCCTGTTGCATAACTTAATGCTTTTGCATATGATAATCCTACAAGCAACGCTCCTACCAATCCTGGACCATATGTTGGAGTTATGGCATCTATATCATCAATTGTTATTTTTGCCTCTTCTAATGCTTTTTTGTTACTCTTGATATTGCTTCTATATGGTTTCTTGATGCTATTTCTGGTACAACTCCTCCATATTTTTCGTGTATTGGAATTTGTGTATCTATTACATTTGATAAAATTTCTCTTCCGTTTTTTACTACTGATACTGATGTTTCATCACAACTTGATTCTATTCCTAGTGTTAGCATTTTTTCATCCCTTCTTTTTATATCTATTTTACACGTAAACATTCACACCTGATTTTTCAAATTTTTCATATCTAGCTTATCCTAATCTAAATATCAATTTTGCTAAGCCTAATATTCCACTACTTACTCCAGTTATAGCTGGTGTAATTATATATCCTGCTAAATTTGTTATCCATAATACTACAAATACTATATAAAATATTTGCTCATTATTTATAAACCCAATTCTTTTGCTTTATATGGTAAAAATGGCATAATTATTTTTGAACCATCAAGTGGTGGTAATGGTATTAAATTAAAAACTCCTAATCCTATATTTATTGATATTACACCTGATAATACTAATAATGTAGTACTTCCTAGTGTCGAACTTAAAAATGTCATACTTCCAAATTTATATACTGCACAATATATTAGTGCAAATATAAATGCCATAATAAAATTCATTATTGGACCTGCTATTGATACAAGAGCTTCTCCTTTTTCCATTGATATTTTTCTAGTATAATTACGAGATCTACATGAACTGGTTTTCCCCATCCAAATCCTGCAAATAATAACATTAAAGTTCCTATTGGATCTAAATGGTCTTTTGGATTCAAACTCAATCTTCCTTCTCTTCTTGCCGTATCATCCCCTAACTTATCTGCAACAAAAAGCATGTGCAAATTCGTGAAATGTAATTGCTATTAACACTCCTGGTATGCTTATTAATAAACTTAATAATTTTCCTGGTACCATTATATATTCTAATATTCCAATTATCATTAATACTGCTAATATTGTATACATTGTTTTTCTATCAAACGTAAAATTAAACATTTGTAACACCTCTTCCTTCTACTACACAAACATATTTTTTTAACTAATAATTTTAATAACTCACATCCAACTTGCCTAAGTATACAGATGTGAGTTTTATTTCATTTATGTAGTTCTTGTCAAAATTTTTACTATCTCTAATTTAATGGCTTCATTGTTGGGAATAATAATACATCTCTTATAGAAGCTGCATCTGTTAATAACATAACCAATCTATCTATACCAACACCCAAGCCACCTGTAGGAGGTAATCCTATTTCTAGTGCTTGAATATAATCTTCATCCATCATTCCAGCCTCATCATCACCATTTTCTCTTGCAGCAATCTCCTCTTTAAATCTCTCATATTGATCTATTGGATCATTTAATTCTGAGAAAGCATTTCCATATTCTCTACCATCAATAAAAATCTCAAATCTTTCTGTCAATCTAGGATCTTTAGGAGATTTTTTTTAGCTAATGGTGAAATTTCTACTGGATAATCATATACAACTGTTGGTTGAACTATTGTTTTTTCAACATATTCATCAAAGAATAAACTTATTATATGACCTCTTGTCTCTTTTTCCTGCAGGAACTTCAACACCTCTTTCTTTTTGCCAAAGCTAAAGCTTCTTCATCAGTATTTATTGTATTAAAATCAACTCCACAAGCCTCTTTTATTGAATCAATCATTGTTATTCTTTTCCATTTTCCACCTAAATCTATTTCTGTTCCTTGATATGTTAATTTTGTTGTTCCACATACTTTCATTGCACATTTTTGAATAATTCTTCTGTTAAATCCATCATATCATGATAATTTTCATATGCTGCATACAATTCTATTGTTGTAAATTCTGGATTATGTCTAATGTCCATACCTTCATTTCTAAAAATTCTTCCCATTTCATATACTTTATCATATCCACCAACAATTAATCTCTTTAGGTTTAACTCTGTTGCAATTCTTAAATACATTGGTATATCTAATGTATTATGATGTGTTATAA